>Ga0209039_10001582_pt1 | contig 20885 bp, 19 predicted proteins | sample BogFormECP12_OM1_FD_188238 | JGI IMG/M metagenome (GOLD analysis project Ga0209039, IMG submission 188238) | Bog forest soil microbial communities from Calvert Island, British Columbia, Canada - ECP12_OM1 (SPAdes) (version 2) | ecosystem: Environmental > Aquatic > Freshwater > Wetlands > Bog ...
AAATCCAAAATCTAAAATCCAAAATCAATCCAGCGACACCCAAACCGACTTGACCTGCGTGTAGGACTCCAGAGCCTGCGGCCCCATCTCCCGGCCGAAGCCGCTTTGCTTGTAACCGCCGAAGGGCGAGCTGCTATCGAAACAGTTATAGGCGTTGATCCAGACCGAACCGGCCTTGATTCGCTGCGCCAGCCGATGCGCCGTGCCGATGTCGCGCGTCCACACAGCGGAAACCAATCCGTAAATCGTGGAATTGGCGATTTCCGCAGCTTCCTCCGCATCCCGAAACTTCAGCGCCGCCAACACCGGGCCGAAAATTTCTTCCTGAGCGATTTTCATTTGCGGCTGGACATCCGCGAACACCGTCGGTTTCACATAGAATCCCCGGGCCTTGTCGCCTTCCTCGTCGCGCTCGCCGCCGGTCAGCAATCGTGCGCCTTCCGCGCACCCGGTATCGATGTAGGCAAGGATCTTCTCCATTTGCGCCTCGCTGATCTGCGAACCCATCTCCGATGCCGGGTCAAGCGGGTCGCCGACTTTCATCTTCGCGGCGCGCTCGGCCAGGTTGCCCACAAACTGGTCATAGATCTTTTCGTGGACCAGCAGCCGCGAACCCGCGCTGCACACTTCTCCCTTGTTGGCATATATTCCCCAAAACGCCGCCTTCGCCGCGCGCTCCAGATCAGCATCAGGAAAGATTATATTGGGGGATTTTCCTCCCAGCTCGAGCGACAGCCGCTTCAGATTGCTCTCGCCAGAAGCCTTCAGCAGGGCTCGCGCCGTGCGGATGCTGCCCGTGAACGCCAACTTATCGACGTCCATATGGCGCGCCAGCGCGTCGCCTGCCGTGGCCCCATAACCGGTCACCACGTTCACCACCCCGTCCGGCACACCTGCCTCCCGGCAATATTCCGCGAGCTTGAAGGTGGTGAGCGGTGTCATCTCAGAGGGCTTGATGACCATCGTGCAGCCCGCCGCCAGCGCCGGCGCCACTTTCCACGCCGCCAGCAACATGGGGTAGTTCCAGGCGGTAATCATGCCGACCACGCCCACGGGCTCGCGGAGAGTGTAGTTCAGAAAATTCCCGTCGACGGGGATGGTCTCACCGTAAATCTTGCGCGCCCAGCCAGCGTAGTAATAAAAGATGTCGGCGGTGGGAGGAATATCGCCGCGCAACGCCTCCCGATAGGTCTTCCCGTTGTTCAGCGATTCGAGCAGCCCCAATTCCTCTTTGTTCTTCTCAATCAGCTCGCCGATGCGCCAGATAATACGCTCGCGGGCGGAGACGTCCATCTTGCGCCAGACGCCGCTTTCGAAGGCGCGACGCGCGGCCTGTACGGCCCGGTCCACGTCTTCCGCATTCGCGTCGGGCACCGTGGTGAGTTCTTCGCCGGTAGCAGGATTCATCACGGGAATGCTCACCGTGCCCGAAGACTTGGTCCACTTGCCATCAATATACAGTTTATAAGGCTTCAAATTTTGCTTGATGCGTGCGGCGTCCATAGGCACCTCCGCGAGTGTAGCGCATTGTCATGACTACAACACCAAACTAATGATTCGTCTTCCCTCGCCCCCAAGGGGGCGAGGGTTGTTAATCTAAAACCAAACTGGCCACTACTGCGGAAAAGGCGTGACGGGATCCTCCGCCGTGGCCCAAGTGGGCTTGCGGATTTCATGCGGTCCCGTAAATCGGTGCAACGCGTAAAGCAGCGCGAGCACCGCCGCCATGCTGATACCCGCCAGACCATTGGGAGGCATTATCATAATCGTACAGATAAACACTGTCCAGACCAGCGCCAGCACATTGATCAAATTGCTGCGCCGGCCTAAATGCCAGGGGCCGCGCTTGCCCACCCATTGGCACTTCCGCCGCCAGCCCAAATAGACAGGAATGTTATAGGCCAGGTAGCATCCTACCACGCTGAGGGAGGTTACAACCGAATACGACGCGCTATAAACCAGGGCGAGAAATGCCACGCTCACGGAAAGCCAAATCGCGGCTCCGGGAGTTTTGTGCTGGGGATGGGTCTTACTCCAGAATTTGGCCATCGGTAAACCCTTGTCGCGCGCCAAGGCGTAAATCACCCGCGATACCGAGGTGACGGTCGACAGTCCACAGAACCACATGGCCGCCACCGCCAGCAACAGGACCGCCTTCCCGGCTCGCTGCCCCAGCGTGGCCGTGACGATCGCGAGCACGGCCGGAAGCGGATTCCCCGCAACATCCTTGGCATTGAGCACGCCGGAAATGCTCGGGATTGACCAGGCGAGCGAGAGGATCAGGAGATAGCCGAAGAATCCCGAGACCACCACCGACAGAACAATTCCCCACGGCGCACGGCGGCGCGGATCGAGGGTCTCTTCCGCCACGTGCGCCGAAGCGTCATAGCCAGTGTAGGTCCACGCTGCCTGAAGCAGCCCCAGCATGAACAACCACCCATAAGGCGCATGAATGGTGCTGGAGGAAACGGGCGTCAGGAGAAAGCTCAAAGGCTGCTTGGGAGCGAAAATCCACAGCGCACCAATCAGGACAAGAACGCCGAGGATATGAACCGATACACTGAGATCGTTAAGCCAAGCCACCCAGCGAATTCCATAGTGGTTAATGAAGCCATGCGAGGCCAGGATGAGCGCATAAGTGATGAGCAAGACCTTGTTCGAAGCTTCCAGCCCGAGAATCGGCGCCAGGAATTGGGCGCCGCCATAGTCGATGGCGGCAAGCGCGGCCACCAGTCCCACAATATTGAGCAGGGCGGTGAACCACGCCCAAGTGGGACCGCCCAGCTCCGCCGACCAGTGATAGGTGCCACCGGAGGTGGGCAGCGCCGAGCAAAGTTCCGCCATGCTCAGCGCTACAAACAGTGTTCCAACCGTAGCCAGCGGCCAACCCAGGGTCATTTCCAGCGGACCGCCCATCTGCAATCCATAATCGAACAGCGTGACGGCGCCGGTGAGAATGGAAATGATGGAAAAGGAAATGGCGAAGTTCGAGAAACCACCCATGCTCCGCAACAGTTCCTGGGCGTATCCAAAGCGCTCGAGTTCCCGAGCATCCCGCTGCGCCTGGACCTCCGGGCTCGTGCTGGGCGGCGTCAATTCCCCCCATCCCTTCCCGCGCAGTTTTCGATCTCGTCTTGGCGGCCTGATGTGGAGAGGTCTTCCATCTTATTTTTTCCCGGTGCGGGAGTCAAGGCGGTAGGAAATCTGCTGCTGTCCTAATTTGAACGTAGCGCCGCCCTTTACAGCGGCACGTGCCGGGCTGAGCCCGGCGCTGGCCTGTGGCCTTTTGCGGATCAGGCATTGGCGTAGCAGACGGCGGAAGCGAGGGTAGAGGATAATTTCTCCGGCTGCGTGGTGTGGGGAGGGAGGAGGCAAAGCCGCAACAAAAAAGTGCAGAAGGGTTTTTCTCTAATCAAAGGCCAATGTCCAGAGAGCCCTCTCCCTCAGGGAGAGGGCTCTTGAATCTAAGAATAAATCCCCACTATCACCCTTGCTCGTCTGCCGATGGACCGTAGAGGGCGGGCACCGGGATGTCGTTGAGCCGCAGGTAGACTCCCAGTTGGGCGCGGTGGTGAATCATGTGATTCATGATCATGCTGCGGAATACCGCAATCCGCGGGATTGAGAAGATCGTCTTCCCCCCCGCGAGCAGGCTCCAAGTCTCCATGAGTTGCGCATCACTTGCCCCTTTCAGACCTTCCCGCGCCTTGGCAACATCACGGTCAAATATCTCCAGGAGGTCTTTACTGGAGTTAGCGGCAGGAGGCTGATACGGCGCGCCGCCCACCGGCGCATAGTCAAAGGACGTCGTTACCAGGGTTTCCGCCATCCAGCTTGGGAACAAGGCGAGGTGCAACGCCAATTGGCGCACGGTCATCGATTTCGCGTGGGGTTTCCAATCGAACTTATCGTCAGGTACTCGCTCAAGACTCTTTCGAGTGCCGGCCATCTCCTTGTCGAACTCCGGTAGCAATGCTTCATTCAACGCCATGGTTTCCTCCGTAATTTTGGATTTGTAACCCGCCCCTGATGCAAGATTGCTTGGGTTACTGGGAAACGATCGTAGGCGAATGAAAGGCGAAAGTCAAGTGTTTTTTCCAATTCGCGGAACGCAGCTCATCCGAGCAGATGCTCGGCGAGCCAAACGATGTAGCGTGAGTTTCGCCGGCGCACTTCCGCCAGCAGATCTTCCGGCAATTCGTCGAGCTTCTCTTTGAAAAAGCGGTGATCGCCATCCGGCGCTTGCGTATCGCGGCTTCCCACCAGGTTGCCCAGCCAGAAAACCAGGAACAGGTTTCCGTCCACCCGCCCGCGCGCCGCGTTCCCCAGGTAAAACTCGCGCCCCATTTTCACGTACTGGTCGGCCAGTTCGCTTTCCGCTCCGAAGGCTCCCTGCTCGGCAAAGTGCCGGGCGCGATTCACCATACGCTCGAAGAGCTGTCGCCAAGGTGAACTCGCCGGCTGCTCCGAAAGCACATCGAAAAGTTGGAGCTGGAGTTCGCCGGAAATCTTGTAATTCACGCGGCCGCGCGTGGAGTGGCCAATCGCCTCCAGAACCTCCGCCTGTTTGCCGCTGCCGGAGTGAATGCTCAAGGTCCCATCGAAGTAGCGCGCCACGGCGGCGAGTTCGGCCACGCGCGCAGAGAGTTCCCCGAGCGGCTGCGACTGGAAATCGTGCACCACGTGCGGCACCAGCTCCGGCCACATTTTGTGGTGAGAATATTCTTCCAAACCCTTCCCATGCTCGGTGGTGGTATCCATTCTCACCGGATAGGCCTGGCGCTTCTTGAAGCCAAGATTGGGTGGCACCAACTGAGCGGGACGGCCCCGCGCCCTCAGCCAGTGCATGTAGAACAGCAGTTCCTTCGCCGTGGTCAGCGTTTCCGCTTCGTCCAGCGAGGGCTCAAAGTCAAAGTCCGTGCCCGTTCCCAGTCCAGCCTTGGCGGCGCGAATGGAATCGAAAAGTTCCTCGTTCAGCTTGAGGCTGCGGCCGAACTTGACGGCGAGCCGCAAGATTTCTTCCGGCGAAAAAGCGTAGGTCGTGGAATCGATATGAAAATGCTGCGAGAATTCCGCCATGACCCAGCGCGCTTCCTCGGCCGAGAAAATCTGGTGGAAACGTTCTTCCACGGCGGAGGCGCTCCAGGCCTGGGGATGGCGCAGGTCGCTTTCCAGTTCGAACAGGCGGGATGTGTCGGTGGTGAATTTCGTGTAACCCGCGGCCTGGCGAATGGCTTCCTTGACCATTTCCACCGAACGCGCGATTTCCGCCTCCGTCGAGCCGGAGACGATAAAGTGGTCCGCTTCCGCCGTATACCCGGTGCGCCACCCGGCGCGAATCGCCGCCCAAAGCCCCGCATGGTACAGATGGCGGATGGAGACGCGAGTGTGGCCCGCCGCCACCGGATCTTCGCCGCTGCGCGCCGCGATGGCATCGTCCGTGGTCATCTCGCGCGTGGCGGAAAGTTGCACCGTGGACGCCCAGTTGACTCCGAATTTTTCCAGAACGGTCCCGAATGCCGCGAAAGCTGCGGGCAAGCTGATTTCCGGATGGCGATTGCCCACGGCGATGGCGGGCAGCGCCCGCTGCGGGCGCGGCAAGAAGACCGGCGCAACATCCCGCGCGAACAAGCTGATGGCGTCGTAATCGTAAGACGTAAACGAATAAGCCTTCAGACCCACTTCCCGGCCGCCCGGTAAATGGAGGTGCATTGCCATCAACGGATTTGCAAACCGGCCGGACGCGGCCACAGGTCCGGAGCAAAACATCAACAGCAAAGGTTGAACCGAATTTGCGCCGATCGCATCCACGGCCAGGTAATAATGGCCCGCTTCTGCGGGGTCCTCCTCGAGCGATCCGGCATACACGCGAAGGCTCGAAAAACTGCGCTTGGCCAATTCCGTGTGCAAGCGCCCCCGCGCCTCATCCGTCAGTTTTTCGCTCCCAGCAATGGCGAGCACTTGTTCGGCGAGGGCCAGGATTTCATCCTGCCTTGGCTGCACAGGTTTTCGTTGGGAAGGGCAATAAGGCAAACCCATTAGATCCATTTCAGCGCGCCAACTTTCCAGAGCCAGATGTAACCGACAATCAGGATGCCGAGGAAAACCAGCATTTCCACCAGTCCGTACAAGCCCAGAGCCTGGTACTGCACCGCCCACGGAAAAAGGTAAATCGTCTCCACATCGAAGACCACGAAAAGAATGGCCACCACGTAGAAACGCACCGTGTAGCGATGCCGCGCGTCGGATTCCGGCGTGATGCCGCACTCATAAGGCATGACCTTTTCAGGCGTGGCGCGAAAGCGGGGACGAATGAGCTTGCAAATCCAAAGTGTCACGGGGCCGAAAAGCGCGGCAATCACCGCGAAAATGACGATGGGTCCGTAGGAGTTAAGCACGCGGGGAAGCCCTCCTTTTTGAAGCCGGAATCATAGCACAGATTTTCGCGGCGCCGCCATCTCGCCTGTCCGCGCAATAACGTTGCGTTAAAGTCGAGGGCATCGCGTAACCCTATGGCCAGGTATACATCGCGCACGAAAAGACCCCTCACCGTATGAATGCAGCACGTCTATCTCCTGAATTTTCATACACATTTAGCGATTTTTGCGGGGAATCCATGCAAGTCTTTTCTTTTCAATAACTCATAGGGATATTCAAAACCCGTAATTTCCACAACCTTTGTTTTCAATAACATTCCGACTTTGAACGTACGAGTTATCACAATTTCTTTCATCCCCTCCGCCCATCTTTCCTCATCACGAACTCTTTGCAGATTTCGCCGTCCGCGTGGACAGCCGCCTCCGCAAACTCCATAAACATCGGGTGGATCACCTGCCTGGACATGAAGAAGGTCCGCACCGTCTTCCCCACCTCGCCGAGTGGCGCATTCAGCACGGCCTTAAGGAAATGGACGTACTCCGGCGAGCGTTGTCCGTGCCGCAAGCGGTTCAGCCGCGAAAAAGCCTTACCCCGCGCCGTCCGGGGACCGGTGGATTTCCTGGAGTTGCGGCGATTGGAGGCTAGCAGAGCAGGAGTCAGAGTAGGGGACTTACGCAGCGACATGGCACCGCCTCGATTCTAACACCACTGCATTGTATACCAGAACGATACTCGTGTGAAGATAAAAATAGAGTGTGAGAGCCTACAAACAGTCGCTCCCCCGGAAGGGGCCGGAAGTAGTGGCGGCGATGACGATCATCGCCCCGGGATTTCCATCGCCCGCAGTTCCTTCATCTGGTTGCTGGTTGGGGCAGCGGTAGCGCGCGAAGAAGCAGAGCGAGATTCCTCGCGGAGTCTACCCTGACCCAACAGAGCGAGATCCTTCGCTTCGCTCAGGATGACCGTGAAGGGCGCAGGATGACCGTGCCGACGCTTTTTTCCGCAAAGTGTAAAGCCCCAACATTCCGGGAGCTTCCCAAAGGCGTCCATGCGTGTAGAGAAAACCGGCCTAATCATGGTGGGCCGTGCGGCCTTGGATGAGGTCCACGGCGTGCGGCAGTAAATCCCAAATGATCTCGATGGAGTCGAAGGCGCCGTGCGGGCTTCCGGGGAGGTTGACAATGAGCTTGCCTTTGCGCACGCCCACGACGCCCCGCGACAGGGCGGCGCGCCGTGTCTTCTTGACTCCTTCCGCACGCATCAGTTCCGGTAAACCGGGAATTTCTTTTTCGATGACCGCGCGCGTTGCCTCTGGAGTCACATCGCGCGGGCCGACGCCGGTGCCTCCCGCGGTCACCACAGCGTCGCAGTCATCGGCATCCGTGAGGGCCTCCAGCCGTTGCCGGATAGTACTTAAATCGTCAGGGAGGATTTCAATGGCGACCACTTGCCATCCGCGCTTTTCCAACACATCGCGGACCGCCGGGCCGGAAAGGTCCGGCCGCTCGCCCCGCGAGCAGGCGTCGCTCAGGACAAGAATGTGGGCTCGCAATTGTGAGGACATCAGAAGAGAGGTTCCAAGTGCCAGGTATTCGGGCAGAAGAGAGTGTAAATGGTAAAGTATAAATGGTAAAGGACGAACAATTTTACCATTTACACTTTATCCTTTACCCTTCTCTTCCTACCCAGCATCGCGATTGGCTTCGTCCATCATCCGCAGGCCCTCCATCAAAAGGGCCTGGGTGGACATGGTGGTGGTGTGCTCAGGAGAATTCTTTTGGAAATCCACTTCCCAGTCACCATCCATCCAGGTCAGGACTTTGAAAACCGCGGCGTCGCCTTTCAAATCGCCGCAGACGGCGTGGTTCACCTGGCCATCGTTGAAATAGATTGCACAGTCCTCATCGCCCGAGCGCAACATCAGCGCGCAGGTTTTACGGCCCTGTTCGAGAGACTGCATCCAGTCAATCAAGTTGATCTCGGAAAGCTTCCCCTTGATGCCCGCGCCGCCGCCCTGCTTTTCCATGCGCTGCTGGAGCAAGCGCGCGGTGATGCGGCGTGCCTGCTGCAAGAGGTCACGCGTGAAGAAGGGCTTGACGAAATAATCCTCGACGCCCTCCAAAACCATGCGCAGGCGCTCATCAATTTCCTTTTGCGAGGCGAGGAAGACGAAGGGAATATCCTGGGTTTCTTTGCGCGCGCGCAGTTTGTCAAAAAGCGCCCGGCCGTCCATAACCGGCATGGTGTAGTCGGAAATAATCAAGTCCGGTTTAGCCTCAATTGTCTTCATCAAAGCATCGGCCCCATCCGCGGCGGTAATGATATCGCCACACTTCTCCAAGCTTTGACAGATGAGGTGGAGAATAGTCGGGTTGTCATCGACGACGAGGATCTTGAGAGCTAACGCCACTCGCGCAACCTTCCGTTAGGTGTCAGATCCGAAACTCGAAAATCGAAACTCGCAAGTCCACCATCGAGTTTCGAGTTTCGCTCTTTCCTGGCACCTGCCGCCTGAAACCGAGAACCTACCTTGCACGCCTCTCGGCTTTGAACTTGAATGTGCCGAAGGCACCTTGGACTGCGGCGGCTCGACGCCGCCTTGCTCCTTCCCTTCACGCTATTCCAAGGCGGCGTCGAGCCGCCGCAGTCCAAGGCGCTTCGCGCATTTTCATTTACCGTGGCGAGCCGCAGGGTCATGGGAATCTTTGGCGTGATAATGGCCGCTCCTGCCCCCGCTCTTTTCCAGCAAGCGGAGGTCGGAAATTTCGATGCCGCGGTCCGCCGCTTTGCACATGTCGTAAACCGTCAGCGCTGCCACAGCCGCCGCGGTTAGGGCCTCCATTTCGACTCCGGTGGGGCCGGTCGTGCGAACTCTAGATGAAATCTCTACGCCATTCTTACAGAAATCCGCCCGAACATCAATATGACTCAAGAGCAGGGGGTGGCAAAGGGGGATCAGTTCGGCGGTCCGCTTGGCCGCCGCAATACCCGCCACGCGTGCAATTTCCAAAGGATTCCCCTTGGAATTGCGCCGGGCAGCGCGCAGGGCGGCAGCGCTCATCTTGACGCGTACGGTCGCCACCGCCTCCCGCAAGGTGTCGGGCTTGGAAGACACGTCCACCATGCGAATGCGGCCGGCACGGTCGTAGTGGCTCAGTTTCTTAACCATAATTCGTAGTGACAAGTGACGAGTGACAAGTGACGAGCAAGCGATCAATTCATCGAGTGATTCAGTGATTTTATGATTTGGCGATGGCTTGATTGAATAACGAACAGAAATCCCCGCGGCTCTCGATCACTCAATCGCTTAATCACTAAATCGCTCAATCACCCGATGAACAGATGGCTCGATGACCCAATGCCTTGTTTTTCTTGCTTGTCACTCGTCACTCGTCACTTGTCACTTGTCACTGTCCTTTGGTCATCACGTCTACCCAATCGCCTGCAGCTAACTTTGTCTGGTCCGGGTGCACGACGATAAAGCCATTGGCCGTGGCCAGACCCACCATGTCCCCTGAGCCCTGCCAGCCCACCAACCTCACCATGGGATCGCCGGACGAGCGCTCCAGGCGCGCCGGCAGAAACGCGGTCAGCCCGATTCGTTGTTGCAAGGGTTGCGCCAAGCGCCCCCGCAGAAAAAGCGGGGCCTCAAAATCCGCGCCTCCCAGCGCCGCCAGTGCCGGGCGCGCAAACAACGCAAATGTCACGAAAGTCGAGACGGGATTGCCCGGCAAACCGAAAAAGAACTTGCCGGCGACGCGCCCGAAAACGAGTGGCTTTCCCGGACGCAGGGCCACGCTCTCGAAATAAAACTCCGCGCCCAAATCGGCAAGAACTTGCTCGACGAAATCGTACTTCCCTATTGAAACCCCGCCGGTCAGCAGCAGCAGGTCCGCGTTCAATCCTTCCTGAATCAAGCTACGCAAAGCTTCCGGGCGGTCAGGCGCAATCTCCAGGCAGTGAGCGATCCCGCCCGCCGCGGCCACCTGCGCGGAGAGAGAGACGGCGTTGCTGTTGCGAATTTGGAACCACTCAGGCCGCTGCTCCACCGGCACCACCTCATCACCGGTGGGAAGAATGGCCGCCACCGGGCGAACATAAACCGGTACGGGCGACTTTCCCACCGTGGCGAGCAACCCCAGTTCCCCCGGACCCAACCGCCGGCCCCGCGGCAAGACGACGGTCCCTACGCGGGCTTCGCTTCCCTGCTGAACAACGTTTTCCCCGGATTGAACCCCGCGATGGATCTTTACCCTATCGCCCTGCGATTCCGTGTATTCGACCATGACCACCGCGTCGGCGCCAGCGGGCAATGGCGCGCCCGTCATGATGGAGATGCACTCACCCGCACCTGAGGCGCCCGTGAAATGCCCGCCCGCGCGAATCTCCCCGCGCAGCCGCAGGTCAACGGGCGGCGCAGCCACGTCCCCCGCGCGCACCGCAAATCCATCGCGGGTGGAGCGATGAAAAGGCGGATAATCGCGGTCCGCGGCAACGTCCTCCGCCAGGACTCGGCCACACGCCGCCCCCAGAGGCACAGCTTCCGTCCCCAGCCGAAGGTCAGCCGCAGCCAACTTCTCTTTGACGATATTAAGCGCCTGCTCGAAGGAAAGCATCTTCCAACCATACGCACTGCTCGCGCTCGGGTCCGGTTGAAACCATGGCGACTTTCACGCCCACCTGATCCGCAAGAAAACTGAGGTAATCCTGCGCGCGCGGCGGCAATTGCGAAAGTTCGTGGGCGCCGTAGGTGTGCTTTTGCCAACCGGGAACGGTGCGGTAATGAACCTTCATCTGCTCCAAGCTTTCGATTTCCGGAGGGAAATCCTTAAACCGTTTGCCCTTGTATTCATATTCGACGCCGACGGGAATTTCCGCCAGGGGATCAAGGATATCCAGCTTGGTGATGATGATTGCGTCCAGATGATTAATGCGAGCGCCATAGCGCGCGACAGGAACATCGAACCATCCGCAGCGTCGCGGGCGGCCGGTAACCGCGCCGTACTCGCCTCCGCGCTCGCGAATCTTTTCCCCTTCCTCCCCCAGAGCCTCGGTGGGGAACGGCCCGCTCCCGACGCGCGTGGCGTAGGCCTTGGACACGCCGATTGCCGAGTTGATGCGCGTGGGCCCCACGCCGGTCCCCGTGCAAGCTCCGCCGGCTGCTGCACTCGACGAGGTCACAAACGGGTAGGTGCCATGGTCGAGGTCCAGCATGGTTCCCTGTGCGCCTTCAAAAAGCACGCGTTTGCCGCGATCCATCTCCGCATTGAGGTAGACAGATACATCCGTCAGGTACGGAAGAACGCCCTCGGCCACTTGCAAATACTGGTCCGCCAATTCCTCGGGATTCAGGGGAGGAGCACCAAAAAGCGCGGCGTCGATGCAGTTTTTCTCCGCCACAATCGCCGTGCACTTTTCGCGGAACTTCGCCGGGTCGCTTAAATCGCAGGCGCGCAAGCCGCGCCGCCCGGCCTTGTCTTCATAAGCCGGTCCAATGCCCTTAGCGGTGGTGCCGATTTTCCCCACGCCGCGAGCGGCTTCGGCGGCAAGTTCGTGCGCGCGGTGATAGGGCAAAATCAAGTGCGCGCGGTCGCTCACCTTCAGCCGGCCGCCGACGCTCGTGCCGGCCTCTTCCAGCTTGCAAATCTCCTGTTGCAACGCCTCCGGATCGACTACGACGCCGTTTCCGATCGCGGCGGCCTTATCCGGGCGAATGATGCCGGTAGGAAGAAGTTGGAGCACATATTTCTTCGTCCCCACCAACACCGTGTGACCGGCGTTGGCGCCTCCCTGGTATCGAGCAACGATATCGAAGTGCTCCGCCAGGGCGTCCACCACTTTGCCCTTGCCCTCATCGCCCCACTGAACACCTACCACCACGACATTGGTTGACATGCTGGCCTGCTTCTTGTTAGCTAACAGCTCACAGCCGACAGCCATTTCCGACCGTTAACTTTCGACTATCATGGGTCAATATCCTGGACTGTTTGAATAACAGATAGACCACAACTGATTGCCGTCCGTCACTGTCGGGTGTTAGCTGTTGGCTGTCGGCTGTTAAAGGTACTTATCAAGCATCCGGTTGATCACTTCCTTGGGCTGGGTCCCGGCGACCTGCTCCTGGATCTGCCCGGCCTTGAACAGCAGGAGCGTGGGAATGCTGCGAATCCCGTACCGGGTGGCGACGGTGAGATTTTCATCCACGTTCAGCTTGCCGACTTTGGCGCGCCCCGCGTATTCCGCCGCGATGGCGTCCACGGTGGGCGCCATCATCCGGCAAGGCGCGCACCAGGTCGCCCAGAAATCCACCAGCACCGGCTGGGAGGATTTCAACACGTCTTCCTCAAAATTCTGATCGCTAAATTCCAAGGTATGACTGCCTGCCATTCTTCAGGACCTCCAAGTTTGAGGGATTCATCGGAACATCATGCCTTCCGCGCCGATCAAGCTTTGGCCTTCTGTAGGGTTTCATAAATCCGGGAGTACGCCCGCGCCGAAGTGTTCCACGAGAAATCCTTCTTCATGCCATTTTGCATCAGGAGATGCCAAACGTCGGGCGTCTGGTAAGCCTCCAAGGCCGCATGAATCGTGGCCAGCAAGGCACTGGGAGAATACTCCTGAAACTTGAAACCCGTACCGGACTTGCCATCGAAAGGCTCGATGGTGTCGTCCAGGCCGCCGGTAGCGCGCACGATGGGCACCGCGCCGTACTTCAGGCTGTAAATCTGATTGAGCCCGCAAGGTTCGTAACGCGAGGGCATCAGGAACATGTCGGAGCCGGCTTCAATCTGATGGGCCAAAGTATTGTCGTAAGCGATTTTCACCAGGAATTTTTCCGGATATTTCACCGCCATGGTCCGGAACAACTCCTCGTGCGCCGGCTCGCCGGTGCCCAGCGCCACAATGTAAAGATCGAGCGCCGCCAATTGTTCCGCGATGGCGGCGATCAAGTCAAATCCCTTTTGCGAGGCAAACCGCGAAACGATGCCGATCACCGGCCGGTGGAGCACCGGCGTCGGCGCACCCATCTTCTCGAGCAAAGCCTTCTTGCAAGCTTCCTTACCCCGCAAGTTGGCAGGAGTGTAATTCGCCGCCAGGAGCTTGTCGGTCGCGGGGTCCCACTCTTGATAGTCCACCCCGTTCAGAATCCCCTGAAGGTGGTCCGCCCGCGAGTAGAGTACGCCCTCCAGGCCATAGCCAAACTCGGGGGTTTGGATTTCTTCCGCATACTTACGGCTGACGGTGGTGATGAAATCCGAAAAGATAATGCCTCCTTTGAGGAGGTTAATCATTCCGTAATATTCCAGCGCGTCCAGGGTGAAAAGGCCGGCGTGCAGCGAAATCTGAGGCAGCACATGGGGCAGGAAAAGACCCTGGTAACCGAGGTTGTGAAGGGTAATCACGACCGAAGTCCTGCCAAAATAGCCGTCGTCACGATAAAGATTGCGCAAATAGATCGGAACCAGGGCAGTCTGCCAGTCGTGGCAATGGATGATCTCGGGGGAAGTCGCGCCGTGTTTCAGAAACTCCAGCGCCGCCATCGAGAACGCCGCAAAACGAGCCGCGTTGTCAGGGTAGTCTTCGCCCTTCTGCTGGTAAAGGCCGTCACGATCAAAATACTCCGGGCAATCGATCAGGTAAGTTTGAACTTGCTGGTTGCGGCCGCCGTTCTGCACTGCCGCGAACATATATCCGGAACCGAGCGGCAAGGTCAAACTTTGTGCGTCGGGCACGCTCGAGCCAGGCGGCGTAATTCGATAGCGGGGCAGAATGACTTCCACCTCGTGCCCCAGCGCCGCGAGCGCCTTGGGCAGCGCTCCCACAACGTCTGCCAATCCACCCGTCTTGGAAAACGGGACGCCTTCTGATGCGACGAATGCAACTTTCACGCCGCCTCTCCTTTCGGGAACATGAACAGATCAAACCTCGCTACCTTAGAGGATGCCCCCAGCAAAGTCAAGGTCTCGGCATTTCGGTCCTTGTCCAGGCTCGTGTTATGATGCATCGCAGAAAAGGGGGGTGAATCCAAAATCCAAAATCTGAAATTCAAAATCAGTCGCCATCGCCCCAAACTCGGCCAGCATTTTCTCCACGACCAGCGGTATCGTGCCAGGATTCTGGAGGCGCTTCCCCTGGAAGCCGGCGACGTGGTCTTTGAAATTGGACCGGGGCGCGGCGCCATGACCACGCTGTTGGCCGAGCGCGCGCGCAAGGTCATCGCCATCGAAATCGATGGGGTGCTCGCACAAGAGCTTCAGGAGAATTTCCGGCAGGATTTACGTGTCGAGATCGTCCGCGCGGATGTGCTGCGTGTCGATTTTTCCGCCCTGTGCCGACAGGAAGGAATCGCGCAAGGATTTGTTTTCGGCAACCTCCCTTACTACATCACTTCACCCATCCTCCATCACCTGTTTGCGCAACGGGACTCAATCCGCGCCATGGGTCTGCTGATGCAGCGCGAGGTGGCGGAGCGCCTGACGGCGGAGCCGGGAAGCCGCGATTACGGATACTTGACCATCGCCACACAAGTTTATTCGCAGCCGCAAATCGCCTTGGCCGTTCCGCCGGGGGCCTTCTCCCCTGCGCCGAAAGTGCAGTCGGCGCTCGTGACATTTCGAATGAAGGCGAAGTTCGATCGATGGCCAAAGGCAACTTGCGACGAATTTCTGGAATTCGTGAAACACTGCTTTGCTCAAAAACGGAAGAACCTGCTCAACAATCTGGCGGGCATCTATCCACGGGGCCGGATCGTTCAGGCGCTCGAGGAAGCAGGCAAACCCGCCAATCTGCGCGCGGAGCAACTTCCCCTGGAAGAGCTTGCCGGCGTTTTCGAACGCCTGACTCGGGCCTCGGGACTGGCCCGCGAGGATCTTTAGAAAATGGCGCCGCCGGTATATTTCTTGTAGAGCGCGAGAATTTCAGGATTCTTCGGGTCAAGCTGGTACGCGGTGGCAATCTCCTTCAGAACCTCCGGCAGATGGCCTTCCTGGAGGAGCAGCGCGCCCAGGTTCGCGTGGCCCATGGCGTACTTGGGGTCCAAGCGAATGGCTTCGCGATACTCCGCCTCTGACCCGGCGTTGTCTCCTTGCCGGCTGAGCAAAACGCCGAGCTGGTTGTGGACGTTAGGATCCGTAGGCTCCAGGCGAACGGCCTCTCGAGTTTCGGTCACGCCCCCAGCGATATCCCCACCTGCCGCCAATCCTCCGCCCAGTAGCATGTGGGCGGGAGCGTTTTCGGGATCAAGGCGGATGACTTCGCGGTATTCGTCCAACGCCGCCGGCATTTTTTGCTGGGTGGCCAAGATCATGCCATTCACCAGATGCGGCGTGGGGGTGTGGGGATTGATGTGCATCGCATATTGCACCTCCGCGGTCCCGCCTGGCAAGTCGCCCTTGATGGCGAGCGTAAAACCCAAGTTGGAATGGGCCACCACGGAATCGGGCTGCAATCGCAGCGCCTGGCGATACTCGAAGACGGCAGCGTCCAAATCCCCCTTGGCGGCGAGCGCGTTGGCATAATCATTGTGCGGAAACCAGGTGTACGGATCCAGGCTGAGGGCTTGGCGAAACTCGGCAATGGCGCCATCCGCATCCCTTTTCTCCACCAGCAAAATCTGGGCGCTCGCGTAGTGGCCAGCGGCCGTGTCCGGCGCCATCCCAGCGGTTTGGTGCAGTTCCTTCAAGGCGCCGGAAACATCGTGCACGTTGTAAAGCGAAGCTCCCAGAATATTCCGCGCTTGCAGGTCGTGGGGATTCAGCCGCAGGGCCTTACGCAACTCGGGAATGGCCGTGGCGGGATCACCGCGCAGGCTGATCGCCAGACCGAGGGCGGCGTGAGCTTCCGCGGATTGCGAATCTAAACGTATCGCCTCGCGATACTCCGCGAGAGCTTCGTCCCACTTCTGCTGTTTGCACAGGGACCGTCCCAAACCCACGTGCAGGGTACTGTTCTGAGGTTGCATGGCCAGGGCGGCGCGATATTCCTGCTCCGCCTGGGGGTAGGATTCCAGTTTTTCGAGTTCCAGGGCTCGGGACAAGTGCTGCTCGGTTTCCAAATCCGCGGCCGGACGTTGCACCGCGGCGGGGCGCGAGCCCGATCTGTGAACCTCGCGCAGAGCCTCGACCAGGTCACCTTTCCCACCTGCTGCCCGGACCTTCTTGAGGTAATCCTCCTGTGGATCAAAATCCACGCCGTTTTGCTTTACCAGATTCGTTACACTCTGGCTGGGCACGTAGTTGTTCAAGAGATAGAGAATATCGTCGTGGGTCAGCGGTTTATTCGTAGGGCGCGGAAATGCGCCAACGCCCAAGCTGCTTGCCAGCAAAATGATGATCGCCCACCTAACCCTCACCACTTGTACCTCCCGGTTTCTGCGGATGCCTTGGCTTTTTCGAGAGCATACGCTGGAAGAACTATGGAATACAAGCCCTTCGCAGAACCGGTAGTGTCTCATTTTGCCGTGGCACGGCCATCTTGTGACCGCTCACGGGCGGGACGCCCGTGCCATTTCAAATGGCGAGGCTCCTATGACAGGTGCCGGGAAAGGCCGCATAGCTAGGTATCTTGCCTATCTTGGCCCGTGGCAAGGCTATGACGCGGCTTGGAATTTTTGCAGTGCGGCGCGAAAATAACCCAGAGCAAATGCCATGCCGGCGTGCCAGGGAGCCCCGCATTCCACTTGCGGAGTGTGGTCAGGGATGATGACGCCGTCGAAGTGGTTCTGCCTCAGGATTTCTAGCACGCGCAACGCATCCACGTCGCCGGCGTCGATAAACGTCTCGCGATAGCGCGGCGCCTTGCCGTAGACGTTGCGCAGGTGAACATAAGCCAATTTCCCCTGTCGGCTGTATTGGTCCACAACCTCGTAGATATCTCCCTCGGTCATTTCCGCAAGCGTGCCCACACAGAATTCCAGCGCGTTTCGCGGGCTGGGTTTCAAGTCGATCAGCTTTTGGTACAGGCGGGGCTGGTAGACCAGTCGCGGCTGTCCACGCAGTATGGGCAAGGGGGGATCGTCAGGATGCGCGGCCAGGGTAACACCCGCTTCTTCCGCCACGGGGACCACCGCTTCCAAAAAATCTGCCAGGCGCTGCCACAATTGCTCGTGAGTAATCGGCGGGACGGTTCCGGGAGGGGCGTCGGGATCGTAAACCATATTCCAAATCATGCCGTTGGGAATGGGCGTCTGGTCCGCCTCATCCATGCCCACGGAAATCGCGCCTCCGCGGGCGAAAGGACCTTGGATTCTCCCCGCCACACCCGGAAGAGAGAAGTTGTAACCCAATACCGGAATGCCCGCGCGCCCCATATTGCGGATAATGGTCTTGACGTTTTCCAGGTGTTGCAGTTTTTTGGGGCCATCCAGCAGCACATCGTGCCAGTGGGCCGGATCGAGATTTTCGATGGCGTGCAATTCCAGACCTTGGTTATTGATCTTTCCCTTCAATGCCGCCAGCTCTTCATAGCTCCAAAGCTTAGTGGGGTCTCCCGCGCGGCCCCATCCGGCCCGACTGCCCACGGGCTGGTTTTGCCGATCACCTCCGCCCTGATGGAAATAATCCACCAGATGAACGATTACATGCGTGCACGCACACTGCCGCGCAAAACGAAAGTTCTCCGGCGTGAGCATGTGACGGTACAACCCCAAACCAAGTTTCATGACCGCTCCTTATTGTGTGATAGCATAGGATGACACACAGGAGGAACGTATTCCATCTCTAACCCATAAGTTGAAAGCTATTCCGCTCGGAGGTCTGGGCGAATTCGGGATGAACATGATGGCGTTTGAGTTTGACAACGACGTCATCATCGTGGACTGCGGCGTCATGTTTCCGGACGCCGAACTGCTCGGCGTGGACATTGTCATTCCCGACCTCAGTTACGTGCGCGAGAATCGCGACCGCATCCGCGCCATTCTGCTGACGCACGGCCATGAAGATCACATCGGCGGCCTTCCCTATCTGTTGGAAGAAGTTGATGTGCCGGTTTATGGCACGGCCTTCACGCTGGCGCTGGCGCAATCGAAACTGATCGAACACGATCTGGCCGAGAGCGTCGACCTGCGGGAGATGCAGCCCCGGGCGCCGTTCCAGGTGGGACCGTTCCGGGTGGAGTTCATCCACCTGACGCACAGCATCATTCAATCCGGCGCGCTGGCCATTACCACGCCGCTGGGCACGGTGATTCACACCGGCGATTTCAAACTTGACCCCACGCCCACCGACCAGCACGTCAGCGATCTGCACACGCTCGCCGACTACGGGCGGAACGGCGTGCTGGCGCTGTTCTCCGATTCCACCAACGTAGAGCGTCCGGGCCTGACGCCGTCGGAGCGCGCCGTCCGGCAGCGCCTGTCGCACATCATCGGGGATGCCGAGGGGCGCGTGCTGATCTCCTGCTTTGCCACCTCCATGCATCGCTTGCAGATCGTCACCGACCTGGCTCATCAATACGGCCGCAAGCTCTGCTTTGTGGGCCGAAGCATGTTTAAGAACTCCGAAATCGCCATGCGGATGGGCAAGCTGAACGTGCCGCCCGGCATGCTGGTGCCGCCGCAAGATTTGCGCAAGCTCCCTCCGAAACAGGTGGCCGTGGTCATCGCCGGCAGCCAGGGTGAACCGATGTCCGCCATGGCGCGCGTGGCGGTGGCCAGCCATCGCTGGGTCTCGGTGGAGCCCGGCGATGAAGTGGTGCTGAGCGCCCGCGTGATTCCCGGCAACGAGAAGGCCATCTTCCGCATGCTCGATCACCTCTACCGGCGCGGAGCGCGCGTGCATTACCATGATGGCAGCCAGCCGCCTGTGCACGTCTCCGGGCATGGCAGCGCGGAAGAATTGAAGCTGATGCTGAACATTGTCCGGCCCAAGTACTTTGTGCCGATCCATGGTGAGTACCGGCAACTTTGGCGGCATCTGGAAATGGCCAAGGAGTTGGCAGCAGTTTCGCAGGAAACTTTCCTGCTCGAGACCGGCGACGTGCTGGAATTCGATGAGCAGGGGGCGCGCCGCGCCGGGCGCGTGGCGGTCGGACGCATCTGCATCGATGGCGGCACCCTGGACGAAGTGGAAGAGATCATCCTCAAAGAGCGCCGCCACATTTCTGAGGACGGCATCGTGATTCCCATCCTCGCCATCAACGAGCACACGGGATTGCTGGAAACCGAGCCGGAAATCGTATCGCGCGGGTTTGTGCCCCTCGAGGAGGCGCACGAACTGGTGGAAAGCGCGCGGGAAGTCATTATGCGTACCATCGAGAAATCCAACCTCGAGGAAGTCAGCGACTGGGGCGTAATCAAGGAAAAAATCCGCACTGCCCTGCGCCGGCATTTCGATCAGGAAACCGGAAAGAGGCCCATGATTTTGCCGGTGATACTTGAAGTATGACGATTTTGGATTTTAGATTTCGGATTTTGGATTAGGCCTTTGAAATTGCGAAGCGCATCGTCTTTGCGCGGTAATTTGCGCCGCCCGAGTTTCCTGAGCACTGCAGATGTCATCGCCAAGCTCAGTATCGTCGGAGAGGCCACGTTGCTGAATCCAAAATCCAAAATCTAAAATCCAAAATCAGGAGCCCTATGCCCATCTACCAAGCCATTGTTCTCGCGATTGTTCAAGGCCTGACCGAGTTCTTGCCGGTTTCCAGTACGGCGCACTTGTGGTTAGTTCCATGGATCATGCATTGGAAGGATCCCGGCCTGACCTTTGATGTGGCGCTGCACGCGGGGACCCTCGTGGCAGTGCTTCTCTATTTCTGGCGCTATTGGCTGGAAATGATCAAGATGGTGCTGGGAGTCAGCGGGCACAACGCCGACGCTTCGGCAAGAGGTGGCGCTCCTGCCAACGCGGGGACTGTGACCCTGCTCGGCGAGAACCGCCAACTCTTCTGGTACCTCGTCATCGCCACGATTCCAGGAGGAATTGCCGGATGGTTGTTTGAGCGTGCCGCAGAGGAGCAACTGCGCTCGCCCTTCGTCGTCGGCTCGGCACTGATTGTCGTGGGCCTCCTGATGTGGGCGGGCGAACAGGTGGGCAGCGAGAACCGTGATCTGAGCCAAGTCGGCTTGTTGGATTCCATTATCGTGGGCGTGGCCCAAGCGTTTGCCGTCATCCCAGGGGTTTCGCGCTCGGGTTCGACCATGACCGCGGGCCTTTTCCGGGGCATGAACCGCGAGACGGCAGCGCGCTTTTCCTTCCTGCTCTCGACGCCCCTCATAGCTGGCGCCTGCCTCAAGAAAGGGTGGGAAGTTCACCACTCCGGCCTTTCTGCCGACATGCGCATGCCCTTCCTGATCGGGATCATCGTATCGGCAGTTGTAGGATATGCCGTAATCGCTGCGCTGATCCGCTATTTGGAGCGCCGGACGTTTGCCGTTTTTGTTGTTTACCGGATCATATTGGGCGTGGTACTATTGGCGGTTGGATGGGGATTGCGTCACTAACCATCAGGTCTTAAGGCCCTGGGTGAGGAGTGTCAGCGCCAATGATCTTCTGACACGACTCACTCGGGAA
>Ga0209039_10001584_pt1 | contig 20880 bp, 13 predicted proteins | sample BogFormECP12_OM1_FD_188238 | JGI IMG/M metagenome (GOLD analysis project Ga0209039, IMG submission 188238) | Bog forest soil microbial communities from Calvert Island, British Columbia, Canada - ECP12_OM1 (SPAdes) (version 2) | ecosystem: Environmental > Aquatic > Freshwater > Wetlands > Bog ...
AAGTTTCGCCGGGCAAGCGGGGTAGCCAAGGTGGCTATCGCCCGTCGTCTGGCGGTGCGGTTGTATTGGATGCTGCGCGAGCGCAAGGATTACGCGCAGTTTGGAAGCGGTGGTGGAACTCGTCAAGCAGCAGACGGCGAACCGCGACAAATACCTTTCCAACAAGTTCCTCTTGCGGAATCCCCAATGGGCTTTCAGGGCCCCGAGCCGCATCTCCGCCGGCGTCACAAATGACAGAACCACCTCGTTGTCCGCCAGGAGTTCAACGAAACGGGGAGCAGACGGGTGCCATTTGAAGATGTAGGAGACGACGTCGGTATCCGCCAAAAGCCGCCTCATTCAGCAGGCACTCGCTCGCGATCAAGGCGGCGTTCGTCATAGATGAGGCGCACAAACTCTTCGGCCTCTTTCGGCGGACCGGGGTCAAGATACTTCCGGATCTCATCGATTGAGAAGGCCTTGCGCGGGACAGTGCTGGGGTGACTCCCGGCTTTGGCCGTGGGCTTTGCTTTGACTCGCTTCATGTCGCCTCCCTCTTTCTTGAGTCTACCACGGCGACGACTATACAGGACGGCATAAGTTGTAGCACTGGGCTTCAGCCCGGCACGTGATGCAAGCGGCCCGTGCGGTTTGCGGCGGAAGATGCCGGGCTGAAGCCCGGCGCTACGACTTATGTCGCTCGGTATAGCCGGCATCCTTCTCGAAAGGCGCCGGTCCGTTATCGCAAAAGCCCAACGAAATCATCCACGGAGAGTCCCGCGAGCTTGACAGTCTACGGAGTGTGCCTCTATCCAACTCCCGGTGAAGAGGAACCGACAAATTAACGTTCACACCGGGTTTTACGAGCGAGACGTGACTGCCTTTCTGTCTCGCGCGCCGCCATCCCGCGCGCTCAAAGGTGCGGATGGCGTCCAGACCCGAGACGACGGGCAGCGCGGCCATCAAATGGTGACCTCGAGCACCTTGGCATCGGCCGGCAGGGATACTGTCCGCTTCTCAACCTCGGTCTCCAGCCACAGTAGGATGGCCTCACGGATGTTGTCGAAGGCCTCTTTCTCGGTACGTCCCTGACTGACGCAACCCGGCAACGACAGACACTCCGCCACGATCCAGCCATCTTCTCCGGATTCTAAACGATTTTGAAGCCTTGCCGCCTCTGGGTCGCCGCGTCGGACTCTGTTGAAACACCCCGCAGCAAGCTGCGGCCGGCCCCGCAGCAAGCTGCGGCAAGAGCAAAGCGGCAGCAAGCTGCCGCACTCCACACTCCACAGCGGGCGAGACGCCCGCGCTACGCCGGGTTCTTCCTCCAAATCCACGCCGGTTTCCGGACCTTGTGCTTCCCACTCAGCCGGTGCAGCGCAAACAGCACCAGCATCGCTGCCCGATCCCGAGTCCGGCGCGCGTGTGTGGGGGGGCAGGACCATTATAGTGCAGATAAAGACGGTCCAGACGACAGGTAGGAGATTGATCGGGAAAAACGCTGGCCGAACTGGAATGACGACGCCCTGCGGAGTATACTGTCGGGGGCTTGGGCATCTCTCTGGGAAGGGCGTTCAATCGAAATGGGAAATGGACCTACGGGTCGGCGTTTTCCGACCGTTGAGGGAACCTCAACGACCGAAGCAGACTCTTCGGAAAGGCGGAACGTCAGCGAGGCCACGTTTCACCAAGTTCGTGACCTGATTGTGCACGGCAAGCTCGCTCCCGGGAGCCGAGTGGTCGAGGCTGATTTCGCCGAGCGGTTGGGGGTGAGCCGGACCCCCGTGCGCGCAGCCATTCATCGACTCCAGCAGGAAGGGTACATCCGAGTCGGCTCTGGTAGCGGCAGCAAACTCAAACTGACTATCGCCCCCTTGACTCAGGAGGACGCTCGCGAGCTCTATGCTATCGTCGGACACGTGGAGGGTCTGGCCGCGAGGGCCACGGCCCAGCTTGAACCTGAGAGGCGCGGCGACGTGGTGCAGGCGCTCAAAGCGTTGAACGAGCAGTTGAGACAGCAGGCCGCGGCAGGACGGGGGAGCCCTAACGTTATCTTCGATCTCGACATAAGCTTTCACGACAAAATCGTGGACGCCGGCGCGGGCCCCAGGCTACGCGCGCTGCACAGCGCGATCAAGCCCCAGACCGAACGCTATTGGCGCTTGTACGCCAGTTCCATTGTCGATCAACTTGACCTTTCCGTGGGCGAGCACCTGCTGATCATCGACGGCATCGATAGAGGTGATGGCGACACATCTGAGAGCGCGATGCAAACGAACTGGCGGAATGGCGCCGATCGGCTCGCGCGAGTGATCGCGAGCTTGGGAGAACGTGGCAGTTGGTGGGGCCCGGGCAGTTGCTAATAATCATGACGACGTAATCTGTGCTTTGTTAAACTGTGCGTCTCACTTTTGGAATGCAATCTTGGATACTGATTGGTGCACCGACTGACCGACGCGATGATGCTGCTGAACTGAAAGGAACGACAGGGGGCGACGCGAGCACGACGCCAAGGGCGGGTATTGCCTTTTGCCGTGCCTGTCGCGCCAGAGGGCTCTCATGAACGAAAGAATCTCTCGTCGCAAGCTTCTCCAGGGCGCGGCCGTCGCGGGAGTGGGACGCTTGGTTCCGCCCGCTGCGGCTCTTTTGACTTCCGCGCCTGGCGGGGTCACGGCCGGGCCTCCTTTAGCTCCGGCCCCAGCTCAGGATCGCATCCTTCCACTCACATCCTCGAGTGAGGTTTTTATTCCTCCGCGGGGCGCGAGCTTTTTGAAGTTCAGCTTCGACTTCCCGGAGCCCTCGGTTGAGTTTGAGGGCTTGCGGTTTTCCTTCCGGCTTTACACCTTCGAAAACACCTACGCTCTCGATCGTGAGCGGACAACGGTCGAGGACAGGGGCGAAGGGATCGAGATTCGTTGCTCGCAACTAGTTTGGGCCGGAGGGCAAGAGAGGGCTCCCGGCGAGTTGCGGGCACGCGTGCGCAAGAACGGGTCTTTCATCGAGTGGGACGCCACGGCGGAGATGCAGCAACCTATCAAGTCGTTGGCGGCGATCGTCCGTGGTGTGCCGCGCGGCAAGATGTCTGCCGGTGGTGGAAGCTTCTTCGATCCGAAGGACAACGAAGTGCTGCTGGGCTACCCCTTTGGAGGCGGAGCGCTCTTCACCGCTCGGGGAATGAACACACCGCTGAGCGTAATTCAGCAAGGCGAGCAGGAGTACTTCTTCCTCTCGGCGCTGGCGGACCGTGTGCGCGCCAACCGGTTCTACTTCCAACCGGGTGAGAAGGGCTATCGTGTGGAGCTGGTGTACGAGCGCGAAGGCTGGCAGAAGAGCAACCGATTGGAGAGCCCCCTGTGGCGAGCCGCGAAGACCAGCACCGCGGAAGCTGCCTTCCGGCCGCACTTCGAGCATGTGGAGCGTGCCTTCGCCATACCCGACTGGGAGAAGCGCGACGACGTACCTGCCTGGCTTCGTCAAACGGCACTGGTGGTGGCGCCACACGGCATGCATTGGACTGGATACATCTTCAACGACTATGCCAAGACGCTGCGAATCCTGGAATGGATTGCGACACAGATTCCGGCTGATCGCGTGCTGGTTTTCCTTCCCGCCTGGGATGGGCGCTACTACTGGAATTATCCGCTTTACCAGCCGGATCCGCGCCAGGGCGGTGAAGAGGGCTTTCGCGCTCTGATCCAGCGCGGGCAGAAGCTTGGCTTCCGCTTCATGCCCATGTTCGGGACCAACTCAGCCAACGCCCGTCTTGAGGTGTTTCCCAAGTTCGCCGACGCCGCGATGTCGCAGATTGACGGCGACGCCTTCAATCTCAACTGGGTGGACTGGGACAACGATCGGCACAACGAAGGCTGGATGCCGTACATGAACCTGGGCGTCGATTCCTGGCGGCAGTGGCTGAGGGACCGCATCGCCGAAATCATTGAGCGGTTTCACGTGGACGCCTATTTCCTGGATATCGCTGGCGGCTGGGAGAACAACACCAAGGCAGACACGCACGAAGGGACGCGACGGCTGGTGGCGGAATTGCGGCAGAAGTACCCGTCCGTGCCTTGCTGCGGCGAGATGCACTACGACGCGTTGATGTCGTTTATCCCGCTCTACCAGGTGTTCTCGGAGTCTGCCTACCCGGAGGCATTCCTGAAGTACGCGCGCGCTTTCCAGCACTTGAGCCGTCCGGCGCCGGGTCGTGGCTCAAGCGGCGTCCACGAATCCGGGTTCGGCCATTTCGACCCCACAACCTTCGGTCTCAGCGAGCATCAGATCCCGACGATTACCATTGTCGATGACACCTTCGATCAGTACCGGGACGTGATGGCCGCTATCATCGCCCGCGCCAAGGAGCGAGCGGGTATTTCATAAGCCGGTCGGGAGACTCGCGCTATGGGCAGCCGCATCTCGCGTCGAAAAGTACTCGCCGGCCTCGCCACCACAGGGGCTGGCGCACTGCTTGGGGCGCACCGCGCAAAAGGAAGCCAAGCCGCGCCTGAATCAGGTGGAAGTAGTCCGATCATCGTTGCCGGTCAGCCGGTGGAGCTCACCTTAACCCAAGTTACTCCTCGCACCCTGCGTGTTATGCTGGTCCCCGTGCTTCCCGACGGGACAGCGAAACCGATCGAGAATGATCTCGTCCTGGTCAGGCAAACCTGGCCGGCCGCCGCCAAGCTGAGGTCCAAGTCGCAGAACCAAGCCATTCCCTGGGGCAGCCGCACTGCCAGCTTGCAATTCGACCCACTACAGGTTGAGGTCCGGGACCAACGACGGAAGCTCATCCAGAGACTGCAGGTAGACTCCGGAACTGGCGCGGTCACGTTCGCCTGTGGTGAAGGCCCCATTTTCGGACTCGGCGAAGGAAACCACCAGTTCGAACGTCGGGGTGCAGTCTATCCGATGGACCATGGTCAGGGCGGGCCGCAGTTCCCCATCCTGGGGGGACGAATGGCGGTGCCCTGGCTGGCGAGCCCGGAGGGTTGGGCGATCTTCTGGCATCGGCCTTTGGGGACTTTCGATCTCACCGGAAAGGACGGCCGGTTTGAGCCGCGAGACGCGGCGGCACGATTACCCATCGACATCTTCGTGGTCGCTGGCGATCCCGTTGAAATCTACGCCGAGTTGGCGGCACTCACTGGTTTTCCTCATATGCCGCCGATTTGGGCTCTGGGATACCAGCAGTCGCACCGCACTCTCGCCAGCCGGGAAGAGATCTTGTCGGAGGCGAAGATGTTTCGCGACAAGAAGCTCCCTTGCGATGTGTTGATTTACCTCGGCACCGGGTTCTGTCCGTCGGGCTGGAACACCGGCCACGGGTCCTTCACCTTCAACGAGCACGTTTTTCCTGATCCCGCTCGAATGATCGAAGAAATGCATGGCGAGGGTTTCAAAGTCGCGGTGCACGTCGTCCCCAAGGTCCGAGACTTGCACGGAAGCGTGAAGGACACCGGGGCGGCAGCCGAAGACCCGCAGGACGCGGCGCACTATTGGCAGGAGCACGTGACGGATTTTCACCTCGGGCTGGACGGTTGGTGGCCCGACGAAGGCGATTGGCTCACGGAGCGCGCGTGCCTGCTGCGAAACCGCATGTACTGGGAGGGGTGCCAAAAGGAGCGTCCCAATGTGCGCCCTTATGCCTTGCACCGCAACGGATATGCCGGCATGCAGCGCTACGGATGGCTCTGGTCAGGCGACATCGATTCCACCTGGGAGGCCCTGGCAACTCAGGTTTCCGTCGGCATTAACACCGGTCTCAGCGGTATGCCGTTCTGGGGCACCGACACCGGCGGTTTCGTAACTACGCCGGAGCTGACCGGTGAGTTGTACGCGCGGTGGTTTCAGTTCAGCACCTTTTGTCCTCTGTTCCGCTCTCACGGCAGAACCTGGAAGCTGCGGCTACCTTGGGGCTGGAGCACCGGAGACTACGGGCCCACCGAGATCACGGGATATCACGGAAAGGCAGGCCTCCCCGATCCGAAGGAACTGCACAATGCCCAGGTGGAGCCGGTCTGCCGCAAGTATCTCGAGCTGCGCTACCGGCTGATGCCGTACACCTATACCGTGGTCCGCGAAGCGCACGACTCGGGCCTGCCGATTATGCGGGCGCTCTGGCTGCACTATCCGGATGATCCCCGTGCGACGGAGCGCGGTGACGAATACCTTTGGGGCCGTGACATTCTCGTCGCTCCGGTCACGGAAAAGGGCGCGGTCTCACGCAAGCTCTACCTGCCTCGCGGTGAGTGGTACGATTTCTGGACCGAGGAAAAACTGGAAGGTGGCCGGGAAGTGGACCGGCCGGTGGATCTAGCGACGATGCCAATCTACACCCGCGCTGGAACAGTGCTGCCCATGGGGCCGGTGAGGCAATACTCAGCCGAAAAGGTCCCAGGGCCGCTCACATTCTCCGTTTACCCGGGCAGCGACGGCGAGTTTGTGATGTACGAAGACGACGGTGTCAGCTTCAACTATGATGGCGGTGAGTTCATGCGGCTGAGAGCGCGCTGGGACGGCCACCAAAAGCGACTTACCCTGGACCTGGCAGAAGGTTCTAGGATGCTCGGGCCGTCGCCGCGACCCATGGAGTTGCGAATTGCCGGAAGCGGAGTGAAACGGCAGATCACCTTCGATGGCAGGACGCAGATCGTGCGGCTGTAGTTCCGGTCAGCGCTCTTGCGACCCTGACTCTCGCGGGGCTGAGCTTCCCAGCGCCTCGCGCACGCGATCAGACAGCGCGGCCGCTCTATCCTGGTCGCCTTGCTCTTGATAAATCTGCATCAGAGCCTCGGCTGCAGGTAGAAGGAGCGGATCCAAACTGATCGCCTTTTCCAGATGGGAGGTAGCCTTGTCCATATTCCCGGCTTGCATCCAGGCTCTCCCGGCGTCACTCTCATCCACCGCCGAATCCGGCCCAAGTTCGAGAACCCGCTCAAATCGTCGGACAGCCTCAAGAGGTTGTCTCGTCGCTAGCAGAGCCCGACCCAACGCGGTGAGCACGGCCGGGTCGTCGGGGAACTCCTTTTCCACCTCGGTAAGCATGTGATAGCCCCGAACGATGTCGGATGCCGGCCCGTTCTCGAACCCGGAGTTCGCATACGCCAGCGCCAGGTTGCGTTCTCGCAGCTTGGGTGGCGGGTCCCGCCATGCCACGAGATCACCGTTCACGGCAATCTCCTTCTCTGGCTCCGGTTCGGGATGGCGGGAGATCCGATGATCGGTGAACACCGTGTGGCCGCCATCCTTGGCGTTCCGCTTGGGCATGTGGCAACCGAGGCAGTCGCCGCTGGAGCCGCCGGGATGCGACTTGGCCAGCGATCGTGCGCCGTTGTGGCACGACAGGCAACGAGCCCTGTAGTACGACGCGGGCTGCTTGGAAGTGCCGTGGGGATTGTGGCACGTTCCGCACCAAAGTCGCCCCTTGCTCTGGCGCGAGCACGTACTCAACGCAAGTTGCTCGACGTGACTGATGACTTTGAGACCTTCCCGGGGGCTGTCACTCGGCGGCTTGACGGTGTAGGTCGCAAAAACCTCTTCCAAGGGCTCACCCGGACGGAAATCCTGTAGCCTCTTCCCGGGATTCGGCACCCTCGCAACGCCCCTCAAGTGGCATTGCTCGCAAATGCTGTTACGCGCTGCGGGCGCGAGCGTCTCGGGATTGACGATCGAGCCCGGCAGAGGCATTTTGAGATGCCGCGCCGGGTCGCCATGACAGCGGTCGCAAGAAATCGACTCCTGGGCAAAGGCCGGCGATGGATACTGGTTCAAGGTGTTGGCGATGGGCAATGCTTTGCCGGAATGGCAGAACAGACACCCCTCGCTTACGGCACGGATGAAATCGGGCGCGCGGTTTTCTTCGTACCCTGGCGCCATATCGTAGCGGCTGAGGCGTGTGTAGTAGCAGATGGGGGACTGGAACAGGTGATTTCCAACCCGAACGAGGTACCCGGAAGCGTGGTTACCCGAGCCGATCACGTAATCGACGCGGTAATCCGAGACGTCCCCGTCGCGCTCCATCCGCTGCCAAAGGCCCGTCGCATTGGAGTAGATGGTAAACTTCGTGCCAGAGAGGGAATGCGCGAAGGAGCCTTCGGGTTCTTGTCTCGGACGTCGCAAAGAGTGCGCCATCGCCGAGTGGGAGTAACCCTCCACCTCTTTCGGATGGCAAGATGCGCAGGGGTTGGCCCCAAAGGCGACTCCAAGGCTGATACAGGAAACTGCGGTCAGCAGCAGGAGCTGTCCCAGCCAAAGGTATCGTCTTCCTGACAAGCGAGTCGCTGTCATGACCTTCCGAGTATGGTGGCCGCCAAACCTTGTTATCATAGTCGTGGATCACCGTGCTGGCAATGGCCCTCGCCGGTGGGTGGTGGTGTCATTTGGGGAGGAATGGAATCCACAGATTGCGCAGATTTCAGAGATTAAGAGAAGAAGGTGCCTGCTCGACAAAGAGTAACCAGCAAATGGTGGCTTCATTGAGCTTGTGACAACGCCGAGTGCGCGGCCTGTGGCTCTTTTCTAAATCTGAGGAATCTGCGTAATCTGTGGATTCTGTTCTTTTGTCAAATGACACCACTACTCGGCGCTGGTGTGGCTTGCACCTGGCACGGGCTTGCAACGGCATTCTGATCCTAGCGGGCCATCGAGAGGGAGAAGAGCGTGCAACCGTCACCACGCGAAGTCGGGTCATGGGCAATGTGAAGCAGACGACTGGGGTGTCAAGGAGAGACCTTTTGCAACTCCTGGCGGCTACCCTCGCCGTCGGACCACTCAATCGCATTGCTGCAAAGGCCTCTACCGCCGCCCCGGTCACCTTCGTGGACATTGCTGCGGCCGCCGGAATCACCTTCCGGCACGACAATGCGGCCACGCCCGAGAAGTATCTCATTGAGACCATGGTTGGCGGCTGCGGTTGGATTGACTACGATCAGGACGGACTCCTCGATCTCTATCTGGTGAACGGAGCCGCGACCAGACTCTACACGCCGCCGCATCCATTACGAAGTGCGCTCTATCGAAACAACGGCGATGGTACATTCACGGACGTCACCGAACGGACCGGGGTGGGCGCAGCGGACCTGTTCGGTAGTGGCGTCGCCGTGGGCGATTACGACAACGATGGGTTTCCTGATCTCTACGTGGTCGGCTACGACCGCTCGATTCTCTATCACAACAACGGCGATGGAACGTTTACCGATGTGACGGCGCGCGCCGGCGTTGCGAATCAAGGCAAGTGGGGAGCGAGCGCCGCTTGGTTTGACTACGACAACGACGGGCGGCTCGATCTCGTGATCGCCAATTACGTCGATTGGTCGCCCGAGAATAACGTGTGGTGCGGAGACCATGCTCCGTTCCGCCGGGGGTATTGCCATCCCGACGTCTATCATGGACAGACGCCTACGCTGTATCACAACAACGGTGACGGAACTTTTACCGACGTGAGCCGATCCTCGGGGGTGGGCGCCAAGCCAGGCAACGGCCTCGCCGTCGTGACCTTCGATTACGACAACGATGGCTGGCAGGACATCTTCATCGCCAACGACGCAATGGCCAACTTTCTGTTCCATAACAATCGTGACGGGACTTTCAGCGAGGTCGGGTACCTTGCCGGCGTGGCCGTGAGCAACGACGGCCGGCCGGAATCGGGCATGGGGGCCGATGCTGCCGATACCACGGGCAAAGGGTGGCTCGATTTGATCGTGACCCACCTCGACTTCGAACAGGCCCGCCTCTATCGCAACCTCGGCGATGCGTCGTTTGAAGAAGCAACTTCAGAAGCGAAGCTTGCTTACGCCACGTTCCATTTGAGCGGCTTTGGCGTGCGCTTCATGGACTACGATAACGACGGCGCCCGCGACCTCTTTATGGCCAACGGCCATATCCTCGATAACATTCAGCTTTACCACGCCGACACGCGCTATGCCGAGCCCAAGCTGATGTTCCGTAACATGGGGCGGGGGGGTTTCGAGAACGTGAGCGACAAGCTGGGGCCGGACCTGCAACTGCCGCGGGTCAGCCGCGGCGCGGCCGTAGGAGACTTCGACAATGACGGCGACTTGGACATTTTGGTGAACAACAACGGTGAAGCGCCCCAACTGCTTCGGAACGACGGCGGTAACGCCCACAATTGGCTCGAGGTCTTCTTGATCGGGACGCGCTCCAATCGCGACGCCGTCGGCGCTCGCGTCAAGCTGGTGGCGGGCGATTTGGTTTTGTACGACCAGCGCAAAGGCGGCATGAGCTACGCTTCCGCTCAGGACCCGCGGCTCCACTTCGGCTTGGGCAAGCGAGATTTCGTCGACTCCATCGAGGTTCACTGGCCCAGCGGAACGGTAACTAAGCTCGAAAAGCTTCAGAGCGATCGGATCATCACCATCAAGGAAGGCTCCGGGCTCGTCGATCGGCCGTTTCCGCGGCTGCGGGAGAAGTAGCGCGGGCGTCTCGGCCGCTTTCGGAGTGCTTGGAGAAGTCATGAGAATCCACAGATTGCGCAGATTACACAGAACAAAAAGAGCGATTCAAAAAGTCACAAGAATGATCGGTCATCCGCTTCTTCTCTTCTTGAAATCCGTATAATCTGCGTAATCTGTGGATTGAGTTTCTTAGATGTCAAAATTCAACCTCGCTCGAACCGGTGGCGCGGTGCTGCTCGCCGCTCTGGCGGTCCTTGTCCTGGCACGAGACCGTTCCCCAGCTCTGGCGCAAGAAGCCGAGCCGGCCTCGGCCGAACAACACCGACGCCAGGGCATGACCTACCTCGAGCAGCACGAGTCCGCCAAGGCCCTCGACGAATTCCGTTCCGCGGTCCGGCTGGATCCTGCCAGCGCGATTTCGCACGACGACTTGGGCGTGGCCCTGGCAGAATCGGGGCGGCCCGAGGAGGCTGCCCCGGAGTTTGAGAAGGCGATCCAACTGTCGGACGACCTTGCCGCCGCGCACTTCCACCTCGCGCTGGCTTACGACGGCAGGGGCCGAACGGCCGACGCTATCGCGCAGTATGAGGCTACACTCCTCTTGGAACCCGCATTCACGGACGCGCGGTACGCGCTCAGCGCCGCGTGCTGGAAGCTAGGGGATGGCGAGGGTGCCATCCAGTTGTTGCGAGAGGTGGTTCGTCAGAATCCCTCTTTCGCGGCCGAGGCTCAATACAACCTGGGGCTTGAATTGCGGCAACAAGGAGAGTTGGAGGAGGCGGCGCGCGAGTTGAAGACTGCCGTTCAATTGCAGCAGCAGTCACCGCAATTCAATCTCGCGCTTGGGCAAGTCCTGACGGAAAGGCAAGATTTGAGTGCGGCGATTGAACCGCTGCGTCGGGCGGTGGAGCTGGCACCGAACAGCGCGGAGTACCACTATGATCTTGGCGAGGCTCTGCGATTGAAGACCGACTTCGATGGCGCCAAAGCGGAACTCCGGTCCACGCTCGAGTTGGAACCACGATACCCGCACGCGCACCGCCAGCTCGGACTCGTGCTGCGCCAGCAGGGAGACTACCCTGCGGCACTGAGCGAGTTCAACCAAGCCGTCGCCCAGGATCCCAGCGACGGTGACGCCCAATACTACCTGGGGTCTGCGTTGCTCAAGCTGAATAATTTGGAGGATGCGATCGGCCATCTGCGCCAGGCGGTAAGCCTTGATCCTTACGATTCGGCCAAGCGTGTCAGCCTGGCGGGAGCGCTCACGAGAGCCGGCAGGTCCGACGAGGCGTGGGAACAGTCACAGCAAGCGGAGGTGATCAACACCTTGCAGGCCAATGCCGGGCGTTCGCGGGTGCTGCTCGGATCGGCCGTGGACCACCTGAAGGACGGCAAGGTTGACGCGGCGCTCGGCGAGCTTCGTCAAGCGGCGACTTTGAGCCCGGAATATCCGGAAGTTCAGTTTCAGCTTGCGCTGGCCTTGCAGAAGAAAGGTGTCCCTCCCGGCGAGGTCGCGAATGCCTTCCGCAAGGCGATTGAACTCAAGCCTTCCTTTGCCGAGGCGCACCTGCAATTAGGGTTGACGTTGAAGCAGATGGGACGGACTGCCGAGGCACTCGACGAGATCAAGCGCGCTGCAGGATTAGCGCCGAGCCTTGTCGAAGCCCACCGCCTGCTGGGGGAAGCCGCCCTGGAATCCGGCGATTGGTCGGGTGCCCGGGCGGAGTTTGGCGCCGTCCTCGCGTGGAGCGCCGACGATGAAGACGCGCATCGCGGGCTTTCCCTGGCAAAGTCGCACCGTCGTCGGCAATGACACCGGTCGAAGCTCATAGTCGGGTTCTTATATGAACGTACTACCCCCGCTCCAGCGCGATACTAAATTTAGTTGGGGGGGGGAAAGGACGTAAAGATTTTTCTTGACAAAGGGCAATCAAATGAATTAAACGTTTAAGCGTTCAGTATACGACTGCGGATACGGCGTGGGGTGTTGGGGCTAGACTCTGCGGGTTAAGGGCCATTAGCAAGTTCAGATTAGTAGGCCGCGAGCAATGATGTGACTGCTGAGGAGACTCGCGGTGGTGTGTTGCTGCGAGCGCCATCGAAGCGGTGGGAAGTATCACGCTCATCGCCGGCGGCGCTCTACCAAAACGGGTGTTGGTGTCAGGCCTAGGGCCAAAAGGAAAAGGAGGCTACTCAATGAAATTCTCGCTGAAGTTCTCACAAATTGCGACAGCCGCGGGCGGCACACTGTTGCTGCTGATGCTAGGCGTTTCGTCCCTCCAGGCGCAGTTTTCCAGCGGTCTTGAGGGCACGGTCTTCGATCAGACGGGAGCCGTCGTCCCGAACGCCGAAGTAACTCTCAAACAGGTGGATACGGGAGTCGAACATAGTACCGTGACTTCCTCTGCCGGCATTTATCGGTTCACGGCTCTGCCGGCTAGCACCTTCACCCTCACTGTCAAGGCGAGCGGGTTCGAAACTGCGTCGCTCCGCGATATTTCGATCCAGGTGGCTGAGACGAGAACCTTGAACGTCAACCTGAAGGTGGGCGGTGCGACGACAACGGTAGACGTTACAGCTCAAGTTGCCCCGGTTAACCTCACGACGGCAAGCGTCTCAGGGGAGGTAAATGAGACAAAAATCCACGAATTGCCCCTCGTCGGGCGCAATATGTTCACCTTGGTAATCCTCACGCCGGGTATGACGGGTACGCAGAGCGGCGGTGGCAACTCCTACGCTCAAGCGACCGGCGACATTTTTAACGCCGAATATGGTGTGAGCATGAATGCGAACGGCCAGCGGTCAGAATCGAACCAGTTCTCGGTTGACGGCGCCAACGTGAATGGCGCCCCTCGAGGCGGTGTGACCAATCTCACCCCCAACGCGGACTCCGTCCAGGAGGTTCGCGTTCTGATGAACAACTTCTCCGCGGAAAACGGGCGGAACGCGGCGGCCATCGTCAGCATCGTCACCAAGTCCGGCACTAACGACTATCACGGGACCATGAGCTGGTTTCACAGCGACACTCACTTGAATGCGCGGAATGTGTTTCAAACCAACGGCGGGTATAACAACTCAGGGGCTCCGGAGTTCCTTCGGAACGAGTTCGCGGGAAGCTTTGGGGGACCCATCCGAAAGGACAAAGACTTCGCTTTTGGTTCATTCGACATGCTCCGGTCGGGGGTTGGCTTCGGCGGTCTACAACGGATTCCAACACCGGAACTGACTAACTATCTAAAGGCTAATTTCCCGAACAATATCTCGACAAAACTGCTTTCGGAGTTTCCTCCGTCGTTCGCGCCGATTACCGGGATCAACAGCGCGGGGGCGGACCTCGGAATTAATTGTGCGAACGAGCCGTCACCTTCCACGCCGATCTCGACCCCGATAGGAATGTTGCCGTGCAACTTCCCCGTCAACGGTCAGGGCGACCAGTCAGGAACGATTTTTCGCAACGGGATCCAATGGAGCGTGCGCGTAGACCACAACTGGAACGATTTCAAGGACCGGCTCTTCGGCAGCTTCTATCGGACCACCCGGCAAACAGTGGCCTTTGGCACGCCCAGTGTCTATTTTCCCGCGTTCAGTCCTGCCGAGCCGCAGTACACGCACTTGGCGAATTTGAATTGGACCCACTCCTCTGGGTCTAACTTCGTGAACCAGATGACGGCCGCCTACACCCGCACTTTTGGCAATGATATTTGCGTCCATTGCGAGGTGCCGAACATCAGCATCGGTGACGGCACGGCGGGGCCGGGAAACGGCTTTTTCGGAGAGTTTCGTCAAAACAACTACGAGTGGAAGGACGTTGCCACGGTGACTCACGGCCGGCAGAGCTTCAAGTTCGGCGCCAACTGGGCCCGTCACCATGACGATGAGGACTTCACAGGCAATACCGAGCGCCCCACCTTCTTTTTCACGAATGTCCTGACCTACGCGGCTGACTCTGCTTTCTCGGAAAGCAACATTAATTTTGACCCGCGGACCGGGGTGGTAGGCAAGACCAACGTTTCCTATGCTTACCGCAACACCGACTTGGGAGCCTTTTTCCAGGACGATTACAAGGTGGAAACTAACCTCACGGTGAACCTGGGAGTTCGTTGGGACGCCTTTACCGGCCCCACCGAAAAGTGGGACCGTCTCAATAGTTTTATATTCCCCAATAGCGGCAACTTCCAACAGGAAATCGCCAATGGAGCCATGGGACCCGTGCCGCAGTTGTGGCATACCCAGGTGGGGAATTTTTCCCCGCGCCTCGGATTTGCGTGGGACCCGACCCACCAGGGCAAGAGCTCGATTCGGGGCGGGTGGGGCATGTTCTACGACCGGCCGGCCCAGCAACTCTACACCGGCGACCGCCAGAACCTGCCGCGCATTGCTAATGCCTCCGCGAGCGTTCTAACTCCCAACGAGCTTCCCGCCTACGCTCTCGGTGGGTCGGGTGACCCGCCGTACGACTTCCCTGCCGTTCAAGGGATTAAGTTTGGGTTGGATGCCAAGAATGGACTGCCCGGCGCCAATGCTGGGCAGGAAATCAGTGACCCCAACATGAAAATCCAGTATGGGGAAAACTGGTCACTCGGTGGCCAATACGAAGTCTTCAGGAGTTGGCTGGCGGAGGCCGATTACATCGGATCGGTGGGGCACCATGAATACTCCTCTTACGATGTGAACAGGCTTAATGGCGACCTGATTCTGAATCAAGGTGTTCAGGTACGTCCCAACACGAGCTTCGGGACTCTGAACTTTGAGCAAGCGCAGTACAATTCCTCCTACCAAGGCATGACCGTGAGCATAAGAAACCGCGGCTTCAGTAAGGGCATCAATTTCCAGGCGGCCTACACTTACGGCAAGGCTAAAGACCAATCCGACACGTTTGGGGTCGGCCCCAACGACATTTATAACCTCGAAGGGGAGCGAGGCCCGGCCGGCTTTGACGTCCGCAACCGGCTGTCGTTCAGCACCCTTTGGCAAATTCCGCACCCCAAGTCGCAGCTTGGGTTTATGAATGTTCTGCTGAATGGCTGGCAGATAAGCAACATCACCATCCTTCAGTCAGGCAACCCGTTTGACGTCACTTGCAGCGCACCGTTTGGCGCCGTAACCGATGTGAACGGCAACGTGATCGGTAATACCGGCTGCAACTACAACGCGGACGGGGCTGGCGGTGGTTTCAGGCCTAACGTCGCTTCTGGAGTTAAGACCTCCGGTTTTACCAAGAAGGAGTTTCTTAACGGGGTCTTCAACTGTACGGCCTCTAATTGCGGTAATCTCTTTCCGGCGCCGGGCTTCGGTCAAGACGGTGCCCTCGGTCGGAACGCATTTACTGGCCCCGGATACAACAACACTGACTTCTCCGCCACCAAACGGACCCACATCCCGTGGTTCTATGGGACGGAGGGTGCCCAAATGGAATTGCGGGCGGAGTTTTTCAACGTATTCAACCGCGTGAATCTGACTGGGGTGGATAGTACCATAAACAGTGGGTCAGGTTTTGGCAAAGCCACCGGGTCCTTCCCCGCGAGGGATATCCAGTTTGGCCTTCGCTTTGAGTTCTAGGCAGACTGTCGACTCCCACCTTCCGGAGCCGCAAGACTCACGTTTTGCGGCTCCGCGTGTTTTTGGGGTATTCTTGAGGTTCGGTAAGCTCATGGTGATGCCCCGTAGTGACTCCAAATGCCTCTTCTTGTTCTTCTCTGTGTTTCTCTGTGTCCTCTGTGGTGAGACTCTTCTCGCTGCAGGTTTACAGAAAGAAGAATTCACCACAGAGCCCACTGAGAGACACAGAGAAGAAAGCAGAGAGGGAGCAAACGATCCTAAGCCGGGGGCGCACCCAGATGATCCCCAGGCGATCCTTCGCCAAGCGCGAGCCGCACTCAAGAAAGGTGACCGAAAGCACGCGCTCGCCATTCTGGCCAAACTGGCGCCCGATGACGGCGCCAGCCACTTTGCCGCCGGAGCCCTGCTGGTGGAAGAAAAGTCCTACGCGGCTGCGGCTCAAGAGTTTGGCTTGGCGCGCAGGACTTACAAGGACCCCTACACCGCCGGTTATGATCAGGCGCTTGCTTACGTGAACGCCGGAGACTATCCGTCGGCCATCCAAACGGCAAACGAACTTCTGAATGAGGGTTACCGCACAGCGGAGCTCGCCAATGTGGCGGCTACAGCCTATCTCAAGAGCGGCCAAACCAAGGAGGGGTACAACGCCCTCCGGGTCGCCACTGAACTCGATCCCAAAGACGAAGATAGTTACGTCGATCTCGAATCCATTTGCCTCGACAACGACAACTACGATCTCGGTCTCGAGATCGCCAACATCGGCCTTTCCCACCTGCCGAGGTCCTCGCGCCTATACCTCCAGCGCGGCGTGATGCGAGCGATGAAGGGGCAGTTCGCCGATGCCGAGCAGGACTTTGCCACGGCCGCCAGACTGGCCCCGCAGGAAGTGATGCCCTCCGTCGCGCTGGCCTTGGTGTCCATGCAAAGCAACAACCTCGATAAGGCGGTCGCCATTCTTCGGGAAGCAGCAACCCGGCATCCCGACGACTATTTCGCCCAGTATTGGTTTGCCGAAGCCCTGCTGCATGCGGGGGCCGTGCCTGGAACGAAGGCCGGCGACGAGGTGCTCGCTGCCTTGGAGGCATCCGTTCGCTCGAAACCCGACTTCTGGCACTCGAGGGCAGATCTGGGGAAGGTTCTGCTGGAGCACGGCGAAGTGGATCAGGCCATCTTCCAACTCGAAAAAGCCGCGGACCTCAACCCTGGCGCGAGCGGGCCTCTTTACCTGCTCGCCCAGGCTTACCGCCGCAAAGGGAACCTGGAGCGTGCCGGGGAGATAGCCGCTCGCGTCGGCAAGATGCAAGCCGACGACCGGGAGAGCCTTCCGCAGGCCATGCTAAAGCGTATCGTCAGAGAAGGTTCCCCGAGTTCCCCACCGGATCAAAAGAAACAGTGATTTCTCGACCTGGGCGACCGTTCCCTCATGTGAGTTTCTTTCCCATCTTTGTGTCCCCATCGTCAAGCCTCCCTGTTTAATCTTTATGCGTTCCATCGTCCGGTGACGTGCGTCACAGTAAATCCCGCCAACGACAAGTAGTCTGGGAAGAGAGATGCGGGCCGATGCTGCAATCAGTGGCTTGCGGCTGACAGGATGATGTATACAAAGACGACTCCAGATACTGCATTGACGGGAACCTCGACCGACTGCCGAGGCCTGATCTTCAACATCATGCGCTTTTGCTTACATGATGGGCCGGGCACGCGGACGACCGTCTTCTTTAAAGGTTGTCCGCTTTGCTGCTGGTGGTGTCACAACCCCGAAGGTCGGAGCGCCAAACCCGATTTGATGTTTTTTGAAAACCGTTGCGTGCTCTGCGGGGAGTGCCTGAAAGCATGCCCGCATGGCGCGATTGCGCAAGAAGACGGCGTCATAAGGACCACTGATGCCTGCCGTGCCTGCGGGACGTGTGTGGACGTGTGCGCGGCCGGTGCCCGTGAACTCGCCGGCCGCTGGATGACCGTCGCGGAAGTCCTCGACGAGATCGAGAAGGATCGCCTTTTCTGGGATGAGTCAGGCGGGGGAGTCACCTTCTCCGGTGGAGAACCTTTCTTACAGCCGAACTTCCTCGAGTCGCTGCTGGACGCTTGCCGGGCACGCCACATCCACACGGCGGTCGAAACTTGTGGTTATGCCCAACGGGACTTGCTCCTGCGACTCTCCAGCAAGGTGAATCTGTTCCTCTTCGATCTGAAACTGCTCGACTCCGAGAAGCACCGCGCCAGTACTGGCCGGGGCAACGAGTCCATTCTGGCCAACCTTAAGGCCCTCACCCAGGCTGGCCGGCAGGTGATCGTTAGATATCCTGTGATTCCAGAAATCAACGGTGGCGAGGAGAACGTGAAGCAGATGATCAAGCTGTTGCGGTCTCTGGGCATCGGACGTATCCACCTGCTTCCTTTCCATCCGACGGGCGCAGCCAAGTACCGACGCGTCCGCTTGCCGAACCCGTTAGCAGCGCGGAGCCGCGAGATCGAGAACGATGGCTCGCTCACGTCCCTGGTGGAGCACATCGCGCAGGAATTCAGCGGACGTGGGTTTGAAGTCAGGATTGGAGGGTGACCATGAACGAACGAGTGGCGAGACTGCGGCAAGAGAGCCTGGACACCAAGCCCTGGTTGTCCACCGAGAGGGCACTCCTGGTGACGGACTACTACCGGAACACCAGGACCGTTTCGGTTCCGATGCAGCGAGCCGAGGCCTTCCATTATCTGATGGAACACAAAACGATCTACATCGGCGACGACGAACTGATCGTCGGTGAACGGGGCCCCAGTCCAAAAGGAACGCCGACCTTCCCTGAGCTCTGCTGTCACACGCTGGAGGACTTTGAGATCCTCCATACCCGCGCCAAGATCTCGTACAGTGTCGACGGCGCCGCACACCGCGCGCAGCAAGATCAGGTGATCCCTTTTTGGCGCGAACGTTCAATGCGCGATCAGATATTCAAGGAGATGTCACAAGAATGGAAGGACGCTTACGAGGCGGGCATCTTCACCGAATTCATGGAACAGAGGGCTCCCGGCCACACTGCCCTTGGCGATGTCATCTACCGCAAGGGCTTGCTCGACCTGAAGGCTGACATTCAGACGAGCCTCCGCCGCCTCGACTTCCTGAACGATCCCGATGCTTACCGAGAGCGCGAGGAGCTTCGGGCGATGTCGATTGCGGCCGACGCCGTGGTTCGGTTCGCCGAACGGCACGCCGAGAAGGCTCTGGAGATGGCAGCTCACGAGAACAACCCGCACCGGAGGCAAGAACTGGAGCGAATTGCCGAGGTCTGCCGCCAGGTACCTGCCCATGCGCCGCGCGACTTCTGGGAGGCGCTGCAGGTGTACTGGTTCATCCACCTTGGCGTCGTGAGCGAGTTGAACACGTGGGACTCATTCTGCCCGGGCCGGCTCGACCAGCACCTTTACCCTTTCTTCAAAGCCGGGCTCGAAGCAAGAACGCTGACGCGGGAGCGCGCCCAGGAACTGCTCGAGTGCTTCTGGGTGAAGTTCAACAACCAGCCGGCTCCTCCCAAGGTGGGCGTCACCGCGGCCGAAAGCGGCACCTACACGGATTTCGCCAACATCAACAGCGGCGGGCTGAAACCCGACGGCTCGGATGGCGTCAACGAGCTGACCTACCTGATTCTCGACGTCATCGACGAGATGCGCCTTCTCCAACCGTCATCCAATCTTCAGCTCAGCAAGAAGAGTCCCGACCGATTCCTGCAACGTGGGCTGGAGATTGTCCGCAAAGGATGGGGGCAACCTTCAATCTTCAACGCCGACGCCGTCGTGGAAGAACTGGTGCGCCAGGGAAAGGACATTGAGGATGCCCGCAGCGGGGGTACATCCGGTTGCGTTGAAACCGGCACCTTCGGAAAAGAAGCCTATATCCTCACGGGATATTTCAACCTCCCCAAGGTCCTGGAAATCACGCTCCACAATGGCTACGACCCACGCACCGGCAAGAAGGTCGGAATCGAAACGGGCGATCCGCGCGGCTTCCATTCCTACGACGACCTTTTCTCTGCCTTCCGCCAACAGTTACATCACTTCGTCGATGTCAAGGTCCAGGGCAACAACGTCATCGAGCGCCTTTACGCAACGTACATGCCCGCACCTTTCCTATCGATCCTGATCGACGATTGTATCGTCCGGGGGAAGGACTACAACGACGGCGGGCCACGGTATAACACCACCTACATCATGGGCGTCGCGCCCGGCACCTGCACCGACAGCCTGGCCGCGATCCGTTTTCATGTCTTCGATCAAAAGCATCTGTCGATGGCTGATTTGCTCGAAACGCTGGACGCCAATTTCGCCGACTCACAAAGTCAAGAGCGAACCCGTCTGCTGCTGTGGAACAAGACTCCGCGGTACGGGAACGACGACGAGTATGCAGATCGTATCCTGGCCGACGTGTTCAACGCCTTCTACGACGAAATCAATGGGCGGCCGAATACCAAAGGCGGAAGCTATCGGGTCAACTACCTCTCCACCACCTGTCACGTGTATTTCGGTTCTGTCACCGGGGCGACGGCTGACGGGCGTCGAGCGGGCGAACCCTTGTCCGATGGAATTTCGCCGGTGCAGGGGGCGGATCGCCACGGCCCCACCGCAGTCCTCAAATCCGCGTCCAAGATGGATCACCTGCGCACCGGCGGAACTCTCTTGAACCAGAAATTCACACCCAAAGTGTTGGAGGGTCAGAACGGTATCGACCAGCTTGCGCACTTGGTCCGAGCCTATTTCAAGCTGGACGGCCATCACATCCAGTTCAACGTGGTCGCCGCCGACACTCTGCGCGACGCCAAAGCCAATCCGGAGAAGCACCGTGACCTGATCGTCCGCGTCGCCGGCTACAGCGATTACTTCTGCGATTTGACCGATGCTTTGCAGGACGAAATCATCGCTCGGACCGAGCAGACGGAATTATGCTAGT
>Ga0209039_10001585_pt1 | contig 20862 bp, 18 predicted proteins | sample BogFormECP12_OM1_FD_188238 | JGI IMG/M metagenome (GOLD analysis project Ga0209039, IMG submission 188238) | Bog forest soil microbial communities from Calvert Island, British Columbia, Canada - ECP12_OM1 (SPAdes) (version 2) | ecosystem: Environmental > Aquatic > Freshwater > Wetlands > Bog ...
TTTCTCACTTTCAATCCCGAAATTCATTTAGAATTGGAAGTCCTGTACATCTGCATCACGGGACCAGCCATAATCTGTAAGGCCGGATTCAAATTTCATAAGAACCGGGCGCCCTGCGCCTGAGGAGGATTTGCCGTGAAACTTACCCCTGGAAAACTTGCTGGCATGAAGGCCGTCTCCAACGAGAATGGCGTCATCGCCGCTGCCGCAATGGACCAACGTGGCTCACTCAAGAAAGCCCTTGGAACCCGGGCCACCGACGAAGGCTTAATCGAGTTCAAGAACTATGTCACTGAGGTTCTTACCCAGCATGCCAGTGCCATCCTGCTCGATCCTGAGTGGGGCCTGGGGCCGTCCAAGCTGCGCGCCAAGGGATCAGGCCTGCTGCTGGCCTACGAGAAGACGGGCTATGACAAGGCCCTTCCCGGCCGCCTGCCCGATCTGCTGGATGTGTGGTCGGTCCGCCGCCTGAAGGAAGCCGGCGCCGATTGCATTAAGATCCTGCTCTACTACTCGACCTTCGACGACGCCAAGATCAACGCTCACAAGCAGGCGTGGACCGAGCGCATCGGCGACGAGTGCCGCGCCAATGACATTCCGTTCTTCTTGGAGCTGATTGGCTACAAAGAGGGACTGGAAGACAAGGGCCCCGAATATGCCAAGCTGAAGCCCCAGGTCGTGGCCGACTCGATGGCGGAGTTCTCCAAAGACCGTTACGGCGTCGATGTGCTGAAGGTGGAAGTTCCCGTCAACCTGCAGTACGTGGAAGGCGCGAAGTCGTTCAAGGGCCCTAAGGTTTACACCAAGGCCGAAGCGCTGCAGTATTTCCGCAATGCCGCCGAGGCGACCAACAAGCCGTTCATCTATCTGTCGGCGGGCGTCAGCAATCCCGAGTTCATCGAAGACCTCGAGTTTGCCAAGGAAGCCGGCGTGAAGTTCAACGGCGTGCTCTGCGGCCGCGCGACCTGGAAAGATGGCATCCCGATCTTCGCCGAGAAGGGCGGGAAAGCCTTCGAAGCGTGGCTGAAGGACGAGGGCGTGAAAAACATTGAAAACGTGAACAACGCCCTGAAGGCCGCGACTCCGTGGTACAGCATTTACGAAGTGGCGGAGCCTGCACTGGCGGCAAAATAATCAGCGGTAGTATTTCGTAGTAAGAAATATTTAAGGCGCGGGGATCACATCCTCGCGCTTTCAGAGTTTCTGGGGGTGAAATCCCGTCACCTTCTGCAGCCCGCGCAATAACCGCCAATCTCGAAGCGCGCAATCAGGATGTGAAATTGGCAATCGCGCTCGACCTGGCCCTTTACCCGATCAAACAGGTCGCTCTCGAATTCTTGCACTTTGCCACAGCGCAGGCAGGTCATGTGCATGTGATCGCGCTGCGGACGGCGTTCATAAAAATGGCCTTCCCCTTTTACGTGCAGCAGGTCCAGTTCATCGACCAGGCCTTGGCGCTTCAGCAACGACAGCGTCCGGTACACGGTGACGCGGTTGATGTCGGGATCGATCCTGGCGGCCTTGCGCAGGATCTGCGCGGCGTCGAGGTGTTGGTTTGCGGTCTCGATGATCTCGAGGATGATGCGGCGCTGCCGCGTCAGCCTGATCCCTCGGCTTAAGAGCGCGTTCTGCAAGGAGCCCGGTGCAGCAGTTTGCGGAAACGGCATCGCTTTCCTCTCTGTTGTTGTTGCAGTTAGTTGCAACGCTTTTGCAACAATATTTAGCGCTGCTACTTGACCCGCAGCGTTGCAGGAATTCAAATGAATATGAGGCAGTTGCAATAGCGTTGCAACTAGAAATTATACCACCGAAGTCAAATGGGCTCTATTCATCTCGAGGTGCCGCATGGCCGCCGCTGTTTTTCTCAAGACGCTCTTCTTGTTCTGCCTGCTTTGGTTCGCCCTCCCAGCCGCTCTCGCAGGAGAACGGCCTTACTTCATCACCTACGACCAGACGATGGAAGAACCGGGTAACCTGGATATCGAACTGGAGGGTCTGACCGCATCTCCGCAAGACGGCGACCAGTTTTTGTCGGGTGTCACTGAGTTCGAATACGGAGCGAAAGGCTGGTGGACTACTGAGTTTTATCTCGACGGCCAGACCACGGCCAACCAGAGCACCATCTTCACCGGCTATCGCTGGGAGAACCGCTTTCGGCTGCTGATGCACGAGCACATCATCAACCCCGTGTTTTATGTTGAGTACGAGGACATCAACGGAGCGGACAAGAGCCTCATCGAAGTGGTGGGCTTCGACTCGCAGTATGACGGCTTGGTCCCGAACCAGGAGGCAAGCCGCGAACGGCAGCGCGAGATCGAAACCAAGTTGATCCTGTCCAGCAATGTATACGGATGGAATGTTGCTGAGAACTTCATCGCCGAGAAGAATGTTACCGGGAACCCCTGGGAATTCGGCTATGCCGCCGCGGTGAGCCGGCCGCTCTCGCTGCTGGCTTCTCCGGATGAATGTACCCTGTGCCGCGAGAACTTTCAGGCCGGGGTGGAGTTCTACGGTGGACTGGGTACAGCCAACAAGTTTACCGTGCATGGCACGTCGCAATACGTCGCACCCGTGCTCTCCTGGCAAGTAGGGAACGCGGTGTTCAAGGTGTCCCCAACGTTCGGGTTAACGGACGCCAGTTACCGCGCCATGTTGCGCTTCGGAGTGCAATATGAAATTAGCGGATTTCGGCGCAAGCTCGAGAAGCTGTTCCGTTGAGTCCTCCTTGTAAAATGTAAGCAGGAGGAAATCTTGACAGCTCGCCCGCGCGCTTTACTCTGTACTGCCCTAGTCGTTGTTGCGGCCATTCTCTGCATGACATTCGATGTCGCCGCCCAAAGTTCCAGCTTTCACAGCGCACCTCCGTCGGCCGCACAAATGAAGAACCCTTACGCTGGTGACGCCCAGGCTGCGGCGGGCGGCAAGAAGCTGTACGCACAGAACTGCGCACAGTGCCACGGCAACAATTTGCAGGGTATGGGTCCGGCACCGACTTTGCTGAGTCCGAAAGTGAAGAACGCGAAGCCCGGAGAAACTTTCTGGTTTATTACCAATGGCGACCTGAACAACGGGATGCCTTCCTGGTCGCAACTGCCAAAACAGCAACGCTGGCAGATCGTGACCTTTCTCGAGTCGAAAAACGCTGCCGGCGACTATTGAGAATCGCAGATTATAGTGACACGCTGACAATCTAAAAATGGTCCGCCCCCTACAGAATTGTCATTACGAGCGCCCGGGTTTTGGGCGCGAGGAATCTGCCTTTTGCGGGATCAGGCAAAGAGCAGATCCATCGCTCCGCTCGTGATGACAAACCTTAAGACTGTCACTATATTGTGCGACTCTCAATAGTGCGCAATTCTCCGTCACTGCAAAGGGACGCTGAAATCCGCTATAACTAAACCGTGAGTACCAGCAACCCTTTCTTCGCTCCCAAGACAGCCCTGATCACCGGCGCATCCAGCGGTATTGGACTGGAACTGGCGCATCTTTTCGCACGCGACGGCTACCGCCTGGTTTTGGTGGCGCGCAATCGCAGCACCCTGCGCCAACTCGGTGACGATCTGCAATCGCGCTACAGCATCACGGTGCGGATCGAGCCCAAGGACCTCGCCCATCCCGCAACCCCCGCCGAGCTTTACCAGGATTTGCAGGAGTCCGGCATCGTGCTCGACGTGCTGGTGAACAACGCCGGATTTGGCGGGGCGGGCGCTTTCGTCAGCACCGATTGGAACCATGAAGCCGAGATGATGCAGGTCAACATGGTGGCGCTCACTCACCTAACAAAGTTGTTCCTGCCGCAAATCCGTGCCCGCGAAGGCATGATCATGAACGTTGCCAGCACTGCGGCGTTTCAGCCCGGTCCATTCATGGCGGTCTACTACGCAAGCAAGGCGTATGTGCTCAGCTTCACCGAGGCGTTAGCGGAAGAGCTGCGAGGAACGGGTGTGAAGGTCTCATGTCTCTGCCCAGGCCCGGTGAAGACGAATTTCCAGAAGCGCGCCTACCTGGAAGGTACGGCGATGATCAACAGTCCGCTGACGGTTGACGTCCGTGAGGTAGCTCGGGTCGCCTACGAGGGCTTGAAACAGGGCAAGCGAGTTGTCATCCCCGGATGGAAAAACCGGGTAGGAGTCGAATTACTGCGCATCTCTCCGCGTGAAACGGTCACAAAAGTCGTCAGAAAGCTTCAGGAAAAGAAGAACGGATAAGTCTCGCGCAGATCGGTCGCCATCGGGAATTGCCAGAATAAAAGCTACAGATTGAACAGTTCGCGAAGCCGCTTGGTTTGCGCGCGGCTGACCGGAATTTCGGCCTGCTTCTTGTCGTCCATGCGGATTTGGTACGAACTTTTGAACCAGGGGACGACTTCTTTGATGCGATTGATATTCACCAGGTACGAACGGTGGGCACGCCAAAATACACCTGGATCGAGGGAGTCGAGTAGCTCTTCCAGCGTCCGACAATTCGATTGGCCTTCCATGTTGGTCGCGACCACGGTAATAATGCCATCTTCGATCGAAGCGTAGCAGATGTCTTTCTGGTCCACGAGAAATAATCGTCCCGCGGATTTCAGCAGGACCTTGGCAGCCTGAGGACGTTGTTGCTGTTCCAGCATCTTCACCAGGGTGCCGATTTGGTCGCTGGATGACGCGGACGATTCGAGCTTCTTCCGCGCCTTTTCCACCGCTTGCGCGACTCGTTTCTTGTCGAATGGCTTCAACAGATAGTCGACGGCGTTGACTTCAAAAGCCTTTACAGCATACTGATCGAATGCGGTAGCAAAAACAATCTGCGGCATCGGCACCCTGCGGTCAAGCAGCTTCTTGATCACACCAAAACCGTCGAGGCCGGGCATCTGCACATCAAGGAAGACGAGATCAGGTGACAGATCTTTGATCAGATTGACCGCCTCAACGCCATTCTTTCCCTGCGCGATCACGTCGACGCCGACTTCTTTCAACAGATAGGCGAGTTCGTCACGCGCGAGTTGTTCGTCATCGACAATCACTGCCGAAATTGACATTCATGCTCCCGAAAGCCAGTTGAAGAACAAAGTATAAACCCACCGAAGTCGATTCGAGCAGGAACCGCAGCGCGAAGGGCCGCCGCTCCTGTCGTAGACTGTTACTCGATGGTCGTAATCTTTGGTATTCATGCGGTCAGCGAGGCTCTCAAGTCGGGCGCCCGCAGCTTCGATTACGTAGGCATCGCGCGCGAGCGCCACGATCAGCGGGTGCAGCGACTGATCGACGACTGCCGCACCAGCGGAGTGCAGGTGCGATTCCTGCCTCGGGAGGAACTCGACCGCACCGCCAATACCAACACACACCAAGGGGTAATCGCGGTCACCAGCAGCAAGCAATATGCCGATGTCGATATGCTGTTGCAGCGACGAAATGGCGAGTACAGTTTTCTCGTGGTACTGGACGGCATCGAAGATCCGCACAACCTGGGCGCGCTGATCCGTACCGCTGACGGCGCAGGCGCGGACGGCGTCATTATCCCTGAGCGTCGTGCGGTGGGGCTGACCGGAACTGTCGTGAAAGCTTCCGCCGGGGCCTCCGAGCACCTGGCGATCGCTCGCGTGACCAACATTTCACGCACTTTGGAAGAACTGAAGGAGCGAAACATATGGACTGTCGGTCTCGATGAGCGCGGCACCCAAAGCTATGACAACCTCGATTACAAAATGCACTGCGCCATCGTTTTGGGAGCGGAAGGTAAAGGGCTGCACGATCTGGTTCGCAAACGGTGCGACTTCCTGGTGTCGATTCCCATGCTCGGTCACGTACCTTCGCTGAATGTGTCGGTTGCGGGCGCCGTAGTGATGTACGAAGTGGCGCGCCAACGCAGAGCACCGCAAAGTCAGGGGAAAGCTAAGCTCTCCAGATGAAGCGGTGCTTCACGTTCATACTGTTTGGTCTGGCGGTCGCCTGTTCCGCGGCGGCTCTCGACCGGGAAGCCTTCACCGTTACTCGCTACCAGTTGGAACTCCAGATCGATCGGGCATCGCACGTGATGGCCGTAACTGGCCAGTTGACGCTGCGCAACGATTCCAAATTGCCCCAGAAAACCGTAGCGCTACAGGTCTCGTCCTCGCTGAGTTGGAATGGCATTGCGTTCGACCACAAGCCGGTGGAATGGATCGGCAATAACTACACTTCCGACATCGATCACACCGGAGGGTTGTCAGAAGCCGTCGTGACTCTGCCCAAAGAAGTGCCGCCCGGAGGCACCATCGCACTGGATTTGCAATACGGCGGAACTGTTACTCCAGACTCTACGCGGCTGACCCGCATGGGCGCTCCCTCCGAGATGGCGCTGCGGAATGATTGGGACCAGATTAGCGAACCTTTCACCGCAATACGAGGACTGGGCTACGTGGTCTGGTATCCAGTATCGCTACCGGCCGTCAGCATGAGCGACGGCAATGCCGTGTTCGATGCCCTCGACGCTTGGAAGTTTCGGCACCAACGCACCGAATTCGACGCGCGCATAAACGTGATCAGCGGAGACGCCAAGCTCTGCATTGCAGGAACTGCGACCGCCTCGAACTGCGGTGAGTTGGGCGAGACGGCCGATCCCCGCACCGGTGGCCGGGTGAATCAGATCAGCAACAGCATCCACCTCAGCGGTCTGGGGCAGATCGTCCCTACATTTTCTGTGGCGAATTATGTTCAATTGGATCGTCCGGGCTTAACGCTCCTTCACACCCCTGACAAATTGTCTTTTGCTCGGGATTATGCCGCCGCGGCCGAAGCCAACGAAACATTGCTGCATGAATGGTTGGCCCTCCCCTCCCAAGTTCCCGTCGTGATTGAACTCACTGATCCGAACGCCAATCCCTACCAGAACGGCTCCGTGTTGTTCACGCCGTTGCGGCAGTACCAACCTGCCTCGCTTGAGCTTCTGCTGCTGCCAGTGCAGGTCGCGGTGCGATTCCACTCTCCCCGACGTTGGATCGAGGATGGGCTCCAACGGTTTCTGCAAGCAGTGAGCGCAGAGCGCCGTTCCGGACGCAAGGCTGCCCTGCAGTTTCTTGACGAGTATCTAGCTCCCATGGTTAAGGCTGAGGAATCGACTCGCCCGGAGCTGGGCGCGGCAAAGAAGCCCAGCGACAACCACCCGGGGGAGAATACATTGTTGAATACTTCTGACGAAATTCTGCTGCGCGGCAAGGGGAGTTTCGTCTTCTGGATGCTGCATGACATGGTGGGCGATGAGGCATTGCAGCACGCACTCTCCGCTTATCGTTCCGGCGCGGACGTAAACCCGGTGTATTTCCAGAGTCTGCTGGAAGACGGGAAAAAACGCGACCTGGAATGGTTCTTCGACGACTGGGTGTACCGAAACCGCGGGCTTCCAGAGTTCCACGTGGACAACGCCTATGTGCGGCCCCTGCTCGAGGATCCCAGCAAAACTATCCTGGTCACGGTTACCATTGAAAATCGCGGAGGCGCCGGTGCTGAAGTTCCAATCCTGATCCAGACTCCTTCGGGAGAAAGGATCGCGCGAGTGTTGGTTATGGCGCATCAGAAGGCTTCTGCCAGGTCACAAGTCCCTGCCATCCCCACCAAGGTCGTGGTCAACGATGGCAGCGTTCCCGAGACCAACTCGGATGACAACACTTTCGACGTACCGGCAATTCCGGCACCCCAGTAACCTGGCACTTGCCAACAGGCAGGGCCGAAAGCTACAAACGTGTTTGAGCGCAGTCGCGCGACCAGCGCACGAAAGAGGTCGGCTTGAGTTACATCCAGTTTCTGGGGGCGGCGGGAGTTGTTACCGGATCGAAGCATCTGGTCAACACCGGCGATGACAGTGGCAAGCGCGGAATTCAGGTTCTGGTGGACTGCGGGCTCTTCCAGGGACAGAAAGAATGGCGCGAACGCAATTGGCAGGATTTGCCCATCCCCGCCCGCGAAATTGACGCCGTCATCCTGACTCACGCGCACCTCGACCACTCCGGCTGGATACCCCGCCTGGTGAAACAAGGCTTCCACGGCCCGATTTACGCGACTCCTGCCACCATCGATTTGTGCAGCATTCTGCTTCCTGACTCCGGACACCTGCAGGAAGAAGACGCGGCGTTTCATAACAAGTTCAAAACTTCGAAGCACGAGCCGGCTTTGCCGCTCTACACCATGGAGGAGGCGCAGCAGTGCCTCACGTTGTTCAAGCCGGTGAATTTCAATGAGCCGATACGACTATCAGACGAGATCTCGTTCCAGTTTGTACGAGCGGCGCACATACTCGGCTCGGCGATGGCCGAAATCACATTAACCGTCCAAGGAAAAACGTCGCGCCTGCTGTTCACGGGCGACATCGGACGCGTGCGCGATAGCGAAATCTCGCCCGGACGGGTGTTGCACGCCGGTCCGACCGAGAACGAGCGCTGCGACTACCTTGTGATGGAGAGCACCTACGGGAATCGTGAGCATCCACACGACGACCCTAAGCCGGAGCTGGCGGCCCTGATCCGTGCCACCGTACAGCGCGGAGGCAGCGTTGTCATCCCGGCCTTCGCCGTAGAACGCACCCAGAAGCTGCTTTTCATGCTCAAGGAGTTGATGGAGACCGATCAGATTACGCGCGTCCCGGTCCACACCGACAGCCCGATGGCGATCAAAGCGGTCCAAGTCTTTCTTAAATACACGAATGAGTTCAGCCCTGAGACGAAGGCGCTTATCGACAAGTACGGCTCTCCTTTGGATTGGGCCAATTTCTACTTCGACCTCACGCAAGATGACTCCAAGAAGATCAACGAGTCGAAGTACCCGGCGATCATAGTTTCATCTAGTGGCATGGCTACCGGCGGACGGGTCTTGCACCACTTGATGCAGCGCCTCCCAGACCCGAGGAATCTGGTTCTGTTTATCGGTTTTCAGGCGCAGGGGACCCGCGGCTATGACATCAAGAACAATGCCGGCGAAGTCAAGATGTTTGGAGAAATCGTGCCGGTCCGAGCACAGGTGGCGGCGTTAGAGCAGTTCAGCGACCACGCCGACACGCCCGAGTTGTTGGAGTGGCTGCACACCTTTCAGGCTGCGCCGAAGCAGACCTATCTGGTCCATGGGGAGCCTGAGGCTTCGGCACAACTGCGGGACGCGATGTTCAAGGACCTGCACTGGAATGTGCAAGTCGCACGGTACAAACAGAAAGTCCCCATCGCCTGAACGAGGAGAATCCGATGGCAGTCTATGGCTTGATTGAGTACGGGGATGCTGATCCTGAAGTCCGTGCCGTCTATGACGACATCATGGCAACCCGCCAGGTCGATTGGATCAACAACTTCTGGAAGGCAATTGCTCACGATCCGGCATTGCTGAAGCGAACGTGGGAGAGCATCAAGCAGATCATGGCACCCGGCGCGCTCGATCCTTTGGTCAAGGAGATGATCTATGTCGCCGTGAGCGTGACCAACGGATGTGATTATTGCATTGCTTCCCACACGGCTTCGGCCCGGAAGAACGGAATGACTCCCGCGATGTTCCACGAATTGATGGCCGTAGTCGGTATGGCCAACGAAACCAATCGCCTGGTCAAGGGGTACCAGGTCGAGATCGATGACGCCTTCAAGATGCCGTCGTCGTGAGCCCCTAAGTCCGGGCGTCGGGTAATCGCGACGGTATCGGTATAATGAGAATTCTCCTATGAAAGCCTACGTTTACGTTTCGCTCAAAAAGAGTGTGCTTGATCCTCAAGGCAAAACCATTCATGGCGCCCTGAAAAAGATGGGCTATCGGGGCGTCAACGACTTGCGCCAGGGAAAGTACTTCGAAATCGCGTTGGACGACAGCGTCGGACGCGAAGACGCTCAGGCGGAAGTCGATCGCATCGCCCGCGAAGTGCTGACGAATCCGGTGATCGAGGAATATCGTTTCACTCTAGAGAGCTAGCCAGTGGTACCCGCATCCAAATTGATGCGACCCATTGCGCTGCCAGATCTTGGTTACGAACGTAACTGCCTGTTCTCCCGTCAGGCCTCGAAATCGGATAAGATTTAGTAATTACTCGCGATTTCGGTCGAGACCGCGAGCCTCAGCTTTCACCGACCGCGGAACGCGGGCATAGCCAGTTTCCTGGAGCATAAGAGATGTGCGGCATCGTTGGGTACGTTGGGAAAAAACGGGTCGTCCCGGTCATCATTGACGGCCTTCGTCGGTTGGAATACCGCGGGTATGACTCGGCCGGCATTGCTGTGGCGGGCAATGGCGAGGGGTTGCAGGTGCGCCGTGCGGAAGGCAAACTGCGCAACCTGGAAGAGGCTATCCAGCTAAAGCCGCTCGATGGAACCTACGGCATCGGGCACACCCGCTGGGCCACGCACGGACGTCCCACGGAAGAGAACGCCCATCCCCACCGCGACTGCACCGGAAAGATCGTGGTTGTGCACAATGGCATTGTTGAAAACTACATGATCTTGAAGAAGAAGCTCGTGGAAGGTGGACACACGTTCCGCACCGAGACTGACACCGAAGTCATCGCCCATCTCATCGAGAAAGCCCTGGCGGACGCTGATCACAAGATCCCGCTGGAAGAAGCGGTGCGCGAGACCGTCAAGCAACTGACTGGCGTCTTCGCTATCGCCGTGATCTATTCGGATGAGCCGAACAAGATCGTCGCTGGGCGCAACGGTCCTCCTGCAGTAATTGGGCTCGGTGATGATGAATATTTCGTTGCCAGCGATGTGCCCGCCATCCTCTATCACACCCGCGATCTGTTTTTTCTGGGCGACGGCGATCTGGCCGTGATCACACCCGCGGGCGTGCAGTTGACCGATTTCGACGGCCATCCCATTACACGCCAGGTCCAGCACATAACATGGGACCCCATCATGGCCGAAAAGGGCGGCTTCAAGCACTTCATGCTTAAGGAGATCTTTGAGCAGCCTCGTGCGGTGCGCGACACCACGTTGGGACGCGTCTCTCTCGACACCGGCAAAGTTTTTCTCGACGATATGGACATCACCGAAGAGGACTTCCGGAACCTTCAACGTGTTTACATCGCTGCGTGCGGCACGAGTTGGCATGCCGGTCTTGCCGCCAAGTTCATGGTCGAGCGGTTGGCGAAAGTCACAGTCGAAGTAGACTATGCCAGCGAGTTTCGCTACCGCGATCCACTCACCGGGCCCGATGACCTCACTATTCTTATCACTCAGTCGGGCGAAACTGCTGACACCATTGCAGCCATGCGAGAGTCGCGGACGAAGGGTTCGAAAACCCTGGGTATCTGCAACGTTGTTGGTTCGATGATCGCGCGCGAGTCCAGTGGCACAATCTACACCCACGCCGGCCCCGAGATTGGCGTCGCTTCCACCAAAGCCTTCACGGCGCAATTGACCGCGCTGTTTCTGTTCGCGGTGTACCTCGGCTCGGTTCGGGGCACCATCAGCCCTGAAGAGGCAAGGAAACTGCTGACCGAACTCACCTTGATTCCTGGTAAGCTCGAGTCCCTGCTGAGCAGTGACGACGAGACTGAGGAGTTGGCCAAGCGTTATCACCGCGCTCAGGATTTCCTCTACCTGGGACGCGGCGTTCACTATCCGATAGCCCTCGAGGGCGCCCTGAAAATGAAGGAAATTTCGTACATTCACGCCGAAGGGTACCCGGCGGGTGAAATGAAGCACGGACCGAATGCTCTGATCGATGAAGATCTTCCGGTCGTGATCATGGCCACGCGTGATCTCAATGACCCCGGCTCCGTGCAGCGTTACGAGAAGACGATTTCCAACCTGAAGGAAGTGAAGGCGCGATCGGGAACGGTGATTGCGGTTGCAACCGAAGGCGACGACGAGATTAAGGAATCGGCGGACCATGTGCTTTACGTTCCGCACGCGCCCGAGCTACTCAGTCCGATTCTTGAGGTCGTCCCGCTCCAATTGTTGGCGTACCACATCGCAGTTCGCAGGGGATGCGACGTCGACCAGCCTCGCAACCTGGCAAAATCAGTAACCGTCGAATAAATGGGCGCGAAGCGAGCGTGGAAGACTACTGAGTTGGCCGCGTTGCTTGTCGTCTCGCTGTTCGGTTTCGAATGGGCAGTAGCCCACGATGCAAATGGCTTAGCACCGTCATCTAAGTAGAGTGAGTGAACCTTATTCAGTGGCAACTCCTGCTCCAGTCCCCGACACCACCGTCCGTCAACCCGGCGAACGGAAGCTTTTGCCCGCCCGCCTGGCGCGTTCCGTCCTGCTGTCGGAGCAGACCAAGCATTTGGAGTTCGCAGTGGAAGGCGTAAGCGAATTTCGCTTCATCCCCGGCCAGTTCGTGTCGATCGTACAGCCGAAACCGGACGGCAAAACCCATACCCGCGCTTACTCAATCGCCTCCACACCCCGAGCTGGTGCGGAATTTGACTTGTGCCTGAACCGTGTCGAACAGGGCTTTCTGTCCAATTGGCTGTGCGACCTGGAGGAAGGCGCGACCGTCAAGTTTCACGGGCCACACGGGATGTTCACGTTACGCGAACCTCGTCACGACGCGGTGTTCATTGCCACCGGCACAGGAGTCGCACCGTTTCGCGGGATCGTTCATTGGCTCTTTGAGCAGCCCGAGCGCAACCACGGCCACGAATTTTGGCTGGTCTACGGCACGCGCCACGAAGACGGACTCTATTATCGTGATGAATTGCGCGCGATCGAGAACGCCCATTCCAACTTCCACTACGTCCCAACCCTTAGTCGCGGCGGCAACGAATGGCAAGGACCTCGCGGATATGTACAGGACCACGTGCGCGAGATAGTAGGCGGACGCCACGACATGAGTGCCTACATCTGCGGGCTGCACCAGATGGTGGACGCCAACCGCAAGCTGCTCAAAGACGATCTGGGTTGGGATCGGAAGCAGATCGTCTTCGAGCGGTATGACTAAGTTTCCGCCGCCGCGCTATTGCAACGCATTGGTCAGAAACCCTGCAACCTCCTGTTTCAGCCGTCCCAGAGCATCGCTCTTGATGTACATCATGTGCCCAGCATCATAATAGCCGAGCGTGATTTTCGCGTGCTGCTGCGCGTTGAGGTTCATGTGGCTTAGTGTGTACTGCGTTGCAAAGTACGGAGTCGCCAGGTCGTAGTATCCCGAAGCCACGAACAACTTCATGTACGGGTTCTTCACGAATGCCAGGCGCAGCGCCTCACTCGTATCAGGGAATCCTTCCCCGGCTGATCCCCAATCCCAGTCGGTGACGCCACCCCCGAGCACGTAGTACTCAAGATCGGTCTTGTACCCGAGATCGCTGCGGACGTAGTTATTGAACGTCGCGGTAAACGGCGGACGTATGACTGATATCGAAGGGTCGTAATACATGCCCTCCCCACGCACCCGAGAGAGGTCATCGCCGGTGAACCGGCTATCGAGCCGTCCCACCATCAGCCGCTGGCTGCGCAGTAATTCGCGGCAAAAAACGCCCTGCGTCAGACGCATGTCGTTCTCGTCTACAACGCTTCGATCGATTCCGGTGAATCGTGCCACATTGTCAACCAGGCTCTGGCGTTCCTGTGGAGTCAGGCTGTCGCCCTTTTCGAGGGCGCTGGCATAGGGCCCAGCAGCAAACTGTTGCGCTTCACTCAGCACACTGGCAAGATCGCGCTGCTGCAAGTCCGGTGGCAGCTTCTTGTGGTACCAGGCAGTCGAAGTGTAACTCGGCAGGTAGAGGATGTAGGGAAGGTCGTTGCCGCGCGTGAACTCCAGCGTCTGGAAATTCAGCACCGAGGAAACCAGCACTACCCCGCTCAGCGCAACACCGCGGTCAACCAGGTATCCGCTCAGACCGGCTGCGCGCGTTGTGCCGTAGCTCTCGCCTACCAGGAACAGCGGAGACGTCCATCGCTGGTAGCGGCTCAAATAAAGGCGAATGAATTCGGCAACCGCCGAAATGTCGCCCTTCACCCCGAAGAACTTCTTGGCGAGTTCCTTCTTGGTCGCCCGGCTGTAACCAGTTCCCACGGGATCGATAAAGACGAGGTCCGTCTGGTCGAGCCACGTGTCCTCGTTGTCAACCAGTTCGAAAGGAGGCTGGGGCATGCCGCCGTCAGGCAGCATTTTTACTCGTCGCGGTCCGATCGCTCCGAGATGCAGCCAGATCGATGCCGATCCCGGCCCGCCGTTAAACGAAAACATCAGTGGGCGTTTGGCCGTGGGATTATCCAGAGTGTAGGCGACGAAGAAGATGTTGGCCTCGACCTCGGTGCCTTCTTCATTGCGAATCGGCATGTAGCCGGCAGTCGCGGTGTAATGCAGTACCCGGCCACCGATGTGGATCTCGTGGTGTGTAACAATCGGCGGCTCCTCTTTTTGAGCCGCGGGCTTCTCCGAATCGGCTGGAAGTTTGCCGGACTTCTCGGTGGTTTGAGCACCCTTCTCGGCTGACTTCCCCGCCTCGGCGGATTCTTTCTGCTGGGCAGCAAGGCCAATGGCACAAACGACGAACATGAAACAAAATGCAGTGGCGCGAACATAGCGCATCCCGGCTCTCCCTCGATTGCGAGTGATTTACATCCCGTCAATGGACGGACGATCCGTGCAACTGTAACATGCGAAATGCCGGTCTAGGACTTGCCTGCCTTGCGTTGCTCACGTTCGACCTTCGAAGCCTCGCGCCGCCGCATCGCACCTTCGTACCTGCGCCTTTCGTCTTCCGTTTCCGGGATCACGGGGTTCACGGGCAAGCGGCGACCATGACGGTCCACGGCGACAAATGTGAGATACGCTGTAGCCACCTTTTGCCGGGAACTGGAAATGTAATTCTCGACCGAGACCCTCACCCCCACCTCCATCGAGGTCCTGAACACTCGGTTCACCGACGATTGCAGCAAAACCATGTCCCCCACATGCACCGGCACCAGAAAGTCAATGTGGTCCATCGAGGCGGTCACAACGTAAGAATGCGAGTGACGATGGGCCGCGAGGGCGCCCGCCAAATCGATCCAGTGCATCAGGCGGCCGCCCAGCAACGCGCCCAGCGGATTGGTGTCGTTGGGAAGTACCAGTTCGATCATCTCGGACTTCGACTCACTTACCGGCCTTGGTTGCAAGACTTCTTCGCTTTGCTCCATCTCTTTCCTTTTTGCCCGATCTCCGTGGTCGGGAGCCATGGCTTGGCTCTCATAAGATACAGGCCTCAACTTCTCGCCCAGGAAAATGAAAGCTGTCTTGCAATTGTAATGGCCGCACGCTCCCACCTGCACCTCGCTGGCACAGCCACAGGTTCGGACGTTGAGATTGGTGTATCCGCTGCTGTACTATTCGTTCGAATCCCAGGAGAAACGGCCCATGCCCGATGAGACCCGCGTGGCAGCGTTACAAGAGATCCTGAAAGACAACCCGAATGACGCTTTTGCCCGCTACGCTCTGGGTCTGGAATATTCCGGCTCCGGTGAAACCGAAGCTGCCCTGGCAGAGTTCGCTAAGTTGCTCGAAGCCCATCCCGACTACACCAACGGATACTTTATGTCGTCCCAGGTCCTGGCTCGCGCGGAACGCGTCGACGAAGCCCGCGCCATGTTGCAAAGAGGCATCGAATCGGCGCGCCGCACTAACAACCGGCATGCTCTTTCGGAGATGGAGGCCATGCTCGATGAACTGGAGCATGGAGACTGAATCCTGCATTCGGAGATGCTTGGCCGGAAATCCGCTCTAGCTATGACGAAGATTTGCGCTGGTCTTGGCTCGCTCATAGGCGATAATTACGCCAGCATGATCCCGTTTGAAAGTCTGGCTAATTGCGCGAACTCTGGTAAGCCCATTCCTCCGCATCAGGGCGGTGCAACGTTCTCCCGCTTGCTTCGGTCTCTGTTGCTAATCGTTCTGGTGGGCCCTTCAATCGGTCTCGCACAACAGGGCACGACTGGGAAGGCAGAACCAAAAGCATCCGGCAAGGCGGCACCGGTCAAACCCGCAACCCACCCTCTTGCATCGGTCTTGAAGGGAAAGCCAATCGTCCCGGTCTCTAACCAGGAACTACCCGCCTCGATTCCAGAGCAAGTGGTTCCGCTCAGCATCCCGCTGCCTGAGGTTGCAGCCCGTTCGCAGGAGCTGGCCCAGACGCTGCGCGACTTGTCCAGCCAGTTGCCCACGCGCGAGCAATTGGACTCCATGCGCACGTCTCTCGCCGAGCTGCAACCGGAGTTGCAGTCGAAGCAAAAAGAGGTGGACGTCCTGCTCTCTTCCACTCCCAACACGCTTGAAGTCCGCGAGCAGGAGACCTATTGGCGGGGCATGCAAACCTACACCGACGCGTGGCAGAGTCAACTGTTGACGTGGGCCAACAACGCTCAGGCGGCGGTGCAGAAGCTTGACGAACAAGAACCCATTTGGGCCGCCACACTCCGCGAAAATCAGGGGGTAAGGGACCTCGGTCCGGTAATCGCATTAATCAGCGACAACTTAGCAGAAATTCGCAAGTTGCGCGCCCTGGCAAAAGACGACTTGCAGATCATCGTGACCATGCAGATTCAAGCCAGCGCGGGCGTCGACATGGCGGGCGATGTGCTCGATCGCCTCGCTCAGGCGCGCAAGCAACTCACTGGACACCTGCTCGATCGCGACAGTCTCCCGCTGTGGCAGATCGCAACCCGGCGCCAAGCCGGAGAAGCCTCTCAAGACTTCGGCTCAATCAACAACCGCAGGATTGCAATCCAGGCATTCTTTCATGAAAACGCTGGGGCTTTGATCTTCGTCGTCATCCTGCTGATTGCCTCTCAAACTCTGGCCTATCGGTTGCACGTTATGCTGGAAGAACGGAAGCTTGCGTCGGAGCTGGAACCCGACGTAGGTCGAATCCTGAACCACTGGTTTGCGCTTGGGTTGCTTCCTCCCCTGATGTTTGGTTATCTGCTGGTCCCCAACGCTCCGATCTCGCTGATTGGGCTGGTGATCCTTATTTCGTTCATACCCATCCTGACTTTGCTGCCACCCTTTCTGGAACGTCGCTTCCGGGTAATGCTGTACTTCCTGGTCGGTTTCAGTGCCTTCAACGCCATTGTCACTTGGATCCCACTGAATCCAATGCACAAGCGGGAGCTGCACTTTCTCGCGAATGCGGTGCTGTTCGCTTTCTTCGTATATGCCCTACCTCCTCTGCGCGCCGCGCAAGCCACGGGCGTAAGTCTTCTACGGAGACTCGTGCTCCTGGGTCTGTGGCTGGCCGTGGCGACCTTGGGAGTGGCCCTTTTCGCCGACCTCTTCGGTTACCTAAGGCTGGCGCAGTTTCTGGCGGCCGCATGCCTCTACAGCGCATTTATCGCCATCAGCGCGTTCACCGCGACACGCGTCTTCAAGGTACTGTTCCTGGCGGCCATGGATTCGCCGGCCGCCGAGCGGATTGCCGCTGTACGCCTGCATCGCGAGCCGGTCACTCGTTGGGTACCTCGCCTCGTGTCATGGATTGGCGTCTTCATCTGGCTCACTGCGACGCTGGATTTGCTCAGCCTTAGCGAATCGTTCACCGACGTCGTCAACCGTGTTCTCGACTTTCACATTGCGGGAAGCGCAGCCGGCATTACCCTCGGCAGCGTTCTGGGTTTCTTCGCCATCCTGCTGATCGGGTACTTCGTTGCCGCCGCAATTCGTTTCGGACTGCGCGAAGAAATCCTCAAACGCTTCCAGTTGTCCCGCGGCCTGCCGGAACTGATTTCCTCCACGCTCTACTACTTGATTCTTTTGCTAATCGTCCTGTCCGCCATCAATGTCGGCGGTATAGAACTGAACAAGTTCACCGTACTCACCGGCGCGATCGGTGTCGGTTTCGGCTTTGGCCTGCAGAACATCATCAACAATTTTGTTTCCGGACTGATCCTGCAATTCGAGCGACCGATTCACATCAATGACATCATCGAAGTCGACACCAACACCGGGAAGGTCACGCGCATCGGAGTTCGCTCCAGCACCATCCAGACATTCCAAGGTGCTGAAGTCATCATTCCCAACGCCAACCTTATCTCCAGCAAGGTGATCAACTGGACCCTGTCCGAATCGCAACGCCGCAGGGAGTTGCCGGTCGGGGTGGCCTACGGGTCCAATCCCAAGACCGTATTGAAGATTCTTCGCGACGCCGCCACGAAGCACGAACTCATACTCACCAAACCGGAGCCGATGGTTTACTTCAAAGGGTTTGGAGAGAGCTCCCTGGATTTCGAGCTGCACTTTTGGGTGATGCAGGAGAACAACGGCCTGCAGATCACCAGCGAGGTTGCACTGGCCGCAATGCAACTGTTGGATGACGCCGGAGTCGAGATTCCCTTCCCGCAACGTGACTTGCACGTGCGCTCGATCGACCCGAGCGCCGCTGCTGAGCTGCCGTCGAGCGAACCACAGAAGCGGGCTTCCACCGTCAATAGTCCGTTCGATGCGCTCTCGCCGGAAGCAGGTCGCGCCCGACGGACCACGGGCGACTGAAGCGTTATCGTTCGCGCATCAATGCAACCCAGTCGTCAGTTTTCCTCGCGCTCAACTCCGCAGATGATCAAGGCGAAATTCTCCGTCGAAGGCGGCATCCCCCGCCTTCAGTCAGCCATCAACTATTGCAGATGCCAGTTTGTGTGAAAACCTCTCCTCGCGCCATTCGGAGACACCGCCGACGCTGGCGTAGAATACGAACAATCGATCGGCCCTGTGGAATGGCGGTCGTGACCCTGGAGGTATCCCGGCCTTGAGCAATCTTCCTCAGACTCTTGGTGAACTTCGTTGCAACCTGCAATTCTCCGAAGAGCGCCTGCGCTCTCGCCGCGTCAAAGACGAACTGCGCGATAATCTGATGGTCCGCTTGCGTTGCGATGAACCTGTCTTTCCCGGCATCGTAGGCTACGACGATACGGTCGTGCCGCAGGTCGTAAACGCCATTCTTTCGCGGCACAATTTCATCCTTCTAGGGCTGCGGGGACAGGCGAAAAGCCGCATCTTGCGCGCGCTCACCACTCTCCTCGATCCGCAGATTCCTTATCTTGCGGGGTGCGAGATTCACGACAACCCTTATACCCCGCTCTGTCCTCGCTGCAGGCAGTTGGTCGCGGATGATCCCGACGGAGCGCGCATCGCCTACCTTACGCCAGGCGAGCGTTACGTCGAAAAGCTTGCCACTCCCGACGTAACTATCGCTGACCTCATCGGAGATATTGACCCGATTAAGGCTGCCAAGGGTGGTCACGAACTGGGAAGTGAACTGACCGTGCACTACGGGCTGCTTCCGCGTGCCAACCGAGGCATATTCGCCGTGAACGAGCTCCCCGACCTGGCAGGGAAGATCCAAGTCGGCCTGTTCAACATCATGCAGGAAGGCGATGTCCAGATTAAGGGCTATCCGGTGCGTCTGCCCCTCGATGTTTTACTGGTGTTCAGCGCCAACCCCGAAGACTACACCGCGCGTGGCAAGATCGTGACTCCTCTAAAGGACCGCATCGGTTCCGAGATTCGCACCCACTATCCCGCTACCGTCGAAGAAGGCATTGCGATCACCGACCAGGAAGCCTGGATCCAGCGCAACTCGCATCAGTTGCAGGTTCCCGATTTCATCCGGGAAGTGATCGAGCATTCCGCCTTCGTCGCGCGTGAAGACAAGCGTGTCGATAAGCGCTCCGGAGTAAGCCAGCGTCTGCCGATCAGTGCCCTCGAAAACGTGATCTCGAATGCTGAGCGGCGTGCCATCCGCTCTGGAGAGAAACTGGTGGTTCCCCGCGTGGGCGACATTTACGCCGCGATGCCCGCGATCACTGGCAAGCTCGAACTGGAATACGAAGGTGAGTTGAAAGGGGCCGACAACGTAGCCCGGGACATTATCCGCGCCGCGGTTGCCCGCACCTACGATCACTACTTCCACGGCAACAACAATATGAACCAGATCGTCCAATGGTTTGATTTGGGCGGTGAAATTCAGTTACGTGATACGGCCAGTGCGCAAGAGATGCTGCACAAGCTGAGGGGAATTCAGGGGCTACTCGACAAACTGAGCGCGCTCGGACTCAGCGGCAAAGAGCCCTCCGAAGTGCTGGTTTCCGCAGCGGAGTTCATTCTTGAGGGGCTGTACGCTCACAAGCGAATCGGCCGCAGTGAGGAACGCTTGTTCACCGCAGGCGAGAAGCAACCTCGTCGGGAAAAGCAAAATGTGCGTGACGAAGACGACGAACGGGATTTCCGCAGGCAACGCAGGCCGTATAACTAGAGACTGATCGTAAACCGCGATTCCATGAAATTCGTTAAGTACAAGAAATACGTCCCTGAACCCGCCTCCGAGATGAGCATGGAGGACCTGCTCGCGGCTCTCTCCGACCATCTGCTGCAAAGCGGGTTTCAGCGGCAGTACATGGATTACTACGACCAGCACGCCGCCGAGCAGACGCTTGAAGATCTTCGCAACGCGATTGCCGAAGCGCTGATGAACAGCGACATGCTGGACGAGCGTCTGCGGGAGCAGATCGAGTCCATGAGCGCGGAACAGTTCGAGCAACTCATCGAGCAGCTCATCGATCGCATGGAGCAGGAAGACTACATCAGCATCGATCAGCCGCATGATCCAGCACGTCCCTCCACGGTGGACGGACAGTCCGGCGAATCCCAGGCGCAGACTCGCTTCGAAGTCACGGACAAAGGACTGGACTTCCTGGGATTCCGCGCCCTGCGTGACCTGCTGGGCTCGCTGGGCAAGTCCAGCTTCGGACGCCACGACACACGCGACACCGCCACGGGAATCGAGGCCAGTGGGGCCTCGAAGACCTACGAGTTTGGCGACACTCTCAACCTCGACATCACCGCAACGCTGTCGAATGCCATCCAACGAGAAGGACTGCATCTTCCGCTCAACATCGAATACAGCGACTTGCAGGTCCACCAATGCGAATATCAGTCTTCGTGTGCCACAGTGCTGATGCTG
>Ga0209039_10001586_pt1 | contig 20857 bp, 11 predicted proteins | sample BogFormECP12_OM1_FD_188238 | JGI IMG/M metagenome (GOLD analysis project Ga0209039, IMG submission 188238) | Bog forest soil microbial communities from Calvert Island, British Columbia, Canada - ECP12_OM1 (SPAdes) (version 2) | ecosystem: Environmental > Aquatic > Freshwater > Wetlands > Bog ...
CGCGGGCGCCTGCGGCCCGTGCCGCTTCGGCATGTACGAAGCCGAATACCGGCTGGCGCTGCGCAACTCCGGGTTCGACGGCTTTCGCGTTCTGCTGTTCCAGCAGTCCGGCGGCTTGAACCAGTCCGACGCGGAAGCGGGCATGGAGATGAATCTCGACTTCTTCCTCGGCATCCTCAACGCGCTCAATTGCGGCGACGTGATGAACGAAGTGGCTTACGCCATCCGCCCGTTCGAAGCCGAGGCCGGCAAGACCGACCAGGTGCTCGACGCGACCATGGAGTACATGCACGAGGTGTTCAAGAACAAGCGCCCGTGGAAGCTCGAAGGCGGAATGAGCAAGTATCTGCGGGGCTTCTCCGATACCGCGGAGTACATCGGCAAGTTCGTCAACCAGCTCAAGGGCGACGATTACGTGGGGCCGCTCGAACGCTGCCGCGACCGCTTCAACGAAATCGATATCGACCGCCTGCGCGTGAAGCCCATCGTCAAAATCACCGGCGAGTTCTGGGCGCAGACCACCGAGGGCGACGGCAATTTCAATATGTTCAAGTTCCTGGAGCGCGAAGGCGCGCAGGTGCTGGTGGAACCCATCGGCACGTGGATCATGTACATGATCCACCAGGTGGTGCAGAAGTACAAAGACTTCAAGGGACTGGAAGAAGGCGCGGTGCTGCCGCCGCTGTGGAAGGTGGGGTCGCGCGCCAAAATTGAATTCACTTATCGCCAGAAGGTGGCCAAGCTGAAACTGGCCGAAGGAATCTTCAAAGGCGAATACCACAAGATCGTCAAGGCGCTGGGCGGAATTGCTCATCACCTGGCCGACCAGTACGAACTGCAACGCCTGGGCCACCCGTTCTACAATTCGCGCGCCGGCGGCGGCGAAGGCCACCTGGAAGTTGCCAAGAACATCTACTACTCGAACAAAGATCTGGCCCACATGGTGCTTTCTTTGAAGCCCTTCGGCTGCATGCCTTCCACGCAGTCGGATGGCGCGCAATCGGCCGTGGTTTCGAACTATAAGGACATGATCTACCTGCCCGTGGAGACCTCCGGCGAAGGCGAGATCAACGCCCACAGCCGCGTACAGATGGCTCTGGGGGAAGCCAAGAACAAGGCCAAGAAGGAATTCGCGGAGGCGCTGGAGAAAGCCGGCTTGACACTGGCCGAGTGTCGCGCCTGGATGGAGCGCCATCCCGAAACCAGGCGGCCGATGTACCAGGTGCCGCACCACAAGGGCTATGTCGGCGGCGCGGCGAATTTCGTTCTGCACATCGCCGAGCGCATGAAGGCCGAAGGGGAAACGCGGCCTGAGTGCGAACTGGCCGCGGTGGCGAATTAATCGGATCACCATGGAAAAACACTTCCTGATAGGGATGGATGTCGGCTCGACCACGGTGAAAGCCGTGGTGATCGACGGCACGACCGATGAAATTGTCTGGAGCGATTACCAGCGGCACGACACCAAGCAGCCGGAGAAGGTTCTCGAATTCTGCAAGCGGTTCGACACGGAGATCGAGGGCTTCGACGCGAAGCGGTCGCGCATGTTCATCACCGGCTCGGGCGGCAACGGGCTGGGCAAGCACCTGGGCGCCAAGTTCGTGCAGGAAGTGAACGCCGTTTCGCTCGCGGTCGAGAAGATGTATCCGGAATGCGGATCAGTGATCGAGCTGGGCGGCCAGGACGCCAAGATCATCATCTTCAAAACGGATCCGGAGACGGGCCGCAAGAAGAAAATTCCGTCGATGAACGACAAGTGCGCCGGCGGCACGGGCGCGGTGATCGACAAGATCAACGCTAAGCTGCGCATTCCCGCGGCGCAGCTCTGCGAAATGGGCTACAAGGGGGTCAAGCTGCACCCGGTGGCCGGCAAGTGCGGCGTGTTCGCCGAGACCGATATCAACGGCCTGCAGAAGATGGGTGTACCGCCGGATGAGCTGATGGCGTCGCTGTTTGAGGCTATCGTCATGCAGAATCTGTCGGTGCTGACACGCGGCAACACGCTGCTGCCCGTGGTGCTGCTGCTAGGCGGGCCCAACTGCTACATCAAGGGCATGCGCGATTGCTGGAAGAGCAATATCCCGAAGATCTGGGAAGAGCGCAACACCCCGTTGCCGGAAGGCGTACCGCCCGAAGACCTCATCAAGACTCCCGACAACGCGCAGTATTTCGCGGCCATCGGTTCGGTGGAATTCGGCAAATCGGAAGACGATGAAGTCGGGCAGTATACCGGCTACGAGAAGCTCGAGTGGTACGTCACCGTGGGCCGCGAGCAGGAGAAGGCCAAAAAGGGCGGCACGGGCGGCCTGGCGAAAGACGACGCGGAGCTGGCGGCGTTCAAGCAGAAATACCGCACCAAGAAATTCACACCCGTCACCTTCAAGCCGGGAGATGTGGTGGAAGGCTTCGTGGGACTGGACGGCGGGTCCACGTCCACAAAGGCCGTGCTGCTTTCCAAGGACCACAAGCGCCGCATCCTGGCCAAGACCTACCAGCTTTCCAAAGGCAATCCGATTGAAGACACCATCGAGGTGCTACAGAAACTCGACGCACAGATCCGCGATCAAGGCGCGGAGCTGAAGATTCTAGGCGTCGGCACGACGGGATATGCCAAGGACATTCTGAAAGACGTGATCGGCGCCGATGCTGCGCTGGTGGAGACGGTGGCGCACACCGAAGCCGGTCTTCACTTTTACGACGACGTGGACGTGATCTGCGACGTGGGCGGCCAGGATATCAAGATCATCATCCTGAAGAACGGCCGCGTGAAGGATTTCAAGCTGAATACCCAGTGTTCGGCGGGCAATGGCTACTTCCTGCAATCCACCGCGCAGGGCTTTAACGTGCCGGTGGAGCAGTACGCCGATACGGCCTTCGGGGCCAATGGATTCCCCTCGTTCGGCTATGGCTGCGCGGTGTTCATGCAGAGCGACATCGTCGATTTCCAGCGGCAAGGGTGGAAGCCGGAAGAGATCATGGCCGGCTTGTGCAACGTTCTGCCCAAGAACATCTGGCTCTACGTTTCGCAGATTCCCAACCTGTCGGCCATTGGCAAGCGTTTCCTGCTGCAGGGGGGCACGCAGTACAACTTGGCCGCGGTAAAGGCTCAGGTGGACTTTATCGAGTCGCGCTTCAAGGGCAAGGATGTGGAGGCCGACGTCATCGTTCACGAGCACTGCGGCGAAGCCGGCGCGATCGGCGCGGGCCTGGAAGCCGGCCGCCTTTGGGACAACGGCAGGCAATCGACGTTCATTGGCCTGGACGCCTGCGCGCACATCAATTACAAGACCACGCGCAATGAAGCCACGCGCTGCTACTTCTGCAAGAACAAGTGCCTGCGCACGTTCATCGACGTCAAGACCAACATCATCAATATCGATTATAAGCCGCCGGTCAAGACCAAAGTACCGCTGGAAGCCGGCGCGCAGCGCTTGATCATCGCCACCTGCGAAAAGGGCACGGTGGAAAACATCGAGGAAATGCGCGGCATCAAGGGCGACCTCGACCGGATCAAGAAGGCCAACCCGAATTTCGCGGAAGTGGCGGCCAAGGGCGTGTTCCGCGTGCCGGATGTGCCCATCGTGGCCGACGCGCTGCCCAAGTTCCAGATCACGGCCGCCCAGAAGAAGCGCGTCGCCCTCATGAAGAAGCGGTCCGAGATTCGCATCGGCATGCCGCGCGTGCTCAACATGTATTCGCAGACGCCGGTCTTCACCGGCTATTTTGCGGCGCTGGGCATACAGCCGCAAAACATTGTCTATTCGGATTTCACCAGCGAGGAACTGTATAAAGAAGGCGCCAAGCGCGGCGCCATCGACCCATGTTTCCCTTCCAAACTGGGGATCCCGCACGTGCACAACCTGCTCTACAAGGTGCACGCCAAGAAACCGCTCGACATCATCTTCTTCCCGATGATCGATTGCCTGACCACGGACCTGCACAACGTCCAGGCCAGCCGTAGCTGTCCCACCGTGGCGACTACGCCCGAAGCCGTGAAGGCCGCGTTCATCAAGGAAGGCGACCTGTTCGCCGAAAAGGGCGTCCGTTTTCTGGATACTTTCGTCAACCTCTCCAAGCCCGATCTGCTGGAACGGCAACTCTACGAAGAGTTCAAAGACATCCTGGGATTGTCACCCGAGGAGAATAAGAAAGCCGTCGAGCAGGGCTATCGTTCCCTGCACTACTTTGACAACGTGACGATGCGCGGCGCGGCGCGCGAGGTGCTGGAACAGCTTGAGCGGGAAGATCGCCTGGGCGTGGTGCTATTGGGCCGGCCGTATCACAACGATCCCGGCGTGAACCATGAAATCCTGGAAGAGTTCCAGAAGCTCGGCTACCCGGTGTTCGCGCAGGACTGCCTGCCGATCGACGACGATATCATCTGGCGCCTGTTCGGCGAGGATGTGGAATCGGGAGAGACTCCGCACCCGATGTCCATCGCCGACGTCTGGAAGAATTCCTACTCCGAGAACACCAGCCGCAAAGTCTGGGCCGCTAAGTATGTGGCGCGCCATCCTAACCTGGTGGCGCTCGAGTTATCCAGCTTCAAGTGCGGTCATGACGCGCCCATTTACACCGTAGTGGAAGAGATCGTGGAGCACTCCGGCACGCCTTACTTCTGCTTCAAGGATATCGACGAGAACAAGCCCACCGGCTCGATCAAGATCCGCGTAGAGACCATCGGCTACTTCCTGAAGCGTTACCGCGAAGACATGGTGCGCAATAAGAACAAGGCTAAGACCATCGAACAGCAGTTACAGGAGTTCGAGGCCCGCCTGCGCCGCGAAATGCTGCGCCAGAAGCTGGACGCGAGCGATGACGCGCGAGTGCGTGAGTCCTTCGAGACCGGCTCCATGCCGCAAATCCACGTGAGTTTGGGCGCGCTCGAAGCCTCCAGGCCACCCGCCCGCGAATACGAGACGGTTTCGGGGGATTGAGCCGCAACACTCACTTAGGTGGGACAGACGATCGGTTTTTGTCGTCTGTCACCCAGCCCGCGCAGCCGTAGCGGCTGACAGCGGCGTCATGCAAGACTTGTGATTGTGCCTGTTGGCGGGCGTCGGTATAGGCCTGCGCGAGATCCGACCAAGCCGCGCAGAGATCGCTCTTCACAACGGGACAGCTCATGTTCAACTGCCAGGCTGTGCCCTGCTGCGCGAAAGCACAGGAGCCGTCGGGGATCTTCCGATAGACTTCGCGGATGGCGGCCACGGTGGCGGGTTGGAAGCCATCCACCTGGGCTTTCTCTTCCAATGAGACAGCCGCCATGCGGAAATTACCGGTGGCTGCGTAGGCCACCTGCAATCCGTCGTAGGCCTCGAGCGCGGCCGGGTTCAGCCCTCTGCCATAGCGCAAGGCCTCGACGGCCTCCTGGTAGCGGCCCAGGTTGAGGCAGGCATTCGCCAGGTTGAAATACAACTGTTGAAAACCGGAACGCTCGGTCGGCGCGCCGCCGCGCGCGCGCTGGACGTCGTCATAGGCTTTCTCCTGGGCCTGGGAAATCTCGCGGGCCTTCTCCAGCACGGCGAGCGATTTCTCATACCAGGCGCGGCTGTTGGCGGGGTCGAGATCGGCCTTGGCGCCGTAATAGATGCCCAGGAAAGTGGGCGGAAACTCGGACGAACGGGAAGGCGCAAGCGGGGCGAGAATCGCCCACGACTTTTCTTCTTCCTCAATGCTGCGGTCGATGTTGCGGCGCGCGTCCTGTTCGAACAGCGCCTTGGCGAGCATGTCGTGCAAGCGGAAGCTTTCGGGGGTGGTCCGGACGTCGGTGGAAGCGAGCGTCAGGTCATTGTTCCACGCGGCATTGCGCGAGAACGTACGGGTGACGTAGAGGACAGCGAGGATGGTGACCACGGCGACCGTGTAGCGCCCGCCTTTCACGCGGCCGAGCAGCGCCACCAGCGCGATGGCGAACGCCACGGAGGGCAGATACAGGAAGCGCTCGGCCATGAGAGCGCCGATGGGAAAGAGCAGGTTGGCGGTGGGCAGCAGGGCGATCGAGAAGAAGCCGGCCAGCCAGAAAGCGAGGCGGTCGCGGCGGTACCGCACGAAGGCCAGCGCCAGCATCGCAACCACCACCAGCAGCGCGATCCAAGCCCACGGGTCGGACCAGCCGGACAGCGGGATCTGATTGTAGGAACGATCGCACGAGAGGTCCAGCGGACAGAGCAGCAGCCAAAGGTCTAGCCCGATCACCTTGATGGCGGTGAGCCGCGCGGTGAAAAAGTCCGCGCCCAGGATGGGGTTGTCCACGTAGACCGGCTGCGGCGGGGGCAGGGCCCCAAGAACCGCGTGGCGCGCCCAGGCGAGAAGCAGCAGCGACGCCGCGACGGCTGCGTAAGCAGGCCAGCGCGCGAGCAGGCGCGGCTGGCCTTCGGCGAAGCTGAGGTCCCAGAGCAGCATGAGGCCCAGCAGCACGGCGGCGCTCTCCTTGGAAAATACGCCGGCCGTGGCAATGGCGAAGAGAGCCGCGGCGGCCCAGTAGCGGCGGCTGCCTTTGAACGATGCGGTGCGCACATAGAGCAGAAGGCCGCCGAGCACCGCCATGGCGGCCAGCAGGTCGGCACGGCCGACGATGCTGGTGACGGCCTCGGTGCAGATGGGATGGACCGCCCATAGCGCGGCAGCGAAGAAAGCCGGCTGGACGGTCCGGAACAGCAGCAGCGCCAGCTCGAAGACCAGCCAGATATTGATCGAGTGCAGCAGGAAATTGACCGCGTGATATCCAGCCGGGTTCGTGCCATTGCCCAACACCGCGCTGTTGAACAGTAGCGACAGCGTGGTAACCGGCCGGTACAGCCCGTCGCCGGTTTTGGGCCACCAATAATTCCTGGTGAGGATCAGTTTGACATTTTCCGCGGTGACTTCGCGGAGACGCGGATCCTGCGTGACAATCACCTTGGAATCCTGCGCCAGTCCCAGCCCGAACGAACCGGCGTAGGCCGCCAATGCCAGCGCCACCAGCGCCGTCCGCACTTTCCATTTCGAAAAGGGGACGGACGCATTTTGACGATTCTGTGATCGTTTCAAGCCCGTCATTATCCCATAATGAGAGAGGAGGAAAGATGAAACACTTCTTGGCGAAAACCGACCCCGAGACCTATTCCATCGACGATCTGGAGCGCGAAGAGAAGACCACCTGGGACGGCGTGACCAACGCGCAGGCCGTGCGCGCCATCCGCGAGATGCGGCCGGGCGACCGCGTCTTCATTTATCACAGCGGCGGCGTTTCCGGAGTGGTGGGTCTGGCGACGGTGCGGTCGGAGCCGCGCGACGATCCCAAAAATCCGAAGTCGGCGGTAGTCGATCTGGAGTTTGCCGGACGCCTGGACCCGCCCACGACGCTGGCCGAAATCAAGCAGTCGAAAAAGTTCGACGATTGGGCGCTGGTGCGGCAAGGGAGGCTTTCCACCATGGCGGCGCCGGAGAAATTCGTGGAGTGGATGAAGGCGCGGTATCCCAAGGCGAAGATTTAGCAGCGGGCGGAAAAGTGCATCAGAATGGATTGCGAATCACGATGCCGCGAATGGTCCGGCCATCCCTCCAAGTCCTCGGTGAGGACTGTAAGAGTGCTACGAATCCGCCAAACGTAATACACTAGGGATAGCTTCGCCGGAAGCCGTTCTATGCATATCCCCGACGGATACCTGAGCCCAGCCACCTGCGCGACGCTTTACGCCGGCTGCATTCCGTTCTGGCGGATGGCTCTCGGGCGCGTGAAGAAGGTGATGCACTCGCGGCAGGTGCCGCTGCTCTCTTTGTTCGCGGCGTTCTCCTTCGTGATCATGATGTTCAACCTGCCGCTGCCCGGTGGAACCACCGGTCACGCCACGGGCATTGGCCTGGCTACGGTGGTGCTCGGGCCGTGGGCGGCCATGCTGGCGGTTTCGGTGGCGCTGGTGGTGCAAGCGCTCTTCTTCGGCGATGGAGGTGTGACGGCGATTGGAGCAAACTGCTTCAACATGGCAATCGCGGGATCCCTGGTGGCCTATGCGGTTTACCGGCTGCTGACGGGAAGGTCGGCCCTGGCATCGGCCCGCCGCGTGGTGGCCGCGGGTTTGGCGGGCTATGTTGCCATCAACGTGTCGGCGCTGCTGGCAGCGGTGGAATTTGGAATCCAGCCCCTGCTCTACAAGGACGCGGCCGGCGCGCCGCTCTATTGTCCCTATCCGTTAAGCATTGCGATTCCCGCTATGATGATCGGCCATTTGACCATTGCAGGACTCGCGGAGCTGGCGGTCTCGGCCGGCGTAGTGGCGTTCTTGCAGCGGTCCGACTTATCGCTATTGCGGTCCACCGCGGGTAAGGTCGCAGAGGCCGCGCAGACTCTTCCGGTAGGGGCGGCGCGGCCGCTTCGGGCGCTCTGGGCGGGACTGGCGGCATTAATGGTGCTCACTCCGCTCGGCATACTGGCGGCCGGCTCGGCATGGGGAGAATGGATGGCATCGGACTACGCGAATCCAGCGGCCCGCGGCCAGATTGCGGCCGCTTCGTTCAATCATGTTGCACCGCAGAGTGCGCCGCTGGGATTGCAACGGTTGTCTTCGGTCTGGACGGCGCCATTTGCGCGCTATGCCCCTCCATACATTCGCGGAGCCGCGTTTGGTTATCTGCTCTCGGCCATGTTCGGCGCCGGGTTGATCGTGCTCGCATGCCTGATGTTGGGCCGTTTTACGCGAAGCGCGGCACGGGCCGGTCCGGAAGCCCCATGAGCGGCGTTCATCCCCACAAGCGCCGCGGTTTGATCGAGAACACGCTGGAGGGGCTGCATGCGGCCATGGAGAGGGCGTTGTATGCGGAGGTTTCCGCATCGCGCGGGGGCTTGCTGCAGCGGCTGGACCCCAGAGTCAAAGTGGCGGGACTCTTTTCGCTGGTCCTAGCGGTGGCACTCGCGACGAAGCTCTGGTTGATTGCGGCAGTCCTTGCGCTGGCGGTGGTGCTGGCGTGCGTTTCGGCGATTCCTTTGCGCGTGCTGGCAAGCCGGGCTTGGATTGCCGCCTTGCTCTTCAGCGGAATCATCGCGGCGCCCGCGCTTTTCCTGACACCCGGAACCTCTCTTTATGGCCTGCCCATCACGATGCAGGGAGCGCGGACCGCTGGCTTCCTGGTTTTGCGAGCGGAGACGGCCGCGACTCTAATGCTGGTGCTGATCTACACCACGCGATGGACGCACGTCCTTAAAGCACTGCGAATTTTCCGCGTGCCGGTGGTGGTTGTGGTGATTCTCGGCATGACTTGCCGCTACATTCTGCTGATGCTCGAAACGGCTCACGAAATGTTCGAATCGCGCAAGAGCCGGACCGTTAACGCGATGACGCCGGCGGAACAAAGGCGCCTGGCTGTGGCGGGCTCCGGCGTGCTGCTGGGCAAGACTCTTCACCTGAGCGGGGAAGTCTATCTGGCGATGCAGGCGCGCGGCTTCCGTGGGGAAGTCTTTCTGCTGGAAGATTTTCAAATGGGGAAACTGGACTGGCTGGCTTTGGGGGCATTCGCGGTGCTCGCCTCGGCGTCCATCTGGGCGGGTCGCTGATGCTGTTCGAACTGGATCACCTCACTTACCGGTACGAGGGCGTGACGGCGGTGGACGATCTCAGCCTCGCGATCCCCGAGGGAAGCCGCGTGGCGCTGCTGGGCGCCAATGGATCGGGCAAATCCACGCTGCTCCGGCTGCTGGACGGCTTACTCTTCGGGCAATCCGGCGCCGTCTGGTTTCGCGGCGAGGAACTCTCGGAGGAGCACCTGGCTGACGACGCGTTTGCCTTTCCTTTTCGCCGCATGGTCCAAATGGTGTTTCAGAATCCCGACGTTCAACTGTTCAATCCCACGGTGTTTGACGAGGTGGCTTTCGGGCCATTGCAAATGCGGTGGCCGAAGAACGAGATTCGCGAGCGAACGGGCGAGATTCTCGACCGTCTGCGCATTGCCCATCTGAAGGATCGCGTCCCGCACCGGCTGTCGGGCGGCGAGAAGAAGCGGGTAGCGCTTGCCAGCGTGCTGGTTCTCGACCCGGCGGTGCTGCTGCTGGATGAGCCGACAGCCTCACTGGACCCGCGCAGCCAAAGCGAGCTCATCGATTTGCTGGTGGAATGGGGCGGCGGCGCGAAGTCCGTCATCACCGCTACTCACGATCTCGGCGACCTGGGAGATATCGCGGACATGTGCTTTGTCCTGGATGGAGGCCGGTTGGTGGCCGAAGGGCGGCCGGACGACATCCTGGGGAATCAGGAATTACTCCAGCGCACGAATCTGGTTCACGCCCACCGGCACAGGCACGGGCCGGGAGGGCTGCACTCGCATCCTCATTTGCACGGGGGTTCGGGCTGATGGTCCAATAGCGTTGACATAACACGTCGAGTGGCAGTGCCTCTGTCTGGGGTTGGCCACTTTCAGACAAGGCTGTTTTTTGTCCAGAATTGACGTCACCAGAAGTCTTTCGACTGCTCCGCGTAAAAAGAACAGGCGATCTTGCGGCCCACTGGGTTGGTCAAGCTCTGACAGAGGGAGCCGAGTTGTCCAACCACGAAACTCGGACTCGTGAAGTCGACAAGATCGTACATGTCTCTCGAGTAATCGCTGAGGCCGTTCTGAATGCTGCCCAGCTCACCTTTCAGCCGAACAGCAACAATCCGTTCAGCCAGTTCCATATTCTGCCCGTAGCCGGCCCGCCACGTTTCGATCAATGCCGTCGACCATTTTGAACCGATCTGAAGATCGCAATTCGGGTAGTCACACACGGTGTGAAGATAACCTGCATCATTCTTCAGGAACAGAACGTGGACGGAACCCGTGTAGCCAAGGAACAACCGGGGCCCGCCGTGCTTTCCCGATGCCCACACCCAACTATAGAACTCGATATTCTTCGATGCGGCCCCCCGCAAAGTGAGTAGGACCTTCGCAGTAATCTTCGCCAGATAGAGTGGGATTCTCGGGACCATCGGGCCGCCAATCCCCTCCGGTTTCTCCACTTCCTTTGGTCGTTTGCTGGCCAGGCTCTCACTCTGAATCTCAGCAATGACAACCACCGGTGCCGACTTCATAGCGGCCGCTCTGGCGCTAGCGGTCGCGGGGATCACCGGGACAATTGCATCCTGCACCGAATGGCAACTGGCCATGACAAGACCCGTTGCTGCCACGATCCACCCGCCGAACCGGACATCAAGCCTGAGAGTCATCGTTACCATTGGACGCGCGGCCGTTCAGGAAAGTGCCGGGTTTATCAAGGGTGGTTGTAGGACTTGGACAAAAAGTGGGCTTTCCGGACAAGTGGCACCAGACTGGATGCTCCTGTTAGTTGTGGGTCTTCCAAGCCCCACTTGCGTCGCAACTCAGGGATGCGCTTGTGGTCCAAAACGATAGCTGAACGACGCTGCGGCGTAAGAGGGAATATAGACGCCCACCACTCGCTCGAATGGGTCGCCCTCACCGGGTAGAGCGAGCACTTCCGTGGTTTGGCCGCTATAGCCGCTCGCCAACTGGAAGTGCACGCCCACGCGGATTCTGCCGTCCTGGAAGCTTCGCTCCAGCGCACCGCGGAACTCCCGAACGGGAACGCCCACGAAACCATCGCCCAGCGGCTTGCGCCCCACTTCTTCCACTTCCGCCCTGGCGTGCACATGAAACGGGAGACGGTCGAGAGTGGCCAGAACATCCACAATCAGCCGCGGAGCTTCCGGCACCGGAGTGCCATCGGAAAGATCGCGCGCGTCGGCCTTCGATGCGGATGCCTGCAAAAGCCCGGAACGAAAGTAATGGCGGGCGGATACGGTGATATAGCGATTGCGGCTGGGACCTTCGTCGAATTGCAGGCCCGTATCGGGATCGATCTTGGCGAGCGACGCCTCCTGCGTCACGTGTCCCAGGGTTACGCGGAAATCGGTGTGGTCGATGGTCTTGCTGATTACCAACTGATAGGCGTGGGCCTGGCTGATCAGGCTGCCTTGCCCGGTGCCGGCGCCTATCCTGGGGTCGTTCGTAAAGAAGGTTTGGCCGAAGCTGAAAGATACCGACGGCAGCGGCAGACTTTCGGGCAGCACAATGGCCAAGGTGGCTTTGGGTGAATTGATCCCCACCCATCGGTTAAATGAATTCGTGGAATTGAGCAGATCGATGTTGTCGAATCCGATCTGGTCGCGCCGCCAGCCCAGGTTGAACCGCAGCCAGGGCCAGATGTTGCCATCAATGGCGACAAACGGCGTGATGAAATTGAGGGTGATGTCGTTCGCCGTCACCTTCGTGAAGGGGCCATACACAGCGGGGTTGGTAGACAAATAATGATCCAGATCGTCGCGGCGGGGGGCTTCACGGAAGTAGTCGAGTCCGGCCATCAGCGAGAAATGCCGGTTGGATTTGCGGATGTAGTTGGCGTTTCCACCGGTGACGGTTCGGAACTCGCTTTGGCGGATCAGTCCATCGCCGAAATTGGAATAGAGCGACAGGTTGTAGGTGCGGAAGAAGGCCGAAAGCTGCAAGTCGCTCGACGGCGCAAGATGCCAGACGTCGTTCAGGGCGATCTCCCCGGTGTGAGTCTGGTCGCGCTGGCGCGGGTCGATGGTGTCGTGAAGGTCGGGAACGCCGATGGGCACTAGACCGGGAATCTTGGATTGGCCATAGTATCCGATGAAGAGCATGGTGAGCCGGTGCGCGCCTACATCCCAGCTTTTCAGCAGATTGAGCTTGTACTGTTGGCGATGTTCGGGGGTATCGAGGAGACCATTGCCAACCGACGCCTCCAGGGCGAGCCACTGCCATCCCGCGCTCAAATCGGCGTCTCGGTAATCGCCGGTGAATGTGGCAAAGGGTTCGAGACTGGGCCGGATGGCGTACACGGCGGCGAGGTCTACCGAATGGTCGCCTTCACGGACGTTGAAGGCGCCACCATCGGTTTGCACGTTTTCGATAATGTCCGGAACCATAATGTTGGGGTCGGAATAACCATTGCCGTGCGCGTTAGCGCTCAGATTGTTGGGCATCGGGAAGCTGCCGACCTGGATAAACATGGCGATTGGCTCGCCATGGTCGCCGGCAACACCGGGAGCGAAGTATTGCGGCGCTTTGATGCCGCTGGAGGCAGTCTCAATGGGCAGCCCCGGAATGGAGACTGGCGCGCCCGGACGGCCTGGATTGGCGTCGAGGATCTCATCACGGACGAAGACTCGCTGCGCGGGGTCTGGATACTGGAGGTCTAAATCCTTGACGTCGGCAGTTGCCGTAATCACTTCGGAATGGGGAGCAAGGCGGCCAAACTGGAGATTTACCTTCAGCGCCACGCCGTCGGCGATGTTGACCGTCTGGCTGGCATCGACAAAGCCAGGGGCCGCGGCGAGGATCTGGTAGCCTCCCGCGGGTAGCGCGGAAAAGGCAAACTCACCGCCGGCGTCCGTATGGGCTTCCTGGACGTGGGAGCCGCGGGCTGGTGCGATGCGCACCCTGGCGCCCGAAACCGGCTTTCCTTGTGGATCGGTGAGTTGCCCGCTGAGGCTCCCATCGCCGGCCCCAAACGCCGCGGCAGCAATCAGAAACAAGCCGGCAAAAAGACTCGGAGAAACCAGCTTGGATCGAGTGAACATCGTTCATTCCTTCGATAGTGCTACGAAACTCCCAATCGTAATAATCTACAAAGTAGCACGAATCGTCAATAGGTGTTACGCCGGCCGCGTTGACCGGGTGCGACGATTCGCCTCGCGTCCGGAAGCGCCGGCTTGAAAGCCGGCGGCAGCCAGGATTGGCTGCCCCACGGTACCCTCATGGGATGTAATTAGGCATATACTTTCCTAAAACCCGGAAGGTCAAAATGGAAATGCCCGGTTTATGGCGGCGCAAGCTCGGTAATCGCCGATCGGAATTCGTGGTTGTCCCAGCGGTGAGTGGAAATGGCGAGCGATAGAGTCGGGTGGGCGGGGTGGCCGGTCGTGGCGCATTCCGCGCGGACGGCGGTGGCGGCGGTAGCTTCGGTGCTGGTAGCGCGGTTATTCCGGCTGCCGGAAGCGTACTGGGCGCCGATTACAACCTTGGTGATCACGCAGTCGTCGTTGGGCGCGGCGCTCGCCGTTTCCCGGCAGCGCTTCGCCGGAACGGTGCTCGGAGCGGTCGTAGGCGCGATTGTGGCGAGTTACTTCGGGCCGAACGTGCTGGTGTTCGGTGCTGGCGTGTTCGTCCTGGGGCTGCTTTGCGCCGCGGCGCACGCGGACCGAAGCGCATACCGGTTCGGGGGCGTTACGCTGGCGATTGTGATGTTGGTGCCGCGGACGGGCCCTGCATGGCGGATTGCCTTTCATCGGTTCGCTGAAGTGTCCATCGGAATTGGGGTGGCGCTAATGTTTGCGTTAGTGTGGCCGGAGAAGGAATCGACACCATCGCGGAAGACGTGAATTCTTCCTGCATTTTCCCGGAGACAATGGCGGCGGCCCTCTGCGCCACAATAGAAGCATGGACCTCAATCGTTTCACCGAGAAGCTCCAGGAGGCCATCAAGGCCGCCCAGAACAAAGCCACCCGTTACGGCCACCAGCAGATTGATGTCGAACATCTTCTGGCCGCGCTGCTGGAGCAGGAGGGCGGGCTCGCGCCCTCGATTCTGCTCAGGTCCGGCATCAACCTGGAAGGGTTCGCGCGGCGCCTCGATGCCGAACTGGACCGTATGCCCAAGGTCTCCGGGCCTTCCGGCGGGATCGACCAGTTGTACATCACGCCGCGGCTGAACCGCCTGCTTACCGCCGCCGAAGACGAAGCCGCCAAACTCAGGGACGAATACATTTCGGTAGAGCACGTTCTGCTCGCGGCCGTCGACGATACCGGGACTTCCGGACGCCTGTTGAAGGAGTTCGGGCTGACGCGGGAACGCCTCATGCAGGCGTTGCGCGAGGTGCGCGGCAGCCAGCGCGTGACGTCGCAGAATCCCGAAGCCACTTACGAATCGCTGGAACGGTACGGCCGCGACCTGACCAAGCTGGCCGCGCAGGGCAAGCTCGACCCGGTGATCGGCCGCGACGAGGAGATCCGCAGGGTGATCCAGGTGCTCTCGCGCCGCACCAAGAACAACCCCGTGCTGATCGGCGAGCCCGGCGTGGGCAAGACCGCCATTGTGGAAGGGCTGGCGTTGCGCATCGTGCGCGGCGACGTGCCCGACGGGTTGAAGAACAAGCGCGTCGTGTCGCTCGATATGGGCGCGCTGGTCGCGGGGGCGAAGTTCCGCGGGGAATTCGAGGAGCGCCTCAAAGCCGTGCTCAAGGAGGTGCAGGAATCGGCGGGCGAAGTGATACTGTTCATCGACGAGCTGCACACCGTGGTGGGCGCGGGCAAGGCGGAAGGCTCCATGGACGCGGGCAACCTGCTCAAACCCATGCTGGCGCGCGGCGAGCTGCACTGCATCGGGGCCACCACGCTCGACGAATACCGCAAGCACATTGAAAAGGACGCGGCCCTGGCGCGCCGGTTCCAGCCGGTGTTCGTGGATCAGCCGTCGGTCGAAGACACCATTTCGATTCTGCGCGGGCTCAACGAGCGCTACCAGGTGCATCATCGCGTGAGCATCAAGGACGCCGCGCTGGTGGCGGCGGCCGTATTATCGAACCGCTACATCACCGACCGGTTTCTGCCGGACAAGGCCATCGATCTGGTGGACGAAGCGGCCGCGCGCCTGCGCACCGAAATCGATTCCATGCCGGCGGAACTGGACGAAGCGCGCCGCCGCGTGATGCAGCTCGAGATCGAACGCGAAGCCCTGCGCAAGGAGATCGATGCGCCTTCCAAAGACCGCTTGAAGAAACTGGAAAAGGAACTGGCCGATCTCAAGGCCGAATCCGACGCGCTGACCGCGCGCTGGCAGCGCGAAAAGAGCGCGGTGCAGAGCCTGAGCCAGCTTCGCGAACAGGTGGAACAGACCAAGCTCGAAATCGAGCAGGCCGAGCGCCAGTACGACCTCAACCGGGTCGCGGAACTGAAATACGGCAAACTCGCGGGGCTGGAACGCCGGTTGCGGGAGGAGTCGGACAAGTACGCCGCCCAGCAAAAGACGGCCAGGCTCATCAAGGAAGAGGTGGATGAGGAGGATATCGCAGAGGTGGTGAGCCGGTGGACCGGTGTCCCGGTCACCAAACTGCTGGAGGGCGACGTGCAGAAGCTGCTGCACCTGGAGGAACAGTTGCACCGGCGGGTGGTCGGCCAGGACGAAGCCGTCACGGCGGTGGCCGAAGCCGTGATCCGTGCGCGCTCGGGATTGAAGGACCCGAACCGTCCGATCGGCAGCTTCATCTTCCTGGGCCCTACCGGCGTGGGAAAAACGGAGCTGGCGCGGGCTCTGGCCGAATTTCTGTTCGACGACGAGCGCGCCATGATCCGCATCGACATGTCGGAATACCAGGAAAAACACGCCGTGGCGCGGCTGATCGGCGCGCCTCCCGGCTACGTGGGCTTCGAAGAAGGCGGGCAATTGACCGAGGCCGTGCGGCGGCGCCCGTTCTCGGTGGTGCTATTCGACGAAATCGAAAAAGCCCACCACGACGCGTTCAACGTCATGCTGCAAATCCTGGACGATGGACGCCTGACGGACGGACAGGGCCGCACGGTGGATTTCAAGAACACCATCGTCATTATGACCTCCAACATAGGCAGCCAGCGCATACTGGAGTATAACGGCGCGTTCGAGGGGGTGGGATACGAGAGAATGAAGGCCGCCGTTCTGGAGGAGATGCGCCATCATTTCCGGCCGGAGTTTCTGAATCGCGTGGACGAAATTATCGTGTTCCATTCGCTTTCGGACGAAAATCTGAGGCAGATCCTGGAGATCCAGCTTGGCGGACTGCGGGCGCGCCTGGCGGACCGGCACATCGCGCTGGAACTAACCGATGCGGCGCGGGCCAACCTGGTGCGGACGGGTCATGACCCGCACTATGGCGCGCGCCCGCTCAAGCGCGCCATTCAGAAGAAGATCGAAACCCCGGTCAGCCGGTTGCTGCTCGAAGGCGGGATCCGCGATGGCCAGACCGTGCTGGTGGACAGCCATTCCGAATCCGGCGATCTGACTTTCACGCCCCAGGCCGCCTCTGGGGCCGGTGCGCGCTGACTGCCCTCATTCTGAACAGAGTGCGCCCGGCTCGCGAAGGCTCTCTACGCGATCGATGACGAGGACTCATCGGATGCAACAGATTTGCAACCAGTTCGTATCCCCTCTGTAATCTGATATACACGCTTCGCTGGTAGCATCGCTGAAAAGCTTATGCGGATCTTCTTCCTCTTTGCGCTCAGCATGTCTCTGTTCGCTCAAAACGAAACCGCCTCGCTTGCGGGGCGCGTCCTCGACCCTGCCGGCCTTGGCGTGCCTGGCGCGGAAATCCGGCTGACTCGTCCGGCCACGGGCGCCGTGCGTGAGGCCAAGACCGCGGCCAGCGGCGAATATCGCTTCGATCTCCTCGATCCGGGCGATTATACCATTCGCGTGACCGCTCCCGGCTTCAAGACCGCGGAAGATTCCTCGATCCAGTTGCATGTGGCGCAGTCATCGCAATTCGATGTGCCGCTGGCGGTGGGCGCGGTTTCGGAGCAGGTGGTGATTGAGGCCGGCGTTTCCACGCTGGAGACTCAGAGCATCGCCCAGGGCGCGGTCATCAGCCGGGAGAAGGTGCAAGCGCTGCCCCTCAACGGACGCCAATTTCTGCAGCTTGCGCTGCTTTCGCCGGCGGTGAACTCGGGCGGCATCGCGGTCCAGCAGAACGCGGTGCGGCAGGGCGAAATCGCCGGACTCAGCGTAGCGGGCACGCGCACCAACGATTCGGCGTATCTGCTGGATGGCGTGATCAATACCGATCCCGATTACAATGCGCTCACATACGTGCCGGTAGTCGACGCTATCGCGGAGTTTCAGGTGCAGGTGGCGCAATACAGCGCCGAATATGGACGCGCCTCCGGCGGACAGATCAACGTGCTGACGCAATCGGGCACAAACGGATGGCATGCGCTGGGATGGGAGTTCCTGCGCAACAATGCGCTGGACGCAAGGCCGTTCAACCTCACGACGCAGAGCAGCGTGCCGAAGTTTCAGCGCAATCAGCTTGGCGGACTGGCGGGGGGCCCCGTGGTGAGGAACAAGTTATTCGCCTTTCTCGACTACGAAAGCCTACGCGTGCGGCAGGCCGCCGCGAACCTGACGACGATCTCGGTTCCAGACGTTCTGCAGCGCCAAGGCAACTTTTCCGAAGAGATAAAGACCACGGTCATTTACGACCCCACCAGCCCGGTGGTGAGTGGAGCGCGCACTCCGTTTTCCGGCAACATCATTCCGCAGAATCGCATTGATCCCTCGGTTTCCGCCGCCATGAACTTGCTGCCGCTGCCGAACCTGCCGGGCGGGCTCTATATCAACTCCACGGACGTGCTGAGGCAGGATAACGGCAATTATTCGGGACGCCTGGACTATCAGATCACGGACAATCTCAAGCTGTTCACACGCATCTCGGGCGCGGCCGAGAACGCCTCGATTCCGGTGGCATTGCCGAACCGCGCGAATCTGGATAATGCCGCGCCGCGCAACGTAGCGGCCGGTTTGACCGATGTGGTCTCGCCGAACAAAGTGAATGAGCTTCGCCTCGGATTCAGCCGGCTCAACTTCCTCTACGGTCTGCCCGAACTGGACTTCAGCGTAGGCGGATCGAACACCGAGCTGCCCAACTTCATCGTGGGGTCGTTGAATTTCGGCGGGGCGGGTCCTTATAATGCCACCGGCCAGGGCGGAATCGCGCGGGCGCGCAACAACGTCTATCAACTGTGGGACGTGTTCGCGTGGCAGACCGGGAAGCACTCCATCCGCTTCGGCGCCGAACTCGATGGATTCCAGTATGTCCGCTACGAATATGCCGATCCGCTGGGTTCGCTGACCTTCACTAACGGCTACACCGATGCAACAGGCGCGGCGCCAAAGGCCGGCGACCATAGCGGCGATGGGCTGGCGACCGCGCTGCTTGGATTGCCCGAAGCGGCAGTGCGCACGCTTGGCCCGAATCGCATGGACGGCCGCCAGTACGTCTACGCGGGCTTCGTGCAGGACGATGTCCGCGTAACTCCGACTCTCACTGTAAACGCGGGCCTGCGTTATGAAGTTTCGCCGCCCATGTATGATATACGCAACCAGATGGCAAGCATCGATTTCAGCACGGCGCCATCGCCCGAGACGATCTTCGCCAGCAATCAGCAGGGAGTTTACAGCCCTAAGCTTTTCGTCTGCGGCAAGGACGGCTATCCGCAGGGATGCGCCTATACGAATCGGCATAATCTCAGCCCGCGGCTGGGGCTGGCGTGGGCTGCGGGACCGAAGACCGTGATTCGCGCGGGCGCGGGCATTTATTATGGCACGCAGGACGCGAACACGCTGCTCAAGCTGGCGCAGTCGCTGCCCGCCACCTACGCCCAGACGCTGACGTTTAACGCCTACGTGCCGCAGAATCCGGGTTTGAACGTGTTCACGTCCGCCATTGTCGGCACCCAGTCGATTACCGCTGCGGCGCTCGATCTGCATCAGGGCACCCCCTATTCGCCGCAATGGAGCTTCAACATTCAGCGCACGCTGGCGCCGCAACTCGTGCTGGAGGTGGGCTACCTGGGAACCGATGGAATTCACCTGGAGCAGAATGTGCAGGTGAACAATTCGATGCCGGGCACGGCCGTGAAGCGGCCCTATTTCGGGCTCACGCTGGCCCCGGCGGTGGTTTCCGCGCTGCGATTTCCCGAAACCAGCACGACCGTTCCGGTGACCACCATCAACTATTTTCCGCACTCCGCGCAGAGCAATTATCACGCGCTCACGTCGCGACTGGAACGGCGGTTCTACACCGGGTTTTCGCTGCTGAGCGCCTTCACGTTTTCGAAGGCGATTTCCAACGCTCCGCAATACCGCAACGATGGCGGCATCACGGGCGACGAGAACTCGCCGCCGCAGAATTCATTCGATCTGGCGGCGGACCGCGGCTTGGCCTATTTCAATGCCAAGTTCCGCTGGGTGACGACGGCCGTTTACGAATTGCCGTTCGGCAAGGGTCACCGCCTGCTGAGCCGAGGCGCGGGCGGGGCGGTTCTGGGCGGCTGGCAGGTTTCCGGGATCCTGCAACTGCAGAGCGGCTTCCCATACACCATCAATTACAAGGGTGACCAGATCAACATCGGCGGCGGCAGCGGCGGGATCCTGGTGCGGCCTAACTACGTGTTGGGCGTGAATGGCCAGCCGGTGGATCCGAATCTGCCGTCCAATGTGCGCTCCACTTCAGAATGGTTCAACACGGCGGCGTTTGTGCAACCGATTGCGTCGTTTGGGAATGTCGGGCGCAACACCATGATTGGCGCCGGCCTTTCGAACCTGGATGCCACCATCGCGCGGACTTTCCGCATCCGCGAGCGGGCCACGCTGCAATTTCGCGGCGAATTCTTCAACTTGGCGAATCACCCGAATTTCAATTTGATCGGCCGCGTCGTCAACGACCCCACGTTCGGTATTGTGCAAAACCAGCTTCCGCCACGGCAGATTCAATTCGGCGTCAAAGTCGGCTTTTGACCGGGTCGCCGGGATTAACGCATCGATGTCCGCAGGAGATGACCGTCTGATCGCATAATCCTGAATTCCGAAGTCAATGTCGGCGAAGTTGGCTTTTCACATCAAAGAGCATTGAAAGACAAGGCTTCGTATCAGGGCACGGCTTCAGCCGTGCCGGACCGAATCGGGGAAATTGACGGGCTTTAGCCCCTGGAAGCGGGGAGGGGGGAAGAGGAGTCTCTCTAAAGCCGGAAAGCGCAGGGGCTAAAGCCCAATGCCGAATTACAGCGGACCGGCCGGGGAGATCATTGACACTTTAGACCGGCGACATCGTTGACAACGT
>Ga0209039_10001587_pt1 | contig 20845 bp, 8 predicted proteins | sample BogFormECP12_OM1_FD_188238 | JGI IMG/M metagenome (GOLD analysis project Ga0209039, IMG submission 188238) | Bog forest soil microbial communities from Calvert Island, British Columbia, Canada - ECP12_OM1 (SPAdes) (version 2) | ecosystem: Environmental > Aquatic > Freshwater > Wetlands > Bog ...
ATTTCGAATTTCGGCACCGATTGCCTGGAGCTCATGTCCCGCGACGGCGCCACCCGCGTGCTGGCCGACAGCATCGACGGCCAACCGATCGGCAAAGTGAATTTCGTGCTGCGGGATTCCAAGGACCGGGTCTGGATCACGGTCTCGACCAAGATCAAGAACTGGATGCACGCCCTGCGCACCGACCTGGCCGATGGATACATCGCCCGCTACCAGGATGGGGCCTTTCGTATCGTGGCCGACGGCTTCAGATTCACCAACGAGATTCGTTTCGATGCCGCGGAACAGTTCATGTATGTCGTCGAGACCACCGGTGGTTGCGTCAGCCGGCTTCGCGTGAATGAGGACGGCAGCTTGTCGAACCGCGAAGTCTTCGGGCCGGCCAGCCTCGGCAAAGGCGCCTGGCCGGACGGAATCGCCTTCGACAGCTTCGGCAACCTGTGGGGAACCATGGTGTATTCGGACAAGCTGTTTGTGCTTACCCCTGAAGGCGACCTCAAGATCCTGCTGGACGAGGGCGACCCGCACAAGGTGGATGCGCTGGAGCAGGCCTTTTTCAACAACCACGTGACCGAAGATGTGCTGTTCGTGACGGGGCAGGGCATCGCGCCCTGGATGGCCAGCGTCACGTTTGGAGGGCCGCGCCTCGAAACCGTGTATATCGGCTCCCTGAAGGGCAAGCGCATACCCTATTTCCGTGCGCCGGCGCCAGGGCTGCCGATGGTGCACTGGAACGACAAATACTAGGAGGAACAACTCCATGAATCGCGTCATCCGGCTTCTGCCGCTTCTCGCCGCACCGCTCTTGTACGGCGCTTCCGCCAACCAGCCGCCAGGGCTGCTCAGCGACCCGGTGGATATCAGCAGCGACTTCCACGAATTCAGCAACACCTACTTTTTGGCGGACCGCCTGGCAACCTTCGACGCCGTGAAAGGCGAGGGCAGCGTCCTGTGGCAGCGCAACCAGCTTGTGCCGCGCATCGCGTTCGACAACATGGAACCGGTCCTCCGCCCCTTCGGCGGCGTGACCTTCCCCGAGGGGGAATACGCCGTCGATCCGGCGCTCCCTTTCTCCATCCAATTTGTCTCGCCCAGAACCGTGCGCATTCGCATGAAGACCGGCGCGCAGGTTCGTCCCGAAGCTCCCTCCCCGATGCTGGTGGGCGAGCCGCCGCATGACAATTCCTGGAAGTACGAGAAGATCGCGGGCGGCCACCGCTATACCAGCGCCGCCGGCTCGGTCACGATCCTCGAGAACCCCTGGCACATCGAATTCCGCGACGCGCAGGGCCGTCTGCTCACCCGCACCAATCACACCGCGGATTACCAAACGTCGCTCGATCCGGCGCTGCCCTTCTCCTTCATTCGCCGGCCCTCCGACTACTCGCGCAGCGTGGCGGCGGTCTTTTCGCTCTCACCCGGCGAGAAGTTGTTCGGCTGCGGCGAGTCTTTCACGCGGCTCGACAAGCGCGGCCAGAAAGTCGTGCTGTGGGCCAACGATGCCAACGGCGTGGAAACGGGGCGCATGTACAAGCCCGTCCCGTTCTTCATGAGCAACCGTGGATACGGCATGTTTGTGCATACTTCCGCGCCCGCCACATTCGACTTCGGCGCTTCCTACGGTTTCTCCAACGCCTTGCTGCTCGGTGACGACGAGTTGGACCTGTTCGTGTTCCTGGGCGAGCCTAAGGACATCCTCAACGAATACACCAACCTCACCGGAAAAGCCGCCATGCCTCCGCTCTGGTCGTTCGGGTTGTGGATGAGCCGCATCACGTATTTCTCGGAAGACGAGGTGCGAGGGGTGGCCGGCAAGTTGCGGCAGAACCGCATCCCGGCCGACGTGATTCACCTCGACACCGGCTGGTTCGAGCACGACTGGCGCTGCGATTACAAATTCTCCACCACGCGTTTCAAGGACCCCGCGAAGATGATCGCCGATCTGAAGCAGGATGGCTTTCATATCTCGCTCTGGCAGCTTCCCTACTTCGTTCCGCAAAACTCGCTCTTCCCGGAGATCGTGGCGAAGGGGCTGGCCGTCAGGGACGGCAAAGGAAACCTGCCCTTTGAGGATGCCGTGCTCGATTTCACCAATCCGGCGGCCATCGCCTGGTATCAGGAGAAGATCGCGGGCTTGCTGCGCATGGGAGTGGGAGCGATCAAGGTGGATTTCGGCGAAGCCGCGCCGCTGACCGGAGTCTATGCCAACGGCCGCAGCGGGTTCTACGAACACAACCTGTACCCCCTGCGCTACAACCAGGCGGTAGCCGATATCACGCGCCAGGTCAATGGCGAAAACATCATCTGGGCGCGCAGTGCCTGGGCGGGCAGCCAGCGCTATCCTCTGCACTGGGGCGGCGACTCCGGCAACACCGACACAGCCATGGCGGCCACCCTCCGCGGCGGACTTTCGTTCGGGTTGAGCGGCTTTTCGTTCTGGAGCCATGACATCGGCGGGTTCACTTCCAAGTCTCCCGAGGAACTCTACCGGCGTTGGGTGCCATTCGGGATGTTGACCTCTCACAGCCGCTGCCACGGCGCGCCGCCCAAGGAGCCATGGGAGTACAGCGCCGCCTTTCTGGACGATTTCCGCCGCGCCGATGAGATGAAGTACCGCTTGATGCCTTACATCTACGCCCAGGCCAAGGATTCGACCGAGCGCGGCTTGCCCATGGTGCGGGCGCTATTCATCGAGTACCCCGGCGATCCGGGAGCGTGGCAGGTGGAGGACGAGTACCTGTTCGGCGCCGACATCCTGGTGGCTCCGCTGTTCGAGACCGGAACCACGGAACGCAATGTGTATCTCCCGCAGGGCCAGTGGATCGACTACCAGACCGGTAAGCTGTACCCCGCCGGTTGGCATCGCATTCAAGCGGGCCGGATTCCGATTGTGATGCTGGTGCGGGAAGGCGCCGTCATTCCGCATATGCAAGCGGCGCAATCCACCTCCCGGTTGGACTGGTCGAAACTGGAGATGGTAGTATACGCCGCCGGCGCGCAGAACGCCCAGGGTTTGATCTGCCTGCCTTCGGATAATGTGCTGCACAAAGTGGACGCCGCCCGCCGCGGCGGCAGTTTCGCGCTGGCCAGCGATCCGCTGGCCGGAAAGGCGGCGTCGACCGTGCGCCTATATTCCCAGTAAGGTAGCGCAGGCACTCATGCCTGCCGCGTCCCGACTCATCGGGACGCTCTTTGTTGCATGTCCGGCTAGCGGCCCTGCCCGCCGAGCGCCGCCGCGGCTTCCGCGAACTGCGGATTGATCTCGAGAGCTTTCCGCCATTGCGCCGCCGCTTCGCTGGCCGCCCCCGTCTCCGCCAACGCTCGCCCAAGGTTGTAGTATGCCTGCGCGAACCGGGCGTCGAGGCCTACCGCCTCACGGAAATGCAGAATGGCCTCTTTGAGCTTCCGCTGCTTGAGGAGCGCCATCCCCAAGTCGTCGTGAACTTCGGAGAGCTTGGGGTCGATTTCCAGCGCCCGCCGGAAATGCGCGATGGCTTCGTCGAGTCTTCCTTCCCGATCCAGCGCGACCCCCAGCAGGTGGAACGCTTCAGCGAAGTCGGGGTTGATCGCCACCGTTTCCCGCCAATGTGCGATGGCTTCGTCCAACTCCCCTTTTTGCCAGAGGGCGATCCCCAGGTTGAAATGCGCGCGATCGAAGCCGGGCTTGATTTCCGTGGCCTTACGGAAATGGGCAATGGCTTCGTCGAGCGCTCCCCGCTGTAGCAACGCCGCGGCCAGATTATTGTGGGCCTTCGCATTTTCGGGCTCGATCTCCAGAACTTTCCGCCAGCCGGCGGCCGCGGCATCCCATTGTCCCTTCTCTCCCAGTTCCACGACGGAATCGAACAGCCGGTAGAAGTCGGCCGCCGGCACGTCGATCTTCAGCAGTCCATCGGAAGCGATGTTCACGAACTCCGGAATATTGACCGCACGGTTGGCGGCGGTCGAGTTTTCAATGAAGATCGGCGGGCTGTCGCGGCCCTCTTCGTCCACGTGCGTCAGAAACATCTGCGTGTAAGGCGAGCGGCTCTTGGAAGAAAACACCAGCCAGCGGCCGTTGGGTGAGAAGCTGTGCCACGAATTCATCAGCGCCGTATTGCATCGCATCAGGCGCGCCGTCCCTCCGCTCGACGGAACGATGTAGAGCCGGCTGTCGGGGCGCATCAGCATACCGTTGCGGCACTCGACGAACACGATCCAGCGGCCGTCCGGCGATACTTTCGGGAATGCGTTGCTCATGCCGTTGCGCGATGCTCCCGCGATGCGTTCCGCGCGGCCGCCTTTGCCTCCATTGAAAGGAATCCGGTACAAGTCGTATTGCATCGGGGTCTCGTTCGGATCGTTGGCATAGGCCGCCATCTTGCGGCCTGGCGGGTAAGCATCCCGGGCTTCCGCCCGCGCGAAGACCAGGTACTGGCCGTCGGGGCTCCAGACGGCGTTGGTCTGTACGTAGCGCGGGTCGTCGGCGCCGGGCAGGGCCTTCATCTCGCCGGTAGCGCGGCTGTACCAGCCCAGAATGCCGCGCGTAGGATAGAACACCTGGAGAAAACGGTAATCCTTGAAATTGGCCACGTATACCTGCTCGTTGAGCGTGGTCACCGCGTATTGGCCGTCGGGCGAAAGCTGCGCCATAAAGCCCAGCGTGTTGAGCCCTTTGGTCTTGCCCGGGAAGGAATTCCAGGTGATGACATCCTGCGTGCCAATCGACATTTCAGGCGATATGGGGGCGATGGCGTATGTCCCTTTGTCGTTCTCGGGACCGTCTACATCCATGCCTAGAGTCTTGCCGTCGGACGAAAAGGAATGACAGTTGGCGCAGGTGGGCAGGCCCTCCAGCACCAGGCGGCTGCTGGGATCGCCGATATTGCGCACGCGCCAGCCGATGAGCGGCACCGCGGCGGGCGCGAGCGGCTTGATCAACCCTCTCTCCAGTTCCGATGCCATTAATGGAACATCGCGATAGAAGATCGGCGCGCCCACCGGGTCTTTGGAGACCTGAATGGACACGCGCCCCTGGGAAACAGGGGCCGAATTCCCCTTGCTCAAGCCGGCGATCGCGACCATTGCGGGGCGCTCCACGGAGTGTTTCCGAATGGCCGCCCAGGTCTCCGGATCGGGTTTCCAGGTGTGGGCCGCCGCCTGCCGGGCCGTGAGCGCGGGGGGTTCATTGGTCGCGGAGAAGCAGCGCGGGTCCGTCTCGCCGATGCGCAACCGCTCGCCGGGCGACCTGGTGTGAATCTCCGCCGAACCATCGCCGAATACGATGGCGATCTCCCACACCGCGGCGGTTTCCGCGGCGTCGCGCCAGAGGAAGGTCGGGGCCGTGATTTCCGGCGGAAAGAGCGATCCTTCCTCCGGGTAGTCCACGGTGATCGCGGCTACGGATGATCCCCCACGTTGCGCCGGCAGACGTTCCAAAAAGAGAGCCGGCGCAATCGCCGCCACCGCCGCCAGAAAAGCGCTAGCCGTCTTCACCCCCACAAGCTTGCCCCCGGGTTCATTCCATGGAAAAAACGCGGTACGAGGCCGCCGGAAGCGCGATCTCGAACACCATCTGCTCGCCTCTTGGCTGTCCTGCGATCTGCTGGCCGGAAACCACGTCCAGGAGCTTGGGGAATTTCTTGTCGACGATCGCGTTGGTAGTGACGCTGTTACCTCCGGGCGCGGCAAAATTCTCCACGATGAACTTGCCGTTGTCGTACGCAAAGAGACCGATCTGGCTGGGACCTTCGATGCGGACCGGCAGGTCGCCGGCGACCGCCGTTCGGATCTGGTTCAGCACCTGCGGCGGCAGGTTGTACAGATCGCCGAAGTTGTCCGGAATGGTGAGAACGTAGAGCGTCCCTTTGGCGTAACTGGCTTGTAGCAAGAGGGGGTAGCCGATGCTCCTGGTCGCGGTGGTGATGATCTCCCAGGCGTCGTTGGTGGGATATCGGATCTCGGGAATTAGGATGTCGGTGTCGATCTTGACGCCGCCGCCGCGCCCCGGAAATTCGCGAACCGATGCCTTTAAGCCGGTATTCTCCAGTTCGGCGATGTCCTCGATGCCTTTGCCCTGCAGCGCCTTCAGCAGGCCCGACGTGATCACTACTTTCTTGCCGCCGGCCAGGTGCTGCTTCATCTTGCCGACAATCGCCGGGTCGAATTTTGCCGATTCAGTTAGGAACACGATGGGCGCATCGGTGGGGAACGCCGGAACCATCTCCATCGGAATGCCGAGCATCCCGATGTAGTCGTGCAGAAAATCTTCGCCGGAAGAATGGAAGGGCTTGTAGCTCTTGACCCCGATCGGTTTGCCCAACTTGCCGATGAAGCCATCCACCTGCCCGAAGACGCTGCCCGCGTAACCCGGAATGGTCTGCCCGCTCGAGCCCCCGCCGCCCCGCATGGGCGACAGCAACTGGCGAAAATCGAAGAGCGTGAGCTCCGGCGCCTTGGCGAAAAGCGTGAGCCAGAGCTGTTCGCCGTAGCGCTCCTTATCGCGCCACCCGCCGGTATCCACCCATCCGCCGCCGTTGTGGCCCGGCTTGATGTTCTCCAGGTAGCGGACCAACCCGTAGCCCAGGTACTGCTGCAGGTGTTGGCCGGGGCTTATCGGGTCGCGCGTTTCCGTCCCGGTGTAAACGCCGTCGAAAATCCGCGGCTCGTCTTCCAGGTTGTAGCCCGTGTACTGATAGTGCTCGTACCAGTTGGGATACTTGATGACCATCTTCAGCCGCGGGTTGACTTTCTTGCCGGCGGCGACCAGATCCCTGGATACCTCCGCCATCAAGTCCAGGCGGAACCGCGTCCAGCTCTTGTTTCCCTTGGCCGCGATGTCGGAATCGGTCTTGCTGCTGGTGAAAAAGAAATCGTCGACGATGATTTCATCGAAGTTGCGCGCGGTGTATTCGACGACTTCCCGAAGCTTCTTGCGGTGCTCAGGATTGGTGTAGACGAAGGTCTCGAAGCGATTGCGCTCGTTGACTACCGTGGCGATGCCGCCGGCCGTCTCGACGCCCTTGCTCTTGAAAAACCGCTTGGCCGCGTCGAGCGTTGCCTGGTCCGGCACCACGCCGTCGCGATGGGTTTCCAGGTAGATCTTATCCACCTTCACCCCGCTGGTGATGGTGGCCCAGCGCGATTCCAGCCACGCCGGGTCCTTCATCTGCTGCACTTCGTAGGCGCGGGCGTACACAGCCACGCGAAAGTTGTGGTAATTGCCGGCTTGGGCAACGGAAGCCAGGGCGAACAGACAGATGACGGGGAACAGCAGTTTAAGTGAACTGGATTGTGTCATGGATTGGTTCCGGGAGATGGGCAAGCTAAAGCATACCCTACCAGTTCCGGAATCGGGCTGTTTTGGTGGGGCATGCTTTAGCTTGCCTGTTTTTGGGCCACCGATGAACGCCGATGAACGCCGATAAGAATCTTGATTTCAATCCGCGTTTATCGGTGTTCATCCGTGGCCATAATTCTCTCACACGTTCTGACGGGAGCGGCTCGGAAACCGGTTCCGAGCCGCTCCCGTCAGGGAGCGATTGCACACCTTGTATCCTAACAGACGCCTAGAAGTAGACCTTCAGCGACATTTCTCCGATGCGGCCGCCGCCGGGACTTTGCGCGGCGCCGACGCCGAAACGTCCGCCGTTTGGTGTTGCGCCTGCCGGCAACAGGTACTGTGGCATGTTGGTGATGGTGCCCGTGCTGCCGCCGGGGCCCATGGCGGCGAACTGCACGGTGCTGGCCACGCCGCCCCAGTTGGTGTGGTTCATGATGTTGTAGAACTCAATCCGGAACTGGATGTACCGCCTGCTGTCCTTGGTGAACGGCACGTTCTTAAAGACCCCCATGTCGGTGTTCCAGAACCAGGGATTGGTCAGGTAGTTGAAGCTGGAGTCGTTTCCATGGCTGCCCTTGGCGGTCTGGGCGACTGCCGCAATGTTGAACTCATCCAGGAGGTTCGCTCCGCCGCTGACGTTGGCCGGGTTGGCGATGAGCGTGGCTCTGGGGCCAAAGTCGGGGTTGCCCGTGATATAGGTGTTCAGGCTCTGGCCGGTATACAGGCTGTAGCCCAGGCCGTAGGGCGATCCCGACCGCAGGGTGGTGATGCCGGAGGCCTGCCAGTCGTTGAAGATCGTCCGCGTCGCGAAATTGTTCAGCGCCAGGTTGCTTCCGCGGACCAGTTTGGGGAAGGTGTAGGTGTACTGCACCACCAGAATGTGCGGATGGTCATAGGCTAGGCGGCCATAGTTGGCTTGCCGGATCTCGCCGGGGATGGCGCTGGCATTGTAGATGGAATCGGCGGTTCCGAGCGCCTTGGAGAAGGTGTAGGCAGCCTGGAACGTCACGTTTCGGGCCATGCGCCGCTTGGCGGTTACCTGCAACGAATTGTAGTTGGCGGTGCCGCCCCAGGTGGGATAGTTCAGGCGGTCGAGCCCCGCCAGGGGCCGGTAGAAGTTGGCCGGCAGCGCGTGGCTGCCATCCAGGTTTTGGGCGCCCGTGTAGCTCGGGTCCTGGTTCTGTGGCAGCCACATGGCGCCCCAGGCCGGCATGTTGATGTCGACCAGCTCATCCAGGTGCCGGTTCAGGTTGCCGACATACGAGGCTTCCAGCATGGTCTGGAACGGCAACTGCCGCTGAATGGAGAAGTTGTAACTGTAGACGGTGGGGATGTGGCCGTCGGGAGAGAGGCCCGCGCCGTTGTTGCCGGGAGCGCTGAAGGCCGCCGTGGTTTGGTTCAGGGTCGCCAGATTCCCGTAGTACAGCGTGCCGGCGCGCGTGGTGGGTGGAACGCTCAGGCAGGTGTACCAGGGGTTGCCCTGCATGCGGTCATAGGCAATGCGGCCGCCCGCGCGGATCACCGTCTTGTCGTCGAGCGCATAGGCAAAACCAATGCCTGGCCCGTACTGCACGCCTCGGCTCTGCACGATGCCGCGCGGAACCCCGCCCGTGCCTTCCAGGACCCATCCGTCGAAGGGGTTTCCCGAATTCGGGACGACGGTTCCGTAGAAGGCCGCGTTGGCGAACGTGTTGGTCACCGGATCCCATGCCTGTACCTTTCCGTTCGCGGGGTTGAGGAGGTGCGAGTATAGCCGGATCGCCTGCGCGGGGTTGTAGGCGCTCTGGAGGAATTGGCCGAGCTGGCCCTTGGCGTCGTAAATCGGCTGCATGATAGAGAAGCGGATGCCGGCGTTAATCGTCAGCTTCCTGGTGGCCTTCCACGTGTCTTCCACGTACCACTCAACGTTGGTGAAGCGGTATTTTCCGGTGCGCTGCTGGTCGAGCTGGCTGTAGGTGTTGAAGTTTCCCGTCAGCGCGTCGGCCCACGTGTACCCCGTGTCGAACGGGTTGTTGCTGTTGGTGCTGAAACTGAGGTTGCCGTTGGGGTTGCCGTTGCTTTGATCCTTGCGGTCGCGCTCGGCGGCGAAGCCGAACGTCAGCGTGTGGTTGGCCAGCACCTTCGCTACGTTGTCGATCCAGTTGAAGTTGGTGTTGTCCGCGAAGTTAGGGTTGTTGGAACCGAAGCTCGGGGTGTTGCTGATGTAGTTGCCCCCGAACGAAACACTCGGCCCCTGGTCCGCCAGGACGGCGTTGGGGTAGAGCGCCTGAAAGCTCAGGCCCAGCGAGGTCCGCGTGTAGGGGTTGTTCAGGATGGGCAAGTGAGGAATCAGGTTCTGGCTGATGCCCATGGTGAATTCGTTGGTAAGCGTCGGGCTGATGATGGTGGCCAGGTTGTAAGCGGCGCCCATTCCCTTGCGAACCGTGCGCTGCGTGCCCAGGAATTCGAAGCTGCCGTTGCCGGCGGGGTTGTCGGCGGTGTAGTAATCGCGCGTATAGCGCACGTAGCTACGCCACCTGTCGCTGATGTTGTAGTCGAACTTGTACGTGCCCAGGAGCTCCGGCTGGTGGGTTGGTGTCAGAGGGAAGGTGTAGTTGTAGGTGTGATCGCTTTGGATGTTGTTCGGCAACGGCATGATGTTCAGGAGCTTCACACCATCCTTGTTGATCAAGCTGGCCGGAATCTTGTTGCCCGGCAAGGGAGTGCCGCCGTAATACTGGCCGCCCGACGTGGGGTCGTAGATGGCGGGGAGGGCGCTGCCGTTGTTCTGGATGGATTGCGAAAAGTCGCCCGTCTTTTCCAGAGCCGTGGGAACCGTGAGGTTCCGGTTGCCGCCGCCGCTCTTGGTGTTCTGGTGCTCTTCGGATGCGAAAAAGAACAGCTTGTTCTTGGCCACGTTCCAGTGCTTGGGGATGAAAACCGGACCGCCCAGCGTGAACCCGTCGGTGTTGTACCGGTAGGTGCTCTTGCGGATGGCCGCGTTGGCGGCCGTGCTGTCCGCGTTCCAGCCCCTGGCGTTCAGACTCTCATTGCGGATAAACACGTACGCCGAGCCATGGAAGTCCTTCGTGCCCCCCTTGGTGGTCACCTGGACGGAGGCGCCGCCGGAGTGGCCCACCGCCACCGATGAAGCATTGGTGACAATGTTGACCTCGGCAATGGTGTCCAGGTTGATCCAGGTGGAGCAGCACATGTTCACACCGCTATCCATGTTGCTGATGCCGTCCAGCTTGATGCTCATGCTGTCGTTGCGGTTGCCGTTAATGTTGGCGGCGTACTGGTCGCCGCCCGCGTACCCGGGAATCACCTGGACCAGGCGCATGAAGTTGCGGTCGACAATGGGCATGTCGACCACCGTGTGACCGATAATGGCCGACTTGTGCTGTGCGGTTTCCGTTTCGAGAGCAACGGCGCTAGCTTCCACCACCACGCTCTCGGTGACTGCTCCCACATCCAGCTTGATGTCCGCCACCTCGACGCGGTCGCCGGGGGACACCTTGATGCCCGTCTTCTCGAACTTCTTGAAGCCGGCGGCCTCGATCACAACCGTGTAGGTAGAAGGCAGCACGGGGGTGAAGAAGAAGATGCCGTCGGAGCTGGAATTCATCGAGCGCGTGGTCGCCTGCACCTCGTCGGTGAGGGTGACTTTCGCGCCTGGAACGAGTGCTCCCTGCGCATCCACAACGGTTCCGGAGACGGAACCGGAGGTGACTTGAGCCTGCAACAAGGCAGGTGACAGCCACAAGCAAAGCGCGGCCATCGATAACGTTTGTATTTTCGATCTCATGGTCCCTCTCAAATTGTCCGATTGAGCGAAAGCCAATCTGGCTCTCGCCTGGTACCGAAACTCGGGGCGAGGTGCGGCTACACCGAGACCCCAATCGTCGGGTGAAAGGTATCACGCTTTCTCCGTCGATTCAAGGGAAAAAGCCCACACCCTCGTTCATCCGCCAATAGTAACGGTTACGATGCAAGTGACGGCCGCCGTTACATGGCAAGATCTCCCAATATGTATAGCGGGAGTCCGGCAAGCCTTCCAATTATGGAAGCGGGGCAAGCAGCGATCCGGCTTTTGGGAGCTTCAGGTCGATCACTGCGAAGCGCACAAAGGAAGCGGTGGGAGCCCGCTTCATTGTGAGATCGACGTGGATGCCGCCGCCGTCAGCCACCGCTTTCTGGTAGGCGCTCTTGCTCAAGGACACCTGGACGGATTGCATCTGCTTGCCGAACTGCTCGCCGCTCAGGCTCCCTTGAAAGCTTCCCACTCCGATCTGGCCGGCCCAGGTATCCCCCTGTTGCGTCAGGTCGAGATCGTGGGGGTCGATCTGGAGCGAGATGGCCATTGCCGAGGGGTCCGCGGGATCGGTTTCGATGCGGATCACGAGGCCGATTTCAGCGATATTGAGAGGTGCGGAGAGCGCCGCCGCCAGCCGCTGCGAAGGCTGCTGGTTGGTGGCGGCTGCCGGCGCGTAATAGCCCGGCCCCACACGGATCTGGGCGCCTTTCTGCTTGGTCTGTAGTTTAATCTTGTGAATCGAACCGTTTTCGGAGGCTTTAGAGGGGGTGAAGGTCAGGACGTAGGCACCCTCGCCGTCATCCAGCGCACCGCGCAACGCCCGCCCCAGGTCTTTGCTGTCTGAAAACACCGCGCCGCCGGTTTCCGTGGCAACGTGCTTCATGATGTCGTTGATGGCAACCCGGTTCTTCTCCGCTTGGTTGGCATCCGCCGCCGGCGTCACATATGTAATCCGGCTATTGGTTTCAATAGGATTGAGAGAGACTCCTCGCGCGTCGACGGGGTAGACCGCCACGCCCGCCGCCTGGAAAGAGCGAATCAGGCCGTCAGCGGCCTGGTTGTACGATGCGGCCGCCGTACGCTGAATATCGATATCGGATTGGTTGTTCCCGCTGGAATCGCGAATGCCCCTTCCGCCCAGGTCCGCCTGGCCCAGCAGGAGAGGGAAATCCGCCGACACCCAGAGCAGGTTCTTCCGCCCGGAGAGACCCTTGAGATTGGCGGAGAGGCCGGAGAGCGCAGTGAAGGTAGTCGCCATCCTCTGCTGTTCTTCGTACATTCCGGCGCGCGAGTTGCCGTTCTGTGGAACCGGGAGCACCAAGTCCTTATAGTTGAGGCCGGCCGGTTCCCCGGAAGCGAAGGTCTTGAGCTTGGTGGCGCGCGCGACGCCATCGTCGGTGAAGTCGCTCAACACCTGCAGATTTTTCCCGAGGAGGAAGATGGCGACACGCTCATCCGGCTTGATCTGTTCCAGTGCGCGAAGGGTGGCCTCCCGGGCGGAGGCATCGTTCCTCCACTGAGTATTTACGCCGTCCAGCAGGATCACCACCACGTTTTGCGCTGCCGCGGCCCCCTCGCTTCGATTCGAGTAGGTGTGCGGCGGCAGCTTGACGGCATCCGAACCGCCAGCCGCCGCGACTCTCTGGAGACCGGTGATGGCTTGGTTCTTTCCGTCGGCGGAAAGCCTGAGATCGCCGATAGCCAGACTGTCGGCTCCCGGGCCGGTGGCCACGAATGTGATCTCTACAGCACCTTGGCTGCCGCCTTTGGCTGGTTGCGAAAGGGCGGGCGCCGGTCCCCAGAAGGCCGACCAGAGCAAGGCTGCCACTATAATTCTAGGGGGCATGGCCAGAATTATAGCCCCCAGCGGATGACCGGTCACTTCCAGGCCTCGTCCAGCACCTCGATGGCGTTCACCATGGCGTAATCGTGGCTTGGAGTGAAAGTGAAAACCAATTTGCCCTGCGCGTTCGGCTCCAGACCCTTGAATGTTTTGTCCAAGGCGTGAAGGCTCCCGACCTGCTTGAATACATCGAAGTTGGCCAGCAACAAGCGTCCGTTGAAAAGGACGTCAAACACGCGGGTTTCCGCGCCGCCGGCGCGGGGGCGGTCGGGGCCGATCCAGTTCTCGCAGAACTTCAAAGTCGCGTCGTAGCGTCCCCCCGGGGCCACGGGGATGATGTAAGAAAAATTACCGAAGCGCTCGTTTTGGTAAAGCTCTTCGTCCTCCGCCCCTGCCACTGGATCGTGCCGCTGCACCAGCATTCCGCCGTGGAAATACCGGTCCGCGCTCCACAGCCGGTTCTTCTCGTCGGTGAGCGCCGAATCGCGCGCCAGAATCCGGATCGGCCGGATGGCGCCCGGTTGCGAGGGGACGATCTCGATTCCGTTCACAAACGGATTATTGTTCACCGAAGCGGCGAACTGCAGATGCAACATGCCGTCGTCCCCCGGCTGTATGTCCCGGAACACTTTGATGTCGGCGGTGTTGCTCCCCGAAGCATCATTGATCACGTCGAAGTACCGAATCAGTTCCTTGTTGTTGGCCAGGACTTTGAAAACCCGCGTGGCTTCGCCGCCGCCCCCCACGTTGTCTTCGCCGTATACCATTTCGGCGAAGTAGAGCCGCATTTCATAGACACCCTTTTTTAGCGGAATGTGGTACGAGAAGCTGCCTTGCCGCCAGTGACAAAAAATGTCGGGATCGAGAGTATTGGCAATGTGCCGCCGTGGTACCCTTCGTTCCTCTCCACCGTCGTAGTATCGGTCCCCGGACCAGGTGTTTCCGTAGTGGTCAACCAGTTGTCCGGCGGTGAATCCCGCGAGAATGCGGACCTCCTCCTGGGGCGATAGCGGCACGGGCGCCTGTGCCGTCTGCAAGACGGGGGCGGGTTTCCGACGGGCGTTGCGGACCCAGAAGAACGACGGGATCGCAATCGCCAGGGCCAGGACCGCGAGCGCGTACGGCATCCACGGCCGCGAGCGGACAGTTTCGGAGACCGGCAATTCCACGGCGGGCACGGCCGTTTCAGCCTCAACCGGATTCGCGGGAACCTCCGAAAATGCCGCCACCGCCTCTGGAACGGCAGCCGCTTCCGCTGCCGCTGCCGGCGGTTGGCCGGCATTCGACCGCTGCACGAACTGCGGTATGTAGCTGCCCGCGGGGACGATGATCTGGATTTGGTGGTCAGCGCCGGCTCCGCTGTAGTACTCCTGTAAGCGCTTGCGCAGCCGGTGGGCTTCCACGCGGACAATCGAATCCCGGCTCTGATCGAAATCCGGCGGCCGCCCGAAGGCTTCCACCGCGATGTTGTACTCCTTAACGTCCTGCCCTTGTCCGCCAAGATGTTGCTCGCAGATGTACTTCAGCATCTGCGCGATGGTCGGAGAACGTGAAAACACGTCGGAAGCCAACACGGCTTCCAGTTCTGCGCGCTCCGCCTTAAGGTCCGACCCGGCGGACGTCTCTCCCCTGTTCACATGTGGAGTATATCACTGCCGGGGGCTGCGTCCGGCAGGGTCGCCGTAAAGCGTTCCGCGGCCATGGGTCCCCACATAGACCCTGCCGTACTGTTTCGGATCGCCGGTAATGTGCAGCAACAATCCCCACTGGTGCTGGTCGTCGTTAATGCGCACCCAGGCCCGGCAGGTGTTGTCGGAGCGGAAAACGCCCCGCAACCCCTCGACCACGCCAATCACATATAGCGCCGGGTAGTCGGCGCCTGGCGCGGCTTTGCCGAAGCCGAATGCGTGAAGCTCCTGGGCGCCACCCATTCGGACAAAGTTCCGGCCGGTGTCGGTGGAATGGTACAAGCCGTTGAACGCAGCCAGCCAGAGGTCGCCCTCCTTCCCGGGTGTGGCATAGATCCGGTCCTGCCCTCCGCGGTTGTCGCCCCGGTTGCCGCCGGGTTTCGGCAGCCCGTCCGGCAGCACCAGGGCCTGCTCGGCAAAGGTGGCGGCTCCGTCCGTGCTGACGAAAAGCTTGCCGTCGAAAAGGGCCAGCCCATAGAACTTCTGCGGATTGACGCGATCGGCAATCACGCGCGTGTTATCGGGAATGCCGCGGGCCTGGGTCCAGGTGGCGCCGCGGTCGCGGGTGAAGAACACACCGCTCCGCTGTGGCGTCCAGACCCACGTGTTGCCATCCGAAGAGACCGCGATGTGACCCAGACTGGCATTGGCCTGCGGCGCGGATGCCGGAGGCTGCCACGACTTGCCTCCATCCAACGAATAGCCGATGTTGGCGCCGGGATGGTGCGCCGAAGACCGGCCCACGCGGACGATCACCTCCGGCTTGTTCTCGGCACAGGCGACGCCGTTGGTGTTGCTGAACAGGGGCGGCTCGTAGCTGCCTTCGGGGTTGGGCTTGTCCAGATCCCAATGCACGAACCCGCCGTAGTCTCCGATGGCGCTGATCAAGTGCGCGCCCTTGGTAGGACTGACCAGCTCGAGCGCCACCGTCTCTTCGATTCCGGTGGCCATGACGCTCCACTTGGTCGGCTTCCCGGAATCCATGGCGGTCAGGTTGAAGGTCTCCCACCCGCCGTATCCGGTGGTGAACATGGCGTGATCGGAGTTCGCCGGATCGATCTCGATATCGAACAGCCAGTGAATCGGAGTGCGAGCCACGTAAGGCGCCAGGGTGTAATCGAACGTGCCGCCTCCCCCGAAGACCGGCTTCCAGGTCTTGCCGCCGTCGATGCTGCGAAACATGTCGTCTTCCCCGCCGGCGCCGTTCGGCCGCTTGAACGAGCTGGCGACGAGCACCCGCGGATGGTGCGCGTCCACCGCCACCGCCGCATAGCCAAATCGCTTCCCGGCGCTGGGATTGGGCTTCTCCGGTGAGATCTCCGTCCACTCGCCGGTAGCGGTGTTCCACTTCCACACGCCACCATCGGTCATGGTGCCGGGTCCGGGATCGTCGCCATAAGAAAGGTACATGGTTCCGTCGGATGCCAGCACGGCGTGGGTTGGCCGGTACTGAGTTGGCTGGCCGGGAACCGGCGACCAGGTCTTGCCGGCATCGGTGCTGCGAAACAGGTTCTCGCGGCCCATCAGCGACACTCCGGCATAAATGATGGAACTGGGTTTGCCTTTCGACCCGCTGTGCGGATCGAAGATCGTGAACACGATGCCGCTTCCCCGGCTGGGCCGATTCCCAAATCCGCGGCCGGGCTGCGGCGAGGCCGGAGTTTGCGCGGGCGGGGTGCCCCCTGGGCCCGGCGGGGCCGCTTCCGTCACATCCGGAAAACTCTCGACCTTGCTCCAGGTGACGGCGCGGTCCGTGCTCTTCCAGAGGCCGGCCTGACGCGTGCCGAGGTAGAGGATGTTGCCGTCGTTGGGATCCACCGCCAAACGTTCGCCGTTCCCACGGCCGTTTTCATTCCCGCCGAATTTGAACGGGACGTTGGTGTACTGAAACGTCTTGCCCCGGTCGCTGGACCGCAGGATGGCGCCGTCCGGAGTGCGGGGATTGGTGTAGGTCCCGCAGGCAAGGTAGACGCGGTTGGGGTCCGCGGGGTCGAGCGCGATACTTTCGACCCCCATCCAGTTCAAGTTTTCGTATGGCACCCAATCCAGAATCGATTCCCACCTCTTGGCAGTGTCGTTCCAGCGGTACGCGCCGCCTATATCGGTTCGTGCGTATCGCACGCCTTTGGCCGTGGGGTGGAAAACGATGCCATCCACAAACCCGCCGCCGACCATCTGCACGCTCTTCCAGGTATAGGCAACCGATGAGGGCTTCTGGGAGTGGACCGCGACCGCCGCCGCTGCGGCCATCACACCAACTCGCAACCATCGGGAATCGATTCGCATGAGTAGTCTCCTATCTCAATTTCAACACCACCGCTTCACCCGTATAGTGCGCCGACTTCGCCGGCGCCGCCTCGAAACTGAAGGCGGCGGGATTGTCCTTGGAGCACAGCACCACCTGGATGGTCCGCTCCTTCGGCATTTCCGGAAACCCGCCTTGCCGTTTGCCAACGGTGAGCGTACCGCTGGCCTCCGCCCACTGTATGGGGATCTGCGAAAAAGCGCCTTTCTCGTAGTCAAACGTGGACCCCTGGTCTTCGTAGAGGGTGAAGGCGCCGTTCGCGCCCGCATAGACATAGAGCGTCAGCGGGTCCGCGGGCTTCTCCCCGGTGTACTGCAGTTCCGGACCGAATGGCACAATCGAACCGGCCTTCACATAGACGGGAATTGCGTCGTAGGGAGCGGCGGCATCGACGCGCGTCCCGGGAGCCACCGCCTTCCCGGTCCAGAAGTCGAACCAGCCCTCGCTTTTCGGAAGATACACGGAGCGGCTTCGCGCCTTGTACGCGGTAATGGGCGCCACCAGGAACGCGGGGCCGAACATGTATTCGTCGGGCAGTTCGCGGGCGGTCTTGTCCGCCGCGAAGTCCATCACCAGCGGACGCATGATGGTTCCCGCATGGTGGGTGGCTTCTCCGGCCAGCGTATAGATGTAAGGCAGCATCCGGTAGCGCAGACGGTCGAACTTCAATTCCGCCTGGTAGGCTGGATGCGAGTCTCCGCCCAGAGCCCACATTTCCCGGACCCGCAACTCACCGTGCACCCGGAGCAGCGGCGTGAACACCCCGAATTCGAACCACCGCGCGTTCAACTCCCGCCACTCTTCGTCGTCCTCCGGTTTCGGCGTCCGGGTGGAGAATCTCTGCTGCATGGTGTAGCCGCCGATATCCTGCGTCCAGTAAGGCATACCGGAAATGCTGAACCCCAGCCCCGCCGGTATCTGCTTGGCCATCGCCGTCCAGGTGGAGGTGATGTCGCCCGACCAGGTCGCCGACGCGTAACGCTGCGTTCCGGCAAAACCCGAGCGCGTCAGGATGAACACGCGCTGATTCGGCGCCGCGCTGCGCTGGCCGTCGTAGACCGCCTCGCTGTTGTAGAGTGCGTAGCCGTTCATCACCCGCGTGCCCGTGCCCATCGCAGTGTGCGGCATGTGCGTTCTCTGTCCCTCCAGGGTTGGCGGTGAGGGCGTCAGATCGGGTTCGGTGGCATCCATCCACCAGGCGTCAATGCCTCTCTGAAAAAGGGCCTTGTCGACTTGCGACCAGAACATCTGCCGCGCGCCCGGGCTGAACGCGTCATAGAACGTATAGGGAAACCCGATCCAGTCTTTCATCTTTTCCTGCAAGTTGGGCTGGTACAGATAGCCCGCGTTCTGCATGGCGTCGAAGTTGTCCGAACCCGGATAGAACTTGCCCCACACCGAGATCATCAGGTGCGCGTGCAGGTTGTGAATCGCTTTGATCCAGCCGTCCGGATCGGGAAACCGCGAGGGGTCGAACTGATGTGTTCCCCAGGCGTCGGGCTTCCAGTATTGCCAGTCCTGCACGATATTATCGAAGGGGATCTTGCGCTTGCGGAACTCGCCCACCACGTCCAGGCTTTGCTGGGCCGTATCGTACTTCTGCCGCGACTGCCACAGACCAAAGGCCCACAATGGCATCATCGGAGCCTGCCCCGTCAGCATGCGGTAGCCTGCCACGACGTTGTCCAGCTTGGGCCCATAGACGAAGTAGTAGTCCACCCCGTCGGCCACCTCCGACCACAGCGAGAATCTGTCTGCCTCCGCCGATGGCGTCTTCCAGGTGAGGCGCATCGTGCTGCCTTGCTCGGCGGTCCACTCCACTTTGATGGCGTAGCGCTGGTTGGCCGCAAGCTGCACCTTCACCTGGTCGTCGTCGGTCAGCCAACTCTGGCGAAAGTGGTCGATTACCAGCCGGTTGTCGAGCCACACCTTGATGCCGCCATTCGAATAGGTCTTGAACTGATAGTCCCCCGTGGCAGGCGCCAGGATGGATCCCTCCCACCGCGTATCCCTGGGACGCGCCCCGCCCCGGCCGCCACCGGGCGCTCGCCCGACTTCCACCGCCGAAACCGTCGCCGGTGGCGCCGATCCGTCCATCGGAGCCATGGTCAGCCCGCCTGGCTGGCCCTTGGAATCCAAAAGGTTCTCCGCCGGAATGGGCGTGAATGGCCGCAGATCGCCGAAACGCGAGTACGACATGTTGTCCCAGAAGATGCCGTACCCGCGGCTCGATACCAGCAGTGGCACCACGACATTGGTATTGTGCTGCCACATGTCCAGGTCGTAGCCCTTGATGTCCAGAGTCCCCTTCTGCTGCTGGCCGAGGCCATACAGTGACTCGTCCGCATTGGCCTGCCACAGTTGGCGTGCGTGGAATGTCTGCTCACCTTGCACCTCGGCGCTTTCGACGACGTGACCGCCCGTGGATTCCGCGAGTATCGGCCGGCCGGCGGCGTCCAGGAAGCTCACGCATCCCGTGTTGCGAACCACCCGCACTTTCAACCGGGCGGTGGTCATGGCGATTTCCCCGCCGGCATCCGTCAAGCTCCACTTCACCGCCGGTGTGTACGGCAACACCGCGGAAGCATTCCGGGAAAAGAGAATGGCGCTCTTGGCGAAGGCCACCCGGATGATGCTCTCGGTCACGACCTGGACCCGAAGTGTACCCTCTGCGGTTTGGAGCACGATCCCATCCGGCTGCTTCCGATAGTCGCCAGTTGCCGCGCGCACCGGCAGGGAATGGCACAGGAACACCACAGCCAGCGCGGCCCACCAGACCTGGCCCCTGGCCCCCGGCCCCACCAACGCCGCCCACCACAACTTTGAAATTGTCATAAGCCGCGATTGTGGCACTATGCGGCGGCAAGTTTCAAGAGTAAAATCGGGTTTACTCCTTATGAATACTTCTCCGCTATCTAGACGGCCCGTCCGACTTGCCGGAGCCGTCTCCGTGTTGGCGCTGCTGCTGTCACCGCTAGCCGCGCAAAGACAGGCCCAAGCCCCCAAGGGTCCGTGGATGAACGCGAGCCTCTCGCCGGACCAAAGGGCCGACATGGTCATGGAGCAGATGACCCTGGATGAAAAGATCTCGCTGGTGCACGGCGCCGGCGGATTCGCAGCCGCCGGGCCGCGCTCCAACGGCGGGGCAGGCATGATCTCCGGCATCCCCCGGCTGGGTCTTCCCGATGTCCAGTTGGCCGACTCCGCGGTGGGCGTCCGGGCGGCCGCGGAGCGCGGACGGTACGCCACCCTCCTGCCATCGGCGGTGGCCGAAGCCGCCACCTGGGACCTGAAAATGGCCTACGAGTATGGCTCTCTGATTGGCCGCGAGCTCCGCGATCAGCAATACAACTCCTCGCTCGGCGGCGGCATGGACATCACCCGCGAACCGCGCAACGGCCGCAACTTCGAGTACCAGGGAGAAGATCCCATCCTCGCCGGCAAAATGGCCGCCCAGTTCGTCAAGGGCTTGCAGTCCAACAAGGTCATCGGCGACGTCAAGCACTACGCCTTCAACGACCAGGAGACCGGCCGCAGCATCGGCAATGTGAAACTCGGCAAGCGCGCCATGCGCGAGACGGACCTGCTGGCCTTCGAAATCGCCGTTACCGAGGGACAGCCCGGCATGGTGATGTGTTCCTACAACAAGCTGAATGGCGATTGGGCTTGTGAGAACAGTTATCTGCTGACCGACGTTTTGAAAAAGGCGTGGGGGTTCAAAGGTTTTGTGATCTCGGATTGGGGTGGCACCCACAGCACCGTCAAAGCGGCATTGGCCGGCCTCGATAACGAGGAGTCCGACGGCCGTTACTTCGGCGACGCCCTCAAGAAAGCGGTCGAGGGTGGAGAGGTTCCCCAAGCGCGCCTCAACGACATGGTGCACCGCATTGTG
>Ga0209039_10001588_pt1 | contig 20817 bp, 18 predicted proteins | sample BogFormECP12_OM1_FD_188238 | JGI IMG/M metagenome (GOLD analysis project Ga0209039, IMG submission 188238) | Bog forest soil microbial communities from Calvert Island, British Columbia, Canada - ECP12_OM1 (SPAdes) (version 2) | ecosystem: Environmental > Aquatic > Freshwater > Wetlands > Bog ...
AAACGTCTGGTTCATCCCGGTCTGGATCCCGAGCTCCTTCGGGTTCACGGAGAGCACGATGATGTTGGACATCGCGATCAGCACCGCGACGTTCCCGACGAGCGCGGGGACGGTGAACACCATCAGCTCGACGATCGAGGAGTGGAAGAGGGTTAGGCCGAGCGCTCCCAGGCCCATGACCGAGAAGCCGGTGATCATCACGGGCTTCGGTCCCTTCGCCGCGACCCACCGACCCCACAGCGGGGCGAACGCGAGCATCCCGAGCGCCGAGGGGAGCGCGACCAGCCCCATCTGGAACTCGGTGTACCCGAAGCCGGGCGAGAACGGGTCCTCGACGAGGATCGTGAGCGCGACGAAGATGAGGAACATCCCAACGCCGACGATCACCCCGTTCACGTTCGAGATCCAGATGTTCCGCTCCTTGAGGGCCTTGAACGAGATGACCGGCGTCGGGACGCGGGACTCCCAGAACAGGAAGAACACGGTCCCGGCGAGCGCGAGGAGGAAGAACTCCGGGACCCCCCACGGGATTCCGGCAATCGTGACGGCCGAGAAGCTGGTCCAACCCCAGTAGGTCCCCTCCGTGAGACCGAACATCGCCATCGCGAGGGCGAAGCCGAGGCTGCCGATGCCGGGAAGGTCGATCGGTTTCGGGGAGAGGTGGGGAGATTCCCGCAGGTAGACGTACGCGAGGACCACGAGCAGGATCGCGAGCGGGGTGACCGTGTGATAGGTGAGCTGCCAGCCGAACCGGTACGCGATGTACCCTCCGCCGACGAGCCCGAGCGAGGCGCCGGCCGCGAACATCCCGGCGACGATCCCCTGGGCCTGCCCGACCCGCGCCGCGGGAAAGACCTCGGGGAGCATGGCGAACGCGAGCGGGAACATGCCCATCCCGAGACCTTGGAACGCGCGAGCGCCGATCAAGAGGTAGAGTTGGTTCGCGGTACTGACCCCGAGCGCGGACCCGATGTTGGGCGTGAACCCAGCGATACTGACCGCGATGGCGTAGAGCGACATCACGAAGACCAGCATGCGCTTCTTGCCGTACTTGTCCCCGAGCTTGCCGAAGACCGGGGTGGCAACGGTCCCGACGAGGAGGTACGCCGAGAGGATCCAAACGACGCTCGTCGTCGGCGCGTTGCCGAAGAACTGGATGAAGGCCCGGAACGCGGGCAGGACCATCGTCTCGACGTACGTGACCATGAGCGCCATCACGGCGAGAACGATGATCACGGCCCGCGCGGCGTGGGGGTCATAGGGGGTGCCCGCGGCGGTCTGGGTCCGCGACGGTTCGCTCACGAACGCTCCTGGCGGTGGGTACCACTTGGGTCGAGGCGACGGTTCAGTTCCGCGAAGACGCGCAGCGCCGTGGCGACGTCCTCCGGCGGCAGCTCCCGAGCCGCTTCGGCCATCAGTTCGCCGATCTGACCCCAGACGCGCGACTCGACCTTGCGGCCTTTCGGGGTCAGGCAGAGCTCGACCGCGCGGTGATCGCGCTCGGAACGGCGCCGGGTCAGGAGGCCCGCTGCCTCGAGCTGATCGACGGTTGCGCACACGGTCGGGGCCGAGACGAAGAGGTGGCGGGCCACGGTGCTCACCGATGCCGAACGGAGGCCCGAGACGAGATGCAGCGCCCAGAACTGCCCCAGCGAGATCCCTTCGGCCTCGAGTGCGGGGTGGATACGGTGCAGGACGGACCCCATCGCCTCGTGGACGCCGGCCACGAGTTGCTCGGCGCCCCTCGGGGGAGCGGCTCGCGATGCACGGGCCGAGAGGGCGACCATGAGGTTTCCTAACTATTCGGGAGCGGAATAATTAGAGGATATAATCATTCCGAGGTCTATGCGAGAGCGTAGCGCGCGAGCTCGACGAGGTCGTTGAGCCCCGGTCGCGAGTCCTCCGGGACGCTCTCGTCGCCCCACGCGGCTACGATCGCGCCCGAGGGAAAGGAGGGGTTCCGACCGGCTTCCTGAGCACCGAGCGCGGACGGCGACCCGCGCCCGTCGATCTCCAGAAGGAGCACGAGGGCCCCTAGGGGACCCGAGTCGACCGCGATACGGACGCGCCTTCCCCGCGCCTCCACCTCAACCCGCGCGTCCTCGTCGTGGAGGTGGGCAATGCGAGCTCGCGGCCCGGCGCGGCGTCTCGCTCCCGTAGATGCCTCCCGCCAGGCGATCTTCTGTCCGGCCTCGCGGTAGCGTACGAGGAGGCCGGGGTCGATCGAGAGCGGTCCGGTGGGTTCTCTCATGTGGTCACGGTCCGCCCTCGCCACAGGAGGCAGTCGGGCCGCACCGAACAAGGACCGCAGACGGCGATGTCCCGTTCCTTCGGGCAATCCCCGGAGATCCCCGTGTGACAAAGGACAAAGTCGTATTTCACCGGGTCGAGGGGGTCGATCCGGCGCAGGGCTTCACTGACCTCCTCCACGGTCGCCCAGGAACGGGTGCGTCGGCGCGTGAGCCCGAGGTGGTACGCGATCCAGTGGACGTGCTGGTCGAGCGGTATCTTGAGCTCCCCGGTCGGCACGCGCCGCCAGAGCCCGAGGTCCGGATATCGGTCGCGTACCATCCACCGAACGAACAGCGTGAGCCTCTTACAGGCGCTCCTCCCCGCGTCCCGCGGGCTCGGGAAGAGCGCGCCGTATCCCCGCGGTGGAGGGCCCAGGCGCGAGCGTAGCGCATCCCCCCGAAGAACCCGGGAGAGCTCGTCCAAGCCGCCGGCGAAGCCGCCGGTCGCGAGACCGTCCACGAACGCCGACTCGAGGGACGGGTGTCGCCGGTAGTAGACCTCCAGAACCCGAGCCAGGTAGTCGAGCTGGTCCCCCCGTATCCACCGGTGCCGGAAGGAGGTCAAGCGTCGGGCCCGTTCCCGGGCGTGGCCGGGGGAGACGAGCCACCGGACGTCGCCCCCCGCAACCCCGGCGAGGCGGCGAATCGCGCCTCGGATCGCGGTGGTGTTGCCGATGGCGAGGGTGGACGCGAAGACCCCCGCGACCTCGGCGCGCCGGGGGTCCACCGCCCGGGACCGGACCTCGGCGATCGGGTCGTCCGCGAGCGACCGGTCGAAGGGGAACCGAGCGTAGAGCTCCTCCAGGTGTCGGGGGAACTCGGCGGTCGGTCGATGGACCCGCACGCGGCGCCGGACCCGAGCGCGGCATTTACCGTTCGCGTCGGGGGCGATGGGACCGCACTCCTAACTAGTGGGAAGGGATAGGGCTACCGGAGCTGCGCGATGGAGCTCCGACCGACGATCGACCGGGAGTGGCTCGAACGCGCCGCGGTCCGGGACCCCTTCGGACATGCCTACGGCCTCTGGGACCTCGACCACGCCCCGAACCGGGTCCGGTTCGTCTCCGCCATCGACGGTGACCAGACCGTCGGCTACCTGCTTGTCTGGCTGGGCCATCCCACCCGGACCGTCGTCCATTGGGTCGGCGCCGACCCTCGCGCGCGTGTCCTCGCGGACGCCCTCCCTCCGCGACCCCTCGTGGCGATCGTTCCCGAGACGTTCCAAGATGCCGTGGTCTCGGCCCGGGGCCCGGCCCGACCGTTCACGCTCCTCCTGCTCGCGAACGAGCTGTTCACGAAGCCGAGGACGGACGCGAGAGCTCCCCCCGCTGTCGAGGTCCGTCGGCTCGAGCGCCCGGACCTGCCAGCGCTCATCGCCTTCGCCGAACGGCAGTCGGACCCCGTGGCGGCCGAGTACCCGACCCTCGACCCGGGCGAGGAGTGGATCTGGGGAGCGTTCGACCAGGGGAAACTCCTCGGCGCGGTCCGGGCGGCCGTACGCCTGCGGGATATGTGGCTCGTCAACGGGGTATACGTCGACCCGAACGCTCGGGGTCGAGGGGTCGGGGGGGTGCTCGTCGAGGCCGCTCTCGCGAGCGCGCGGGAGGCCCGGGCGAGGGTCGGGCTCTACGTGCGGGAGGACCGGGTCGAGGCTCGGCGTCTGTACGAGCGATTGGGATTCCGCCCCGTCGGGCGGCGCACCTGGCTCGACCTCGGTGCCGGGTTTTCCCCGTGAACGGCGGAGAGCCCGCACCGACGAGGCGAGCGAAAGCGCGCGGGAAGGAGCGGCGATGACCTCCAATGCGGAAGCCACGGAGATCTTCCGGACGATCGCCGACCTCCTCGACCTTCTCGGGGAGAAGTTCAAGCCGGAGGCGTATCGACGCGCCGCCCGGTCCATCGAGAGCCTGACCGAGGACCTCGGCGCGGTCGCCGCGCGCCACGAGCTCCGCACGATCCCTGGGGTCGGCGAGGCAATCGCGGAGAAGATCGAGGAGTATCTTCGGACCGGCGCCATCTCCTACTACGAGCGGTTGAAACGTGAGATCCCGCCCGGGCTCGTCGAACTGATGCGCCTCCCCGGGCTTGGTCCGAAGACCGCGCGCCGGTTCTGGGTCGAGCTCGGTGTCGAAGGACCGACCGAGCTCGGGGACGCGATCGCCGCAGGCCGCCTCGTCGGGATGAAAGGCTTCGGGGAGAGGAAGATCGAACAGATCCGGTCGGCCCTTACGGCCGCGGCCGCCGGCCCCGGACCCGCTCGACGCCCCATCGAGGAGGTCTACCCGGTTGCCCGCGCGCTCGCGCAGGCCCTACGAGACGGTGCCGACGCCGACCGGGTCGAGGTCGCCGGCAGCTTCCGTCGAGCCCGCGAGACCGTCGGCGACCTCGACATCCTGGTCACGTCGCGAGACCCGGGAAAGGTCTTCGAGACGTTCACGGCGCACCCGCTCGTCGGCGAGGTGAAAATGCGGGGCGAGACGAAGGAGACCGTCGTGCTCGTGGGCGGCCTCCAGGTGGACCTGCGCGTCGTGAAGCCCGAGGAGTTCGGGGCCGCCCTCCAGTACTTCACGGGCTCGAAGGACCACAACGTCCGGCTCCGTTCGCTCGCGCGCGACCGGGGGCTCAAGGTCAACGAGTACGGGGTCTTCCGAGGCGAGGAGCGCATCGCCGGGGCCACCGAGGAGGAGGTCTACGCCTCCCTCGGCCTCGCCTGGATCCCGCCCGAGCTCCGAGAGGACCGGGGCGAGATCGAGCTCGCCGCACGGGGGAAGGTCCCTCCGCTCGTTTCCGAGAGCGACCTTCGGGGGGACCTGCATACGCACCTCGCTCCCGACGCGCGCCCCGACGTAGTCGACCGGATCGTCGCTGAGGCCCGGACCCGCGGCTTCGCCTACGTCGGAGTCGTGGTGGGCGGGGTCCGCGCGGATGGCGCCGTCTGGCTCTTGCCGGAGGCCACGCGGTCGTACCTTGCCGACCTTCAAATCCCGGGACTACGGATCGCTCGCGGGGTCGAAACGGGGGTCGGCGCGACACCGAAGGAACTGGAAGCGACCCCGGTCGACTATCGTATCGTGCGGCCGCTCTCGGTCCCGGTTCGGTCCGCGGGATCACGCGAGACGTCCCGTTCTCCGGCCCTCGTCGCCCACGTGGGCTTTTCCGTCGCGTCGGACGCAACGGTTCTGACGCAGTGGGTCGAGGAAGCCCGGCGGGCCGGCGCCGCGGTCGAGGTCGGCCCCGGTCCCGAGAGGCTCGACTCCGCCGCCGGCCGGCAGGCTCGCGAGGGAGGGGGTGCGATCCACGTTCCGACCGGCCTAGGTGCGGCCCCGGACGACCCGACACGGGTCGTCGCCATCGGGTTCGCCCGGCGCGCCGGCGTTCCTCCGGAGGGGGTGGCGAACGCCCGTCCGCTCGGAGACGTCAGCGCCACATGGTCCGGGTCGACCCGAAACCGGCCACGGGCGTCGAACGGCCCCCCGAGATCCCGGTCCGGGAGGCAGCGCCCTGCATCATGAGGCAGCTCGTGCACCGATGGGCGGTCGGCGTCAGTCCGTGCCGCCAGTAGCAATCGGCGCAGAGCGGACGGCCGCATCCCCAGCAGCGGGGAGGAACGGTGGTCCTCTCGATCGGGGTGGCGCAGCTCGAGCAGGCCCGGGCTCCCTCGAGTGGGTCCATCCGCAGCGCCGGGGGCTCGGGTAGGCGACCGGAGACCGGCGCCGTGGGCCGAGGCCGGACGGGGCTGGACGGGGTCGGGCGCCGGGAGGGGTTCTCGTTCACCGAGCAGGGGAGGGGGCACCCCCCTTTTTATGTCTAGGTCCAACCGGAGGGGGTTTCCGTTGGAGGGTGGGGTTCATCTAGGACCGACCGACCCCTCCGGAACGTGTCCAACGCCCGGGCCTACCGATCCGCGTACCACCGCCCGACCAACTCTCCGCCGAACGGGGCGGCCGAGACCGAAACGAGACGCTCTCACGCCGCAATCCCCGTCGCGATCGTGCTCGCGGTGCTGGGCCTGTACCTGAGCCAGTACACCGTCCTGCTCACGGCCCTCTTGGGCGTTGCCCTGTTCTTCTCGGGGACGTCGTTCCTCTCGACGCGGCTGAACCCGCTCAGCCCGCACTTCTACCTGACCCGCAAGCCGTCCTGGCTCGCGATCGGGGTCGTCTTCCTTTGCGCGCTCGGGCTCCTCGCGGCGGCCTACGAGCTCTACGTGCACGGGCTCGCGCCGATCTTCCCGAGGCTCTGAGGGGATCGTTCAGGCCGCGACCATCCGCTCGAGTGCGACCCGGGCCTTCGCGGCCGTATCGTCCGGAACCTCGATGCGGTAGCGGTCCAGAGCGAGGGAGTCGCGGACGTCTTCGAGCGAGATCTCCTTCATGTAGGGGCAGATCGCGCCCGCGTCGATTGGCGTGAACCGGGTCGTCGAATTGAGCTTGCTCATGCGGTGGAGGATCCCGACCTCGGTCGCCACGAGCACTTCGTTCGCATGCGTCTCTTCCGCGAACCGCACCATCCCATCCGTCGAGAGGATTCGGTCGACGCTCGACATCGCCTGGGTCGCGCATCCGCACTCCGGGTGAGCGATCACCGGGGCGCCGGGATGGTTGGCGCGGGCGCGCGCGAGGTCCTCAGGACGCAGCTTCGCATGGACAGGGCAGTCTCCCACCCACAGGTGCATCGCCCGACCGGTGCGCCGGCGCACGTAGTCCCCCAGGAACATGTCGGGCAGGAAGAGGATCTCCCGGTCCCGAGGGACCTGCTCCACGACCTTCACCGCGTTCGAGCTCGTGCAACAGACGTCGGCCTCGGCCTTGACGTCGGCCGAGGTGTTGATGTACGCCACCACGACCGCACCCGGGTGGGCCTTCTTCCACGTCCTCAGCTGCTCCGCGGTGATCGAGTCGGCGAGGCCGCAGCCGGCCTTCAGGTCGGGGAGCAGCACCGTCCGGCTCGGGTTCAGGATCTTGGCGGTCTCGGCCATGAACCGGACCCCGGCGAAGACGATGACGGAGCGGTCGGACTCCATCGCCTTTCGGGACAGGTAGAGCGAGTCGCCGACGAAGTCGGCGATGTCCTGGACCTCCGGACGTTGGTAGTTGTGCGCGAGCAGCACGGCGTCCCGTTCCTCCTTGAGGTGGAGGATCTCCTCGGCCAGGGTCATCGACGTCCGGAAATTCTAGGCCGCGGCCCGTCTTAAGCGGGGGGTGGGGCGCAGGAGGAGGTGGAACGGAAGGGCCGGCGCCGAATGGGTGAGCCCTCCCAGGCTCACCGCGTCCGCGCCCACCGACCGGTAGCGAGCGACCCGAGCGGGCGTGATCCCGCCCGAGAGCTCCACCCAGCGCCCGCGTCGAAGACCGGCGCGCTCGAGGCTTCGCACGACCTCCCGGGCCTTTCGGGGAGAGAGGTTGTCGAGGAGGAGCGCGTCCGCGCCCGCGCGCGCCGCGCGGATCGCCTGGGTCGCGGAACGCACCTCTACCTCGACCCGCTCGCCGGGCCGCGTGCGCGCGCGAGCCCGCGCCACAGCGGTGGAGAGCGAGAGGAGCGCGAGATGGTTGTTCTTGATGAGCACGGCGTCCGAGAGGTCCCTTCGGTGCGGGCGTCCGCCCCCGTGCCCGACCGCCGCCTTCTCAAGGTCCCTCAGGCCGGGCAACGTCTTTCGCGTCGCCCACACCTCGAGGGGTCGCCGGGCCCCGCGCGCCCCGTCGACCGCGCGGCGGGTCTCGGTCGCGACCCCGCTCGCGTGCATCAGGAAGTTGAGGAGCGTCCGCTCGGCCGCCAGGATCCGTCGCGCATCCCCCCGGAGACGGAGGACGACCGTGCCCGGGCGGACCCGACTTCCGTCCCGCCGGGCCGCCACGACCGTGAGACCCTGCGTCCGCGCGATGGCCCGCGCGGCCGATATCCCCGACACGATCCCGTTCGCCTGTGCGACGACGCGGGCCTGCGCCGGGACCGCCCGGTCGAGGAGCAATCGCGTCGTGCGGTCCCGGGACGTACGGTCCTCCCGAAGGGCGCGACGGACGAGGCCTTTCAGGTCGGCCGGGGGAAGCTCACGGGACGTCGGCGTCGACCTCCCTCGCCGCGAGCGCGTTGCGGAGGCGCTCGAAGTCCTCCAGGACGTCGGGGCGAAGGGCCGGAAGGTTCCGGCGCTCGAGCTCAGCGACCCGGCGCCGGGCGCTCGCGCGGTCACCTCGTGCATAGGAGAGCTGAGCGAGGCGAAGCACCACGTCGACCTCGTCCGCCGGGGCGTTCAGGTCCCGGACCAGGCGGTACGCCTCGAGCAGGTCGGCCTCTGCGAGGTCGTACTCGCCCCGGTCGATCGCGATCTTCCCTCGGACGATGATCGATTGGATGAGGCCGAACCGGTCGCCGATTCGCTCGAGGATCTCCCGGGCGCGCTCCGCCTTATCGCACGCCTCCTCGAACTGTCCCGCGTCACGGAGAACGTCCGCGGTGTTGAAAAGAGCCCACCCCATGCGACGCGGGTCCTGGGCCTTCTCGGCGAGCCGGGTCGCCTCCGAGAACTCCGCGACCGCCTCCTCGTGGCGCGGGGTCGCGGACGGGATGGTCGTCAAGAGGACCCCGAGGAAGAGGTGGGCCTGCGCCGACTCCCGAGCCGGTCCCACCCGTTCGAGTGCGGCCGCGGCCTCGCGCGCCTCGACGAGCGCCGGCTCCGGCTGACCCATCATCATGAGCACGCCCGCGTGGCGGGACTGGCCCAGCGCGGTCGCGCGCTCGTTGCCCGACTCGCGGGCGAGGCGGATCTCCTCGGCGTGCTGGGCGAGGGCCTCCGGGTAGCGGGCCTCATAGAAGAACGCCTCCCCGAGCAGACGGTGGGCCCCGAGCCGGACGAGCAGCTGGCCTTCGAGGCCTGGGGAGGAGAGCACCTTCTCCGCGACCTCCCCCGCGGCGCGCCAATCCCCGCGGTCGCTGAGGACGCGGGCCAGGTAGATCTCGAGGGTCGCCCGGCTGCGCGGGGAGAGACGGGGGTCGTCCTTCCCGCGGTCGAGGAAGTCGCGGAGGATCCCCTCCGCCTCCTGCAGGCGGCCGAGCTCGTTGGTCGTCCGTGCGAGCTCGAGCACGAGCTCCGACTCTCCGTCGCGGTCGTCCGGGGCCAAGTCGCGCTGGCTCTCGAGCGCGCGGGTGAGGTGGTCGCGGGCGACGTCGGGCGCGAACGCGCGGTCGGCGATCTCGGCCGCGATACGGTTGTACTGAACCGATTTCTCGTCCACGTGGCCCAGGTAGAAATGGCGCGCGAGCGCGTAGATCGTCGTCAGGTCCGCGCTCCCCATCGCCTCGAGGGCCTCGCCGGCGCGCCGGTGGAGAAGGCGGCGTCGGCTCTCGGTGAGGCGGCCGTACGCTTCCTCGCGGAGGCGGTCCTCGGGGAACGCGAGGAACTCGCCGGGCCGCTCGTAGAGGAGCCCCTGGCCGACCAATCGGTCGATCGCTTCCGCGAGGCGCTCCTCGTCCTCGCCGCTCGCGCGCAGGAGGATGCCGAACGGGAACTCGGCCCCCAGCACCGACGCGACATCGAGCGTGCGATGCGCCTCCTCGTCGAGGGGTGGGAGGGCGGTTTCCGGCCGGCCGGCGGCCTCGGAGACCGAAATCCGGCGATCGAACTGCTGGAGGAGAAGTGGGTTCCCGCCGGTCTCGGAGTAGCGCCGAGCGATCTCCTCCGGGGAGAACTCCCGGGACGGCTCGTTCATCCGAAGGTAGTCCGCGACCTCTCCCGAGGTCATCGGGCGGAGGACGATGCGCCGCGCGTGCGTCGCGCTCTCGAACCCCTCGAGCCGGGCCCGCCCCGATTCCGAGAGCGAGGCGTACGGCCGGCTGGTCGCCAGGATCCAGAGGGGCCGGTTCGCGAGCTGGTTCGCGAGGAACTCGACCGCGGCGAGCGAGGACTCGTCGGCGCGGTGAAGGTCCTCGAGGACGAGGACCATGGGACCGTGGCGGGTGAACTCAACGAACTGCTCGGCGATCCCCGTCCAGACCCGTTCCCGGGAGGACTCGCCCCGGTCGTCGGTCTCTCCGAGGACCTCGAGCAGTCGCTCTTCCATGCCGGTGGGAGTCGGGAACGCCGCGTCGCCGAAGCGCGGAGCAAAGCCGATCAGGAACTGGTCGCCGCCGAGCAGCGGCGTCTCGGTCGACCGGAGCGAAGGGTCTTCGTGCACGCTCTGGACGATGGAGCGGATCAGCGAGAACGGAGGCGGGTCGTCGAGCGCGAGGGCCCGGCCCAGCATCACGCGGACCCCGCGGGCCCGAATGTCTCGGACGAGCTCGGCGACCAGGGCCGACTTCCCGACCCCCGTGCCGCCCACGAGGAGGGTCACTCCGCCCGAACCCGCCCGTGCGTCCTCGAACCGACGGTGAAGGGCTTCGACCGTCTCCACCCGGCCGACGAACGGGCGACCGGACCCGGCTTCGGTCGCCATTGCTATCGCCACCGTAGATGGGGCGGAACGAGTATTTACGTGCGCGTTCGAGCCGCCTTGAGGAACGGCAGCGGTACGACCCGGCCGGCGACCTCTCGGCCGTGGATGTCGAGGGTCAGCGCGGTTCCGGGGGACGTGAGCTCCGGGGGGAGGTAGGCGAGGGCGATCCCCTTTCCCAGCGTGGGAGAGAGACCCCCGCTCGTCGCCTCGGTCACCGGCTTACCTGCGGACCGGACCGGCGTACCGTGGCGCGGGATCGCGCCCGCTTCGTCCACCTCGATCCCGACGAGCCGACGCTTCGGTCCCTCGGCCCGCTCCTTCTCGAGCGTTGGGCTCCCGACGAACACGTGGTCGAAGTCGACGAACCGGTCCTGGCCGGCCTCGAGGGGGGTATGGTCCCGATGGAACTCCTGTCCGGAGAGGAGGTAGCCCTTCTCGAGGCGCAGGGTGTCTCGCGCCCCTAGGCCGCATGGCACGACGCCCGCGGCGAAGAGACGTTCGGCGAGCGCGTCGGCCTCCGCCGCCGGGACGAAGACCTCGTACCCCAGCTCCCCCGTGTAGCCGGTCCGGCTCACGAGCAGCCACTCGTCGAGCGCGCCCGGGACGCGAAGTCCCAGGCGGCCGGAACGCGGGCCGGCGCCCTCCTTCTTCGGGAAGAAGCGCACGTGGTAGAACGGAAGCCCGGAGAGGTCCCAAGGGAACAGCGACTCGAGGACCGCGCGCGAGCGGGGCCCCTGGACCGCGAGCAGGGCCACCGGACCGTTCCACCGGCCGATCGTCGTGTCGGGGCTCCGGTGCTGGCGCAGGATCTCCTCGATCTCGTCCGCGCGGCTGGCGTTCGGGACGGCCATGAACGAGCGGGTCAGCTCGTCGCCGGTGTCGAGGCGGCTGATGAGGAGGTCGTCCACGATGTACCCCGTGTTCTCGAGCAGGAACGTGTACCGGACCTGCTCGGGCGCGAGGGAGGCGACGTTCGCGGTCGTGCGTCGGCCCAAAAGGTCCGCCGCGCGGCTCCCCTCGACCGTGAGGATGCCCATGTGGGAGACGTCAAAGACCCCGACCCCCTCCCGGACCGCACGGTGCTCGGCGAGGATGCTCGTGTAGTAGAGGGGCATCTCCCAACCCGCGAACGGGACGATGTGACCCCCGTGCCGGCGGTGGAAGTCGTAGAGGGCCGTGCGACGGAGCGGGGCCGCGGCCGGAGCGGCCGGCTCGGTCATGTCACGATCTCCGCGAGGCGCCCTTGCTCGACCGCGTGCCGGATCTCGAGGGCGACCCGGCGGCCGCTGCTCATCGGGGTCCGGTAGAGCGCGTTCCCGTACGGATGGCCAAGCGCGAGGTGGACGTTCGTACCGCCCCCGATCCGGGCGGCGACGTCGAAGACCGTCGGGCGCCCATTGCGGTCGATGCAGGTCTGAAGGCAGAAGGGCCCGAGGATCCCCGGCAGGTACTGAGCACGCGCGGCGTCGACGAACTTCTCCCCCATGCGGAAGACCTCCTCCAGGATCGACTCCCGCACCGTGAGCGTGCCGTGGCCTACGACCGTGTACTCGGGAATCCGGTCAGAGTCGTTGAGCTCCAGCTGCTGCGCGGCCGGCAGGCGGACGAGCCCGTCCAGGTTGCTCTCCCGTCGCTCGTCCACCCCGAGCAACTCGAGCCCCTCCTCGCGCGGGACGAGCGGGGAAAAGAAGAAGTTGAAATTGAACACCGGGCCGAGGACATACTCCTCGATCCGCGCGGTCGCGAGGTCGGCCGGGGCGATCGTCCCTCGCGCCACCAATCGCTCGACCTTCGCGCGGTACGCCTCCGGACTGGCGACGGTGAAGAACCCGCGCTCGAGCCGGCGGGTCGCGTGGGGGAGCTTCACGATCGAGAGGCGGTCGATCGCGTCGGGGGTGGGGACCTTGCGCGGGGTGGCGATGCCGGCCCGCTCGAGGAGCGTGTAGTAGTTCTCGCGCTCGCTCCGTTCCTCGATCCGCAACATGGCGCGCGACCCCACGATCGGCACCCGGAGGTCGTCCTCGATCGCGGAGAGGGGAACGTAGGAGCTGAGCGCCCGGTTCGGGACGAGCACGACGCCCGCCGTGCGAAGGCGCTCCTGGACCGTGGGCGAGACGATGTCGGCGAACTTCGAGAACGTCCAGACGGCGTCGACGCACCCCCGCGTTCGCGTGCCGTCGGGGGCCCGCACCGTACGGAAGTACCGGGTGTACGTCGCGTCCCGGCCGGCTTCGGCGAGGATGAGGCTCGAAAGCCCTTCGGTGACCGCTCCGTCGGCGACATCGATCGCCGAGTGAGAGCCGACCGTTCCGACGATCGGTGGGGACGGATACTGGACGATCAGCGCTCGGACTTCCTCGAGAGAAAGGGGCATGGGGGACCACACGGTCCGAGCGGCTTAAGCGCTCGCGCCACCCGCTCCGATGAGGGCGGGAGCGCAGGCACGTGCGCTCCGGTCGGGGCCGGGGCCGCGACCTCGCCCGACACCCCTCAAAGCCCCGCGCGCGGATGCCGCTGGCCTTCTTTTTTATCTGATGAGCGGCTTTGGCAACCGGAGCGCATGCCATTCGAACTCGCGTTGCGTTACAGCACTCCCCTCACCCCGATCGCCGACTTGGACGAGGTGTTGCGCGAGTTCCTGCGGCTCGTCGGCTACCTGCCGGAAGGCGAGGAGGGCCGTGGCTCGGAAGGGCCGGTCGCGCAGAGCCTCGCGTACCGGCTGGTCCGCGACTGCCTCCTCAAGGACCCGACGAGGGCCTGGTACGTGGACGAGCTGACGGCGGTGCTCAAAACGTCGAAGCCGACGGTCTACCGGCATGTCAACAAGCTCAAGGCGCTCGACCTGCTGGAGGAGGTGGGAGGGGCCACCGACGGGAAGGGGCGGAAAGGGTACCGGCTCCGGTACGGGAACCTGGCCCGAGCCTGGGACTTCACAGAGGCTAACGCCCAGAACGCCCTCCGACGCTATCGGGAGACCGTGAATCACTTGCAGACGTTGATCGAGAAGAAGGCGCTCGAGATCCCGCCGAAGGTCGCACCCCCGCCCCGCGCCGCCGGGCGAGAACGCGGAGGGAGCCGATGAGCGAGCCGGCGGGCGCGACGAAACGACCGGCGATTGCGCTCACCCCGGGCTCGAAGGTCACCGTCCGGTCGGCGGGCACCGAGAAGGAAGCGATCGTCTCGACGGGCACATTCCGGGGCCTTGTCTCGATCGGCGGCGACAACGCCCTCGCCGTCGAGCTCGACGGGTCGGGCGGGGAGGAGAAGGGACGGGTCCGCCTCGTCCCGATTCCGGCGATCCTCGCCCTCGACATCCTCGAGGCCGTCAAGGCCGACGAGGAGAAGCGAAGCGCGCCTCCGCAATCCCCCGGGTACTTCGGCTAGTCCGCGACGACGGCGGGAGACGGGCTTGCTGGGAGTTTCGCCGCGGCAGAGCTCCGCGATTTCGAACCCAGGTCGCTGGCTTCGAAGGCCAGCAGGATAGTCCAGGCTACCCCACAAGCCCGCCGTCCGTCCACGGGGCGCCGGCTATTTGGACGTTCCGGACGCCCCGTCCCCGGCGGCCGAGGGAGCTGACGGGGCGTCCTCGCCGGTCGCAGGGACCAGGGATTCCGCTCGGAATCGGTCGAGCGTCGTCTGGGCGACGGACCCCGGGAAGAGGGTGGCGACCGCATCGGCGAGGAGCTGGATGCGTTGCCGGACGTACGGGGTGATCCCCTCCATCGCCCCGAGGCGCTGGGAGAGCGGGAGGTACTTGCGCACCGACGCCTCGTAGACCGTGGAGAGGAGCTCTCCGTCGCACCGTCCCCCGGAACGCGGCGCGACGCACCGGCCCGAGAGCGGGGGTCGGCGATAGGAAACGTCGCACTCCTTGCACCGGAACTTCTGGGTCCCGTAGCTCTTCAGGTTCCCCATGACGTCGGGAAGGAAGTGGGCGTTCAGCACGAGCGTGACCGCCTCGGCGAGGTCGACCGCCCGGATCTGCGCGGCCAGCACGATCGACCGCTCGACGAGATCCGCCATCGACCGCCCTTCGCGGTAGGCGGAGCGGGGCGGCCCGCCCGCGATGCGGTGGGTGTCGTGCGTGAACCCGTACCCCGAGAGCGAGCGGGAGGAGCCGAGGCGATGGCCGACGAGGTCGAGCAGCGGCTCGACCTCCTTCGGGTCCCGCCGCTCCATCGTCGCCCGGTAGAACGCGAGCGGGTAGTGGCTCGACACGTCGACGTTGTGCGCTTCCTTGTCGACCTCGGTGGCCTCGAGCCGCGTCGTCAGGACGAGCGGCTTGTCCATGAGCGCGCCTCGACTGTCGGGTAGGTAGGACCGGGAGAAGTTGAGCAGCGCGTCCAGGAGGAGCGTCACCGAATCCTCGTCCCCGTCGCAGTTCCGTCGCTTGGCAGCGTGGAAGACCGGATGCGCGAAACACGCCTCCGCGTTCGTGAACCCGAGGAGGCGGCCCGCGACCCCGCCCGAGGTGTGGGGCGCGAGGGCGACGACGATCTGGCCGATGAGCTGCTCCGGCCGCTCAGCCCGGTAGTACGGCTCGCCATCGTAGAGGCGCACCAGCTCGTCGTCCACGAACTGGGCCAGGCGGGTGAGGTACGTCCCGCAGGAGCGGGCGACGACGAGGTCCTGGGGAAGCAGCTCGACCAGCTGCTCGTCGTCGGTGAGCGGCGCGCCGGACCAGTCGCGGGTATACCCCAGCCGTCGGAGGGTCACGATGTCGGTGCCGATCTCGACCGGTCGGAAGTGCGTGAGCGGGAGGTCGGTGAGGTCGAAGCGGGCGGTCCCGTCCTGGTAGACCGAGATCGCGTGGGAGGCGCGGAGGATCCCCTTCTCGATAGCCTCCGGCACCTTTCCCGGGGACGTGAGTCCCTTGACGCCCTTCACCACAGGGGGTTTCCCTAGGTGCAGACGCTCGAGCGCATCGCTCCAAAGCCGGGCCACCGGCAGGGGCTCGGAGATCGTCTTCCCGGTCGGTTCGGTGTGGGCCCCGCACGGGCACCGGGTCCAGACCGTTGAGCGACCGCACGCGGGGCAGCTCCGGACCCCGAGGTCGACCTTCACGCCCTCGCGCATCGTCCGGCGGGCCGCCTCGGGAAGCGAGCGGGTCGGTCCGCCCGCGGCCCCCACGGGGAAGAGTCCGTGGACGTTCGGTTGCATGCTCCGATGGTACGCCTTCTCGGGACGGCCGACGCGCCCACCGACCCGAGATGGCCCCCGGGCCCGGACCGGGACCCCGGCGAGACGGCTCACGTAGCCGAGGGTGTCCTCCTCGACCGGGTCGAGCGGCGTGCGACGGACCAAGAGCTCCCCTTCGGGCGCGAGGCCCAGGCCTCCGACGAGCGCCGCGGACGCGTCGGGCTCCCCGCGCAGGTCGTCTCCGCCCACCGGTGCAAAAAGGAAACCGAGCCGCACGAGGGCCTCCCGCCACAACGGGTCGGCGGGGATCACGAGCCTCCCATCGACCCAATGACCGCCGCGCTCGACGAACTCCCCCAGCGCGCGCACCTCGGCCGGTGTGAGGTCATGCCAGAAGAGGAGCCAGCGAGGATGGAGCGGGACCCGGTACGTTTGGGAGACCCGCACGGCGTCCTCGTACGTGGTGACGGCGAGTCCCTCCGCTTCCGTGGCCCCTACCGCACGAAGCTCCTCGAGGTGCCAATCGAGAGTGTACCCCGAGGGGACGAGGGGCCGGTTGTTCTCGAGGAACTCTCCGAACGAGACCAGGATCTCGCCGAGGTCGATGATCCTCCGCACCCTCGAACGGAGCTCCTCCGCTCGCGCGAGGTCGTGGACGGCCGTGACCGTCCCGTCGTCGAGCTCGACGATCGGGCCTTCGAGGGTATCGCAGACCGCCATCGCCGTCGCCTTTCCGGGGTACTCGAGCTTCACCTGGGTCCCGATCGCGATGAAGTTCTGCAGGAGCACCATCGTCGCGGGGTTGATCGCGCACGCGGCGAGCCCGGTCGTTCGGGACCGGCCGTAGACGAGCCGGAAGCCTCCGGGATGGTTCGGATGCGCGAGGACCGGCCGGCCCCCGACCGAGTCCTGGAGGTACTTCGGTGTCCGGGCCTCCTCCGGGTCGGCGGTGTTGTGGCCGACCTCGGAGAGGAACTCCCAACCGTCGAGCCCGAGCTTCTCGACGATCTTCCTTAGCTTCGCCGCCTTCTGGCAGAGGCCCTCGGCGATGACGAGGCACGCCCCTCCGCGGATCCCGTTCGTCGGGACGCGGGGCAGGTTCCGGAACGCGCTGACCTCCGCGTCGCCTTCGGTCGCCTCGCCCGAGATCGCCACCGGGACGTGGCGGACGACGAGGTCGATCTCCTCGGGGGTGGGAACGTACTGGAGGTGCTGATGGTACTTGTAGAGCGGGATCTCCTCCTTGTACCGCCCCACCTCGTCCGGCTCCGGATGGAACGCGGCCAAGCCGAGGTCTCGGCGGACGACGTCGGCGAGCAGCACGCTCAGCGCTTGGGCGGTACCGCCGGCGGCCCGAATCGGTCCGGCGTAGTACAGTTCGATGTACGGGCCGTGCTCACGGTCCTCATGCACGTGGACCTCGGCGAGTCCCTCGAGCGGCGCGACGAGGATCCCCTCGGTCAGGATGGCGAGACCGACCCGGAGCGCGGCCTCGACGCGCGCCGCCGTCGAATCGCCCCGCGCCGGGTCCCGCGCGATCCGGCGGGCGATGGTGAAGGCGACCTCCTCGCGGGGCATGGTCGCGGCGAGCGCCCGGATCTCGGTCGAGATCCCCTCGATCCCGAGGTGAAGAAGGAGCTTCTCGACGCGCATCGCCATGTCCTGCGCGCGCGGGATCTCGGGAACGATCTCGGGGTCGTAGCCGGAGTGGCGGGCCTTTTCCGCGACCGCGTACGCGCGGTCGACCTCGGCCTCGACCGACCGAAAATACCACTCCACGAGCGTGCGAGAGAGTGCGCGGACATAAACCCGCGGGCTCCCGTCGCACCTCCCCATGGCGGGAAACGACGAAACGCGAACGGGCGCGCGTCCGGTTCTAAAGGCCGTTCATTCCTTGCGCAGCTTCCAGATCGTCTCGAGCGGCCAGGACCGGCCCCACTCGGAATCGGCGCGGGCGAGGTACGTCGACCGCCGACCGGGGGTTGGCCGCGTCTCCACCAATCGTTCCACCCGGAGACCGTTCCTCCGGAACAGGTCGACCCAGGCTCCGTACGGCAGCGAGAACTCGACCGCTTCGTCGCTCCCCGCGTCGAAGCGACGGCTCCCGAAGTACGGCCGGATCAGCCGACGGGATTGTCGGTCCTTCGCGAGGTCGAGCGTCACGTAGCGCAACGGGCTCGCCGTCGCGAACACGAACCCTCCTCCCGAGTGGAGCACCCGGGCGCACTCGGGCACAGACCGCATCGGGTCGGCGAACGTCATCGCTCCCCAGTCGCAGAAGACGAGGTCGAACGCGGCGTCCCGGAACGGGAGCCGTTCCGCGCTGGCACGCACCAGGGGGAAGCGTACGTGGGACTCCCGCTGGAGCTCTCGGGCCTTCGCGAGCTGAACCGACGAAAGGTCGAGGCCCGTCGGCCGGGCCCCTCCCCGAGCCAACGCGATCGACCAACGGGCCGCGCCGCAACCGAGCTCCAGGATGGCCTTCCTTCGCGTATCCCCAAGAAGACCCAACTGGGTCTCCGGTACCCGGAATAAGCCCCACGCGGTGGCGGACCGGCCGCCCAGCACACGGGCGTGGCGGCGGTCGTACCACACGCTCACACGGTCCCAGACCGCGCGGTTGTGACGGACGTGCCCGGTCGAGCCGACCGTCCGGCTCCGTGGCCGGCCCCATGGGCGCTTTCGCGGGTGTTCGCGGTCCATCCAGAACGCCGGACCCGGAGGGCTCGGATAACGCTCGCGGCGGTGGCGCCGAGCCCCTTACGCTTGGCGCCGGACGAGGACCATGGCTCCCCCCAGCATCAACGCCGCGTAGATCCCGAGAGCGAGGAGGTCGACCGCCACGCCGGCCACGCCCCAACCCCGGAGCAGGATGTCCTGGAGCGCCCGCGCGGCGTACGTCAAGGGCAGGATGTCCGAGATCGGCCGGAAGGAGAGCGGGATCGCTTCGATCGGAAACAGGGCGCCGGCGAAGAGGATCTGCGGGATCAGGAGCAGCGGGATGAACTGGATCGCCTGGAACTCGCTGCGGGCGGCCGCGGAGAGGAGCATCCCCAGTCCGAGGTTCCCCACGCCAAACAGGAGGAGGACCCCGTAGGCGAAGAGGAGGTTGCCGGTGAACGTCGCGTGGAAGATCAGAAGCGCGGACACGAAGAGCACCGCGACCTGGGCGAGGACCACGACGGTCAGGCCGACGGCATGCCCGGCCACGAACTCCGCGGGCCGGAGCGGCGAGGCGAACAGGCGTTCGAGAAGGCCGGCCGAACGCTCCCGGACGAGGACGATGATCGAGAGAACGGTCGTGATGAACAGGATCGCGAGCGCCATGATGCCGGGCGCTATGGTATCGATGAACGGCGTGTTCGACGCCCCGTAGACGTAATCGGAGGTCAACCGCACCGGGGAGCCCCCGGAGCCGTTCGCCACGAACGCCCTCTCGAGCGCCGTCTCGACCGCGCTCACGACCGCGGCGGCGATCGTGGGGGACGTACCGTCTAGGTAGAGCACGATCGACGCGGTACCCGTCAGCGCCATCGCGGTGAAGTTCGGTCCGATGATGATCGCCGCCCACGCGCTGCCCGAGTTGACGGTCGACCAGGCGCTCGCATTGCTCCCGGACGAGGTCAGGTCGAGGACGCCGCCCGGAAGTGCGGCCAGGAACGCCGCCCCCGCCGGGCCCTGGTCCTCGTTCACGACGACGGTCGCGATGTGGGTCGGCTGTCCTCCGAAGCCGTAGCCGAAAACCAGCATCAGGACGAGAGGGACGACTAGGACGAAGGCGACCGTGCGTCGGTCGTGCGCGAGCTGCCCGAGCGACTTCCGCGCGATTGCGAGGACGCGGCGGAACGCCATCTAGACCGGACCTCCCGTTCGGGCGCGCACCAGGCGGAGGAACGTCTCCTCGAGGGTCGAGGCGCCCGTGCGCGCTTTCGTCTCCTCGGGCGAGCCCGTGGCCAGGATCGTGCCGGCGTGCAGGAAGACGACCCGGTCCGCCCGGTTCGCTTCCTCCAGGTAGTGGGTCGTGAGCACAATCGTCTTCCCGCTCTCCGTGAGCCGGTGGAAGTACTCCCAGAACTCCGAGCGTAGCTCGGGGTCGACCCCGACCGTGGGCTCGTCGAGCAGGAGAAGGTCCGGGTCGGGCAGCAGCGCGGCCGCGAACGAGACCCGACGGCGCATCCCTCCCGAGAGCTCGGCGACGAGGCTCTTGCGACGCTCCGTGAGGTGGGCCAGGGCGAGGACCTCCCGGGACCGGACTTGGAGGCGCTCGCCGCGCAAGCCGTAGAGGCGAGCGAAGAGCGCGATGTTCTCCTCGACCGTGAGGTCGGTGTACACCGCGAGCTCCTGGGGCATGTAGCCGACATGTGCCCGGGCGCTTCGATGGTCCACGGGCTGACCGAAGATCGACGCGGCGCCCGTCGTGGGCCGCGTGAGGCCGAGGAGGATTCGGATCAGCGTCGTCTTTCCGGCGCCGTTGGGTCCCAACAGGCCGAGGACGACACCCGAGGGAACGTCCAGCGTGACGTCCACGAGCGCCGTCACCGCCCCGAACTTCTTTCCGAGGGAACGGACCGAAATCGCGGGCACCGAACCACCGGCTCCCGATCCGGACGGAGAAGCACGGGGGGAGGCGGTCGCGGGCGTCGGGAGAGGGTCGACCGACACGGTCACGCTGCCTTCGGGCAATCGCGTCTCTCGGATAACGGGCCGGTCGGTCCCTCCCGACCACTGTCGAATCCCGGCGGGTTCCCCGTCGCGACGCAGGCTCCCCGGGCTTCGGGCACTCGGCCGTGCCTCGACGGCCGGACCCGTCCGGAGGGGCGAGCATCGCGCGTCGTGCCGTTCTCACCGGGGAGAATTCTCCGAGAGCTTCCGCTCTACGCAAACGTTTATGTACGATTCTCCAAACTGCTTGTCCAGAGCGTATGACGCTCGTCCGACAAACGTAGCGGAGATAGAAC
>Ga0209039_10001589_pt1 | contig 20814 bp, 21 predicted proteins | sample BogFormECP12_OM1_FD_188238 | JGI IMG/M metagenome (GOLD analysis project Ga0209039, IMG submission 188238) | Bog forest soil microbial communities from Calvert Island, British Columbia, Canada - ECP12_OM1 (SPAdes) (version 2) | ecosystem: Environmental > Aquatic > Freshwater > Wetlands > Bog ...
AGAGTTGGTAGCGATACCGGGATTCGAACCCGGGTTTCCGCCGTGAGAGGGCGGCGTCCTGGACCCCTAGACGATATCGCCATTGCGGCCAACCGCCGTTTGGGAAGGCGCAGCCACAGCTTTTCATTTTCGCACGCCCTGTAACGCTCCGCAAGCAAACCTCCCGCGCGGGCACTGTCCAGCATCTCTGTTGAAAGTAAGCTGCGAACAGTTCCGCCAGATTCAGCAACTGACGGGGAAATCGCTGAGACAGCCGAGGTGTTCAAAACAGAACACTGCTACTCACACAGCTATGTTCACCCGTCACAAAAGGTTTCTGTCGTCCCATGCTATTCTGGACTTCCAATCTATGAATCCGCAAAATCCTAGCAGTAGCATGACCCATCCGAGAGGCACGCGTGCGCGGGTGCTTCTCAGTTCCGTTTTTGGCCCGTATGCCCAGGACGACGAATTTGGCAGCCGCGCCATCAATCCCATGGAGCTGTACCACAATCAGGTGACCCGCGCGCAAGGTGCTTTCTCCCTGCGAATGTTCCATCGCTCGTGGGGCATCATGATGATCCAGGCCAATATCTCCGCGCCCTGCACGCTCCTCGATTTCCCCACGCGCGAAGCCTTTGCGCGCGAATTGACCTCGCACGAATACGAAATCGTGGGCATCTCTTCCATCATCGTTAACGTCGGCAAGGTCCGCGAAATGTGCCGCATGGTGCGCGAGCTCTCGCCACACTCCACCATCATCGTTGGCGGCCACGTCACCGCAACCCCCGGCATCGAGCATACCGTGGACGCCGATCACTTCGTCCGCGGCGAAGGTATCTCCTGGATGCGGCGTTATCTGGGCGAAGACGACACCGCCCCCATCAAGCATCCCGCCATCGTTTCCGGGATTCAGACGCGTGCCATGGGCATGCGCCTTCCCGAGCGCCGGGGTTCCACCGCCGCCACGATCATTCCTTCGGTCGGCTGCCCCATGGGATGCAGCTTCTGCACTACCTCTTCCTTCTTCGGTGGCAAGGGCAACTTCCACAATTTCTACGAAACCGGCGACGAGCTCTTTGACATCATGGAGGGCTTTGAGACCTCGCTGGGCGTGCAGACATTTTTCATCATGGACGAGAATTTCCTGCTGCACCGTAAGCGCGCCCTGCAGCTTCTGGCGCGTATGAAAGCCGGGGGCAAAAGCTGGGGCATGGCGGTATTCGCTTCCGCGAATGCCATCAAGAGTTACTCGATGCAGGAGCTCGTGGAACTCGGCATCTCCTGGGTGTGGATGGGGCTGGAATCCCCGCACTCTGTGTACAGCAAGCTGAAGGGCACGGACACTCGCGAACTCACGCACGAAATGCGCAGCCACGGCATCCGCGTGCAGGGTTCCACCATTATCGGTTTGGAGCACCACACGCCCGCCAACATCACCGGTGAGATCGAGCACGCCTGCAGCCACGAAACTGATTTCCACCAGTTCATGCTGTACACACCGGTGCCCGGCACGCCGCTCTACCGCGAAATGAAGGAACAGGGCCGCATGCTGGACTTTGTGGACCTTGCCGACATCCACGGCCAGTTCAAATTTAATTTCCAGCACGCCGCCATTTCTCGCGAAGATTCCAAGCGCTTTCTCGACTGGGCCTTCTTGCACGACTTCGAGGCCAACGGGCCCAGCCTCTATCGCATGTGTCAGACCATGCTGCAGGGCTGGCGCCGCTACCGTGACTATCCCGATCCCCGCGTTCGCGAGCGGTTCGAGCGCGAAATGCAGAAACTCCGCACCGGCTATAACGCCGCGCTTTGGGCCATGGAGCACCAATTTCGCTCCGTGAATCGCAGTGTCAGCGAAAAGATTCAAGCCCTGCGCAAGGAAGTGGAGAGCGAGTCCGGCTTTTTCGCCCGGCTCAGTGCTCGCGCGATTGGCCCGCTGCTTCTGTGGACCTCGCGGCGTGAAGAGCGCCAGTTGGCCAAGGGCAAGACCTACGAGCCTCCCACGTTCCTCGAGCGCACCAACTGGGCCTCCACCTAAGGCTCCGCTAAAATCAATCGCTTGACCCAGCGCCTGGTCCCCTGATCTCGCGCCGGCGCCACCGTTGCTTCTTCTCTGCTAGACTAAGCCTGTTTCCATCCGACTCATCTCGTTCCTGGAGGAATGATGATTGACACCACCGCTTCCTTCTCCCGTCGCCGTTTTCTCGCGCAAGCTTCCTGTTTTGGCGCTTTCTACGCTTTTGCGCACTCCGTGACTCTTCCCGCCCTGGCGAGTTCTTTGGCGGATGACCCACGCATTTCCCAAATCCCGCTGGTGGATGCAGGTTTCGCCGCCGTCCGCAAAATCGGCGAAGGTTTGTACGCCACGATTTCCGATCCCTCCAAGGGTCTTTCCACCATGTGCAACGGAGGATTCCTGTTCGGCAAGGATGCCGGACTCCTGCTGGAAGGCTTCGTCACCCCGGCCGGCGCGGCGTTTCAGATGGATGTGCTACGAAAGGTTTCGCAGGCTCCTGCCGCGGGCGCCCTGGACACCCACTATCACTTTGATCATTCCACGGGTAATTCGTTCTACGGAGCCCATGGAATTCAGCTCTGGGGGCATGCGGACGTGGCGAAGCGAATCACAGAGAGCTACGCGCCAATGCAAGGGGCGGACCGCACGGCTTTTCTGGCTCCCTTTGAAAAGCGTGTGAAGGACGCCAAGTCCGATGCACAGAAACAGCACGCACAGAGCGACCTGGCCGCCGCAGGCAACTTGTTCGACCTGGTGAATAAATCGGCGTTGACGCTGCCCAATCGCCCACTCGATCCGGCAAAACTCCCACTAAATGTGGACTTGGGAAATCTGGCAATCGTCCTCGAGACGTTCCCGGGGCATTCGGGGACGGATGTAATCGTAAGTGTTCCGGAACAGAAGGTAGTGTACGCCGGCGATTTGATCTTCAACGGTTCTTACCCTGCCTGCTTCGACGAGAAGGCCACCATTTCCGGATGGCGAGCCACGCTGAAGACTTTCGCTTCCTGGGACAAAGACACACTGTTTGTGCCTGGCCACGGCCAGCTTTGTGGCCAGGAGGGTGTGCAGCGGCTCCGCGACGTCTTCGACCTCATCTCCGAACAAGCGGAGAAATTCCATAAGTCCGGCGTGCCTGCTGAGGAAGCCGCAGACCGCTATGTCATCCCGGAAAAATTCAAGGGCCTCGGTATGTTCGCGTGGGGCTTCTGCATTGGCCCGGCAATCACCAAGCTCTACGCCGAGTGGGGCGCCAAGTAACCTAAACACGTCGGGAAAAGGCTTTGCTGCACCCCGGTGTGGCATCGGTCTTCTGAGTAGGGCTGGTCGGGACAGGCCTGCCTTGCCATGACGCTTGCGCGCTCTTCTCCATTCGGCTAAAACTTGACCAGGATGGACAAGTCAATGAAGGACTCATCCTTGCGAAGATCAGGGAACCACACGCTACTGATTCCCCCTCCACAGGCTGCTTCCGCCGGCCCCAGACTTGTTTGCCCGGAAGACGCGCCGCTGCTGCAAACATAATACTGAGGAGAACCGTTGTTTCCTCCGGGAGGCGTGATGCCGCCCCGGCCCGTCCAGTAGGGCACGCTGGCATGGCGATAATCGTACTCCCAGCGGAAAGTGATGTACTGCTTGGGCATATAGTCAAAGGTAATGGACGAGTCCCAGGCCTTAAAGGGGTCTCCGGGATTGCCCGTAAAGTAGGGCGAATTCGCGGCCGCGGAGATGGCACCTTCGCCATTGATGGGTGGAATTAGAACTAGATAGCGTCCCGGATTGTTGATTTTGCCGCCGCCGATCGTCAGCCCAAATAAATCCCTGTGGAACCAGAAGCGGTTGTAGACCATATAGCCGATGAAACTCTGCTTTGGCCCACCCTTCTTGTCGCCATAGCAGCTCACCCCGGCGCCATATTCGCAACCCATGTCGCCCGTCAGCGAAAAGGCCATTTTGTCGAGGGTATTCCCCGGCCTGTCGTAGTATTTGATCTCGATGCTGTTGTCCGTATGGATGCGCCTGCGCCCGCTGACGAAAAGGTCGTCCTGGCCCACCCCATAATTATTGGAAATGATGTTGATCCATGGCTTCGGAGTCCACTTAATCTGCCCCCCTACTCCGGGCGTGTGGTTAGCCGAAGCGTAGGACTGCCAGCCATTGATGAACCACGGCTCGATCTTTAAATGTGCTGTCGGGAAAATCTGCACGCGCACGCCGTTAAAAAACCACGGAGTGTTGGAGGAAACATACGACGGCTGGTAAGCCCAGTTGTCGAAATTGTAGTAGCTGAACAATCCAACATAGGACATGAAGATTCCCGCATCGACATTGACTCCGTGCAGCACGTTGAAGTGATATCCGCCGTAGGCTTCCGACACATAGCGGTACGCACCGGCTAGATCCCACTGCCCGTGGCCGGGACTGGGATCGTTGCGTGGCGTCGTCACCGAATACATGCCGAGCTGGGTCATCAACCTCGCGCGGACGTTGTCATAGTGGAAGTCGCCGCCCACACCCAGCTGTTCCAACTGGACCTCACTCGAGCGAAATAATTCACTCGATCCGCCGATCGAATGATCCGTGGGGCGGTTGAAGTCCGCAACATAGTTGATGTCCGCCCGGATTTCTGGAGAGAAAAACTTCGAGTCCCAGTAAATGTCTTTTGTGCGCGGATTGCCGTTCAGCCAGGTCCAATCCGCATCCGAAAACGGCTCGATCGGCTTCTTTGGCTCGTTCCCCGGCGCAGCCCCCGCAGCCGCACCAGCAGGTTCCTGCTTCGGCTGCACGGAGGGCGCGCCTCCCGGTTCCACAGTCCCCAAGCTGGCGACAGTTGCAGCGCTGCTGCTTGCCACTATCGTCGGGGCAGAGGAGCTACGCGATACACTCGTTGCGACTTCCCCACCTGCATTTGCAGATGCGGGCGTCACACCCGGGCTCCCCGCATGCCCCTTCGCTTCCAGTTCTTCCACGCGCTTCTCAAGCTGCTCCACGCGCTCCAGCAGCCAGCGTTCCCTTTCGGTCAGTCCGCTATCTGCTTTCGTTTCGGTGCTGGCTTTTGCCGTCGATGGTGCCGCCGCGCTCGTTCCTTTCTCGTCGTCCGCCGCGCGGCCCACGTTGCACAGCCCCAGGCTCCACAACAGCAATCCGGCAAATCCAAGCATGCATTTACGTGCGCACAGAATGCTCATAGCTTCCCCCCATGGCGCTTTCGGCAACGGGTTTTCTCGGGAATGACAGTTACAGGCCGCCGGTGTGAATCCGGCGGTTCATCTCTCGTTGCCAAAAAACGATAGCCTCACGGGCGTAAGATTTCCGTAAGGTCGCGATGAGCGTACCATAAGCCGCTAACCGAGAGGCATGCAAAGCCTCGTATGTGACCGAAGAAAAACAGGATAGCAGGAGAACGCCGTGAGATCCCTGGCAGTGACTGGGCGGATCGCCCGGAATATTCGCTAGTTCGCTGCAAGGTCCTCCAGGGCCGCGATGTCTCGCAGTACGAGTGTCGAGCCATTCACTTCCAGCAGGTGCTGCCGCTTGAATTCGCCCAGTGTGCGGCTCACGGTTTCGCGCGAACAACCGATCAATTGCGCCATTTCTTCGTGCGTCAAGGTAAGCTTCACGCGGACCACCCCGCCGCTGGGACGTCCATCGCCGGCCCACTCCACCAAAAACCGCGCCAGTTTTTCGGCAGCCGAATTGCTCAACCCAATCGAACGGATCACTTCATAGGCCATCTGGCAATCACGCCCCAGGTGTTGCGCCACCTGAAACGAGGCGTCGTTGTGCTCCTTCATGAATCTCAAAAATTCTTCGCGCGGGATGAACGCCAGTTGGCAGGGCTGCAGCGTTTCCACCGTGATGTCATACGGCATGCCCGTGAGGATCGGGTTCAGACCGATCACTTCTCCGGCGTTGGCGATCTTCAGGATGAACGTCTTCCCATCGCTGTTGGTGGTCAGCAGCTTCGCGCGCCCCTGGCAAAGCAGATGGACGCCCCGCGCCGCTTCGCCTTCCATCACGATCAGCGCGCCTTCCGGATAGGTGCTCACATGCATGATCGGGCGCAAGGCCGCTCGCGAGCGTTCCGAAAAGCCGCAGAAGAAGTCCGTGCTGCGGACTTTGCAGGCTGCGCAATCGTCTTCGATCGGCAAGCCGTACGGCGTTCGCGTCTTGCTCCGGAACTCTGTCGTTTGTCGCAAACTGGAGACTTCCGGTCGTTCCGCAACCATGGAATTCGACATATGGTCAGTCCTTCTCCCCGCCTCATGTCTCGCTACGCGTAAGGGAAAAGGCAACTCAAAGGCCGAAGTGGACTTATTTGGCCAATTTAATCGCTCACCTGTAACATACACAAAATGAATCCCTTACTCCGAGTGGAAAATTATGGCAAGGCGCAGGCATGGCTATGGACCAGCCCCCTACTGAGTGATTTCCCACAAAACTGTGTGATCTTTATCACTTTTTATTGTGACGCATGACCTGCGCCGTGCCGGACACTCTGGTTCCTCCCGAGCCGCCAGGAGCGCCGCGCCGTCGCGAAAATCCCCTCTTGACATTAGATTACTTTAGCATATAATTGTGGATGAGTTATCTTGTGTTCGGCCATCGCTGCGGGCAGGTGCTGCCGAAACTGTTTGTTTCCTATTTCCAAGCTGGAGTGTCTGGCTACGAGGGGCTGCAGGGATCCTGCTCCCTTCCCCCCAGCCTAAAGCTCCGTGAGCCCGCGAATGTGGCGAAGAAGTTTCGGTCTCAGTTCTTACAGCGGCGGCAGCGGGCGCTTGGCGATCTCGACGGCGAGTTGCTTCATTTCAGCGTGAATCAACCCATTCGAGGCTAGGATGGTCTTGCCGCCGAGAGCATACGGCTGACCCTCCAGGTCGCTGATCGTACCGCCCGCCTCTTCGACGAGCACGACGCCCGCGGCTGTATCCCACGGCTTCAGCCCGAATTCCCAGAAGCCGTCGAACCGCCCGGCGGCGACATAGGCCAGGTCCAACGCCGCCGAACCATCGCGGCGCACGCCGTGTGATCTCAGCGTGAAATCCCAGTAGTAATAAATATTCGGGTGCGCGTGGCGCTTGTGATTCGGAAAGCCGGTGCACAGCAGACTGTTCTTCAATGTATCGATGCGGGAGCAGCGGATCCTTTTTCCATTGAGGTGAGCGCCTTCTCCTCGTTGCGCCGTGAACAGCTCTCCGTTCACTGGATTGTAAATGACGCCGAGAACGAGCTCGTTCTTGCGGGCCAGCGCCATGGAGACGCAGAAACACGGGTAGCCGTGCGCGAAATTGGTGGTCCCGTCCAGCGGATCCACGTGCCAGCGGTACTCCGATTCCTTGTCCTTGGCCGTGCCTTCTTCCGCGGCGATGGCGTGTTCCGGGAAGAACTCTTGCAACCGACCCACAATCCACGCCTCGGAGCGCCGGTCGGCTTGCGTCACCAGGTCAAAGTCCCCTTTGTAGGCGATATCCGGCGTATGTTCGAGTTCTTCGCGCAGAATCGCGCCGGCGCCTCTGGCGATTTCCACGGCGGCCTGGAGAAAATTCTTAGTCATGGAGTCAGTTTTGAGTTTTAAGTTCTAAGTTCTGAGTTCTAAGTTCTAAGTTCTAAGTAAAGCAGTCCACGTTTTGAGCTTGCTCAGGCGAACTCAGACGCAACTTGCCTGATAATACGTTACCAGCTTGCGGTTCTGAATGGAAAATCTCCGGAAGCGATCCTACTGCGGTCCGGTCAGGTAGGTGGTGCGATGCCGCGCTGTGTAGCCCGGGAGCACCTTCACCTCGATGGTGCGATAGGTGTTCGCCGCTCCCCGGGGATTGGGGTAATACGCCAGGCGGTACTGCGTGCGCAGCTCTTGCTCGATGCGGTCGAAGATTACCGGAAGCTCCTGCGCGGAATCGGGAAAGAACATGGCGCCACCCGTGGTCTCGGTGATGGTTTGCAGCGCGTGTTCGCCGGCGGTGTTGCGGCCATTCTCATTCTTCACCGCGCGGATCACGATGGTGTAGAGCAAGGCTTCCGCACGCAGCGCCGCCTTGCGTGCCGCATCGAAATCGGCGCGGCTGGTGGTTTCGCCGGCATCGGTCACCAGTACGATCACGCGCCGCCGCTCGTTGGGGCGTCTTTGCATGGACTGCGACCCGAGCAGGATGGCATCGTAGATAGAAGTACCGGCACCGGCCGGGATCTTTCGTACCGCGTCCTGCAGCGCGGGCACGTTGTCGGAGAAATCAGCCAACCGGGTAACCGTCTCGTCGAAGTAGTACACGCTCATGCGGTCTTCCGGCCGCAGAATTTGCTTGATGAAATTCGAGGCGGCCGCTCGTTCGACCGGCATTTCTTGATGCTCGCTGAGGCTGGCGTCAATCATCAGCGCCAGGTCCAGGGGTTGCTTAGTCTCCGTTTCAAAAAAGTCAATCTTCTGCTGCACGCCATTCTCGAAGACCTGAAAGACGTCCACGGGAAGATCAGGCGCGGGACGCTTGTGGTCGTCGAGCACGCTGACCAGCACATTCACAAGGTTGACGTTCACCTTGATTGTGCCGCGCGGCGACGTCGGCTCCGCGTTCGACTCTTTAGCTGGCGCCTCGGCGGGCTTTGCCTGTCCGCTGTTGCCAGGCTGCGCCCAGGGCGGCCGGTCGGGCTTCTCCTGCGCCGCAAGCCCGCAAGCAACGGCGAGCAGAACGATTCCCGCCACCACCATGCGGAGGCTGTTCTTAGGCTGGAAGGTCATCTCTCTCTTAGGATGCAGGTTTTGCCTGTGGTGCCGCCGGGAGGATTTCCCCCTCCGCCCAGACGGCCCCATCTTGAAAGTACTCCTTTTTCCAGATGGGGACGATACGCTTCAGGGTATCAATGGCAAAGCGGCAGGCATCGAAGGCAGCGGCGCGGTGAGGCGCGCTGACCGCAATAAAAACGCTCGTTTCGCCAATTTCCAGCTGCCCAAGTCGATGCACCATGGCGATGCGATGGATGGCAAACTTCTCGCGAATCTGCGCGCCAATCTCCCGCATTTTGGCCAGCGCCATGGGTTCGTATGCTTCATACTCGAGGTGCTTCGTGGCGCGGCCGTGGGATTCGTTGCGCACGAAGCCATCGAACGTGACGATAGCGCCATCCTGCCCTGCGCGGACGTGCTGCATCAGCGCCGCGGGTTCGATGGCTGCTCGCAAAAGTTCGTAAAGGTCGTTATCGGTTGTCGAGGACATTGGTGTCGCGGCTCAGCCTCCGCTCACGGGTGGCAGAAAGGCAATCTCATCCCCGTCTGCAATCCCTGTATCCCATGTGACAAATTCCTGATTGCGCGAGGCGACGAGTGAGGCGCGTAACCCGGCGAGTTGCGGGTAGCGCCGCATGTAACGCTCCAGAAGATCGGCGAGCGTTGTCCCTTCGCGGACTTCTCCCTCCTCTTCGTTGAGGCCGGTGAGTTCACGAACGCGCCCGAAGAAGAGCACCTTCACGCGAACGCTGGACAAGACGGATGCCATGTGAAAATTGTAACCTGAGCAGGTGCGGCCTTCCAGTGAAAGGCCCGGCAAAGGCATCAGAAGTTTGCAGCGAGACACCACGATGAAAATCCTCATGACAGGTTCCACGGGATTCGTTGGCACGGCGCTGTGCCAGGACTTGCAGCGCGCAGGGCATTTGGTTTGCCGATTGATGCGGCCGGGCACCGCCGCGGACAAATCACGCAGGGCTGATGGCTTCGATGTGAACTGGAATCCTGCAACCGGAGAGCTCGGCGGCGCAGCGGTGGGCGCGGATGCGGTCGTGAATCTCGCCGGTGCCTCGATTGCGGAAGGGCGTTGGACAACCGAGCGCAAGAAACTGCTTCTGTCCAGCCGTGTGGATACGACGCGTGCCCTGGTCCAAGCATTGTCCAAGATGGCGGCGCGGCCCCGTGTTCTGGTTTCCGCCTCCGGGATTGGCTACTACGGGAGTTGCGGCGATCAAGTGCTGACGGAGGAGAGTCCGCTCGGCCAGGATTTTCTGAGCCGCCTGGGACAGGAGTGGGAGGCGGAAGCGGCCAAGGCCGAAGCGCTGGGCATTCGCGTCGTTCGTGCGCGATTCGGAATGATCCTGGCAAAACGCGGCGGCGCCTTGCCCCGTATGGCGCGCCCGTTTCTGTGGGGTGTGGGCGGAAAAATCGGTTCCGGCAAACAGTGGATGAGCTGGGTGACGCTTCAGGATGTCGTTGGCATTCTGCGATTTGCGCTGGAGAACGGCGCGGCGCGCGGGCCGTTGAACGTGGTTTCGCCGCAACCCGTGCGCAATGCCGAGTTCACGAAAGTGCTGGCGAATGCTTTGCACCGCCCGGCGTTCTTCCCTGCCCCGGCGTTTGCGCTGCGGCTGCTGCTCGGCGAGATGGGGGATGAACTGCTTCTCTCCAGCCAGCGCGCGCTGCCCGCGCAACTTGAAAAGTTGGGCTATCGCTTCCAGCACGCGGAACTGGCCGAGGCGCTCGCGTCGCCATTCGCGCCGAGCTGAAAGCAGTTACTTCAGCACGTTCAGCGTGACCTCCACCTTGATGACCTTGTCGGACGATGGATCGGTGGCAAGAGTGGTTTCGATCGTCTGGCCGTCACGCAAGAGGACAGTGTGCTCCGCCCTGAACCGGCGGATGGTCGGACCGGGGGCTTGGGCGGGATGTGCATTCCCTTGGCTTGTACCGCTCTTGTCGGCGGGCATCTCCGCTGGCGCATCGGCCGAGTTTCTTTCCAGAGTCATTGCCAATTCGTAGCGCCCCTCACTCGCGGGCTTGGCGCCACAGTCGATGTCTGTCCCGACATCAATGTACTGAAAACTCCCCGAACTCGTAGCTACGGGCATTCTGCCGCCGGTCCGGATCTTGTTGCGCCTCCCATCAGGCGTTACCGGAACGAGCAGCGTGTAGGGAAGGCTCGTGATTCTCTTGTTTCCTTCATACTCGGAGAAAACAATCTGGACCTTGAGCTGCGGGCCGCTGGGCAGCGTGGCTACGGTCTTACTATCCTCTCTCTGAGGCTTTTGCTGGGCGGCCACGGCTTTTGTTTCTTCTTCCTGGGGATTTTCCTGTGCGCGCACGGAAAGGCCCGCAAACAGCAGGCCCGACGCAAGGAGACTACTCATGGCAAATCGAATCATCTTATCCTCCCGAACATTACCGCGTTTTCGTGTCAACAGCAGAGAGAGCAAAGTTACCGATCCATCTCCCCCAAAGACTCGATTTCCAAATCCGGCACTCTCAGCGGCGCGATGGCCATCGAGACTTCCGCCGGCAGCTCGACTGGCTCGAGCAGAGCCTTCCCCAATTCCGGCTGCCGGTAAACCATTGCGGCGAGCTGCGCAAACCCCGCGGATTCGCGAGGGTCCACCAGCACAACCGGCAGAGAGGCGGATTCATCCGAGCGCGGCGAAGCTTTTCGCTGGACACTGCGAACCGGTTTCGGTCGCGGCGCAGGGGACACCGCGGCCTGTTCCAGCGGCTTCTTCTCTGGCTGGCTGATTCTCGGCTCCTGGTGGCCGGCCACGGGAGCGGAGGCAACCGGCGCGCCGTTGGAAACCTTGGAACGCCGCAATAGCGGAACGGCCAGGATGCAAGCAATCACCAGCACGGCCGCAGCCGGAAGCAGAACGGGGAGCCAGCGGCGGCCAGCTTCGGTTTCGCCGAGTCGCGCGCGCACATTGGGGAGAAGCGAAGCAGGCATGGGTAAATTGACCATGACGCTGAGTCCGGAACCCATGGCGCGAAACAACTCAGCCTGCTGGGTGTAAAATTCCCGGCATCCCGCACAGGCTTGCACATGGAGCGTGAGCTCTGCGGCGAGCTCTAATTGGCCCGCAGCCAGCGTATCGGTAATCTGTTGTCTTGCGTTTTGGCAATTCATCGCAACTTCTCCGCTAATTGTTTTCTGGCAAGAAATAATCTCGATTTCACCGTGCCGGCGGGGATGCCCAGCATCGCGGAAACCTCTTCGAGCGTGTAGCCCTGCATCGCCGCTAGCAGCAGGACCAGCCGAAGCTTCTCCGGCAACTCCTCCATGGCGCGTTCCAGCCGCGACTGGAATTCGCTTGAAGCTGCAAGAGCCTCCGCGCTTGGCGGGGAAGGCCGCAGCTCCGGCATCGCCCATTGAGTCTCGCGCTTCTCTCGCCGTTTGGCCGAGCGCCGGCGGTCCAGCGCCATGCGAAACGTGATGCGCACCAACCAGGCGCGAAACTTCTGCGGATCACGCAAGCGGTGAAAGCTGCGGAAGGCTTTGAGCAGCGCCTCTTGCGCGACGTCTTCCGCATCGGCGGCATTCCGCAGGACGCCTTGCGCAATCCGGAAGGCCAGCGGGCCGCACTCGGCCAGCCGGGCTTCAAACTCGACATGCGCCCCGGTGCGTTCCAGTTCACGTGCGGGCGTCCCGTCGATGGATTGGCCGGGTTGGACCAGAACGAGCTCCTGCATGCTTCCCCTGTGGCGGGATTGCCATCCCCGCTCTGCCTTATATGAACTAGACGTCACGGCTTGCCTTTCAGTTCATCCGGGGAATGCTATCGCGGTCAGATATTCAGCATCCTTAGAAGGTTCTCTAGCCGGGAGCCGTCCACGATGAGGCGCGTCTCCTGCGCTTCCGGGGCCGTGACCGGCACTTCGCCATCGTCGAACGCCTGGAACAGCCGCATCTTAGCCACGGCGTATTCTTCGCTGCTCGTCAAAGCGCGGCCATTCGCCATTGCCCAGGCTTCCAGTGCCGCTTGCACAACGACGATGCGCAGCGGAAACGTCGTCTTGCGATCGGCGGAAACCGCGTAAATGAATTCGCCGGCGGGGCCGCCCTGGTGCGTGATGCGGTTCACTTCGTAGAAACAATACTGGTAGACGTAGCCGCTCGAAGCCGAGTAGCTCTTCACTCGCCGAACCGCGTCAGGTCGCGTCATGGGCGAATTATTAGAGCGGCGTGAGGGAATGTCAATGAAGGCGGGGGCCGATTCCCACTTCGGGATTTTGGTGGCCTCCAGGATTTCAGTTCGGCACTAGAGAGGGCTTCGTGACGTTGCACGACCGCTGCCCAATACGACTCGATCGGCTTCGTCAGAAATTCCAACTACATCGTTCCAAAGGTGTTAGCAGGCTCTTCCCTGGCTGTTCACCCTCTGCGCGCAAAAAGTTGTAAGAGGCGAATTCGCTGGTACTTCGCCTGCTTTCACAGAAATCATGCGGCCCCTTCCGCAAACCCGAGAAGCGAGAAAATCCGTGGAGAACTCGGCCCAAACGAAACTTTCGTTTGCCGCGCGCCGGCTCGTCCTGGCCTGTGTTCTCCTCGCGATGGGTGCGTGGACTCTGAGCTGCGGTGGGGGAGGCGCAGGCTCCGTAACGCCCCCGCCGCCCCCACCTCCCTCCATTCAAGTCGTGGTGAGCCCCAATCCGGGAACAGTGTTGCTCGGTGAAACACTCGCGTTCACGGCCAGCGTCTCCAACTCCACGGACACCACCGTTGTCTGGGGCGTCAACGGGGTCACCGGCGGCTCACCTCAAGCGGGCACGGTTTCCGCCGATGGACTCTATAGGGCACCTGCGGATCTCCCCCAGGGCGGGACGGTGCAAGTGACTGCCACGAGCCACGCCGATTCCTCAAAATTCGCTACCGTCAGCGTCACAGTTTCCAGTGACATCGCTGTCTCGATTTCGCCGGGGACGGCAAGCGTCGAACTGGGCGCCGCGCAAACCTTTCACGCCTCCATTTCCAGTAATGGCAAGCCCGATCCCGCGATTCGCTGGAGCCTGTCGGGTTCCGCGTGTCCCACCGCATGCGGCAGCGTTGATACAAATGGAATTTACACCGCGCCGCAAACTCTGCCAGGCAATGCCAGCGTCACCATGACGGCGACGAGCGCCGCTGATCCCTCCAAACAAAACTCGGCAAGCGTTTTGATCACCAGCAATTTCACGTTGCAGCTCAGCGCGCCCGCGTCCCTGCAGCCCGGAGTGACGGCAGCCCTGGTCGCCACCATGACCCCGGTGCATGGCTCGAATCCCAGCAACTCTCTGTCGTGGTCGCTCTTTGGTGCGGGGTGCAGCGGCAGCGCCTGTGGAATCCTGACGGTTACAACCACGCAATCCGCCGGAGGAAATGCAGTCGCCGATACGGCGAACTACACGGCGCCTGTTATCGCTCCGCAACCGAACACGGTGACTGTTACCGTCACCCCGCAAGCCGATCCCACAAAAAAGCAGCAAGCCAACATCACCATCGTGCAGGGCGCCAGCCTCGGCATTTCCCCGTCAACCGCAACGCTTGCCGGCAATCATCGCATCACGCTCACCGCTTCCTTGAGCGGTGCCACCAGCAATGTCTTGAATTGGAACGTTGGCGGCGTTCCCGGCGGCAACGCCACGCTGGGACAGATTTGCGTTGTCGGCTCGAGCCCTTGCCAGAGCCTTTCGACCGGCACCTCCACGCAAGCGGACTATCTCGCACCCGGCTCGATTCCTGCGCCGAATCCGGTATCTGTCACCGTGACCAGCGCCAGCAATCCCAGCCTCACTGCCTCCGCGCAAATCACGGTGATCAATCACGTGCTCGTCAGCGTGCAGCCGAACAACGTGACGCTGCCACCCCTGGGCGTGCAGGGCTTCACCGCTTCGGTTCTCGGCACGAGCGACCAGAGCGTCGTCTGGCAGATCCAGGGCACGGGCTGCACTCCAAACAGCGTGTGCGGCTTAATTACAACGGCGGGAACCTACACTGCTCCCGCCGCCGCGCCCACGCCCAACGCGCTCATGGTCGTCGCCATCAGTGAGGACGATGGCACGCAATCGGGGAGCGCCAACGTCACCATTTCCAACGGCCCGAACATACTGTCGTTGCATCCGGCAAGCGTCTACGCCGGCGGCGCCGATGGCTTCACCGTGCGCGTGGATGGCAGCGGCTTCGTGCCTTCCCAACCTGGCCCTGGTTCGCTACTTCTGATTGGTGGCACCGCGCGCGTAACCACGTGTGACAACGTGAATTCCTGTTCCGCGCCGGTCACCAGCACGGATGTAGCCCTGGCCGGGAATCTCAGCGTGCAAGTCGAAAATCCCGGCGCGAGTTCCTCGAACATTGTGGACCTCGTAATCGTGACTCCCGGCAGCGGCGAAGACGTTATTACGCTCAACAGCAGCTCCACCGCCGCGACCGGCAAGGACATCACTGTCGTTGAACCCACCTCCGCCGGGCTGGACACCTCCGAAGGCAACCTGGATCTCGAAGTGGCCGCCATCGGTACGTTCACCACTTCCTCGAATACCTGCACGCTCGCCGGGAATCCCATTCCCCTGGCGCGGCCTTCCTCCGGCACCGCCGCCGCCGATATCTGCCTTTTCTCGCAAGCGGGTTTCGATACCAGCATGAGCTACACGGTTTCCGGCTCTGGTGACGTTGCGGTCATCGCCAAGCAGCCTGCGGGCCTCGGCATCATTCACCTTACCTTGCAGATTCCGGCGAGTGCCGCGCCCGGTGCGCGAACCCTTTTCATTCAAAACGCCAACTTGGATCGCACCGCCGCCTCCGGCGCCCTGGAGATTCAATGAGCCGTGCGCCACACCGCCGGTTTACGTGGCACCTGTTCCTGGCAAGCCTGTTCCTGATTGCCTTGACGGCCCGCGCCACGACACTCGTGCGGCTGCGCTTCCCGGATCTTGTGCATTACGCTTCGGCCATCGCGCGGGTACGCTGCGTCGGCGCCGACATCCGGGTGGAGAACGGCGAGATCTTCACGGATACGCGGTTCCACGTGCTCGAAACCGAAAAAGGGCGTCTACCGGCGCAGATCGTGGTGCGCCAGCCGGGCGGGACATACCAACATATGCATTCACACGTGGAAGGAGCGCCGGAATTTCGCATCGGCGAAGAAGTCTACTTGTTTCTCTGGGGACGGCCGGGCAGGCAGTTCTTTGTGCTGGGCTGGTCGCAAGGTACGTTTCGTCTGCACCGCGATGCGCTCTCTGGCAAGGAAACCGTCACCCAGGATTCCGCTGAAATTCCCGTCTTCGATCCGGAGGCGAAAGCCTTCACGAAGATGGGTGTGAAAAACCTTCGCCTGGATATTTTCCAGGAGCGTGTTCGCCGCGAAGTGTTGCGCGCATTGCCTTAAAACGCGTTCGCGGCGGACGAATAGCTCTGTCAGCGATTCGGGCCAGAGAACGGAAGTTGATGAAGCGGGCGGGCGAAAGGAAAGACAGAAGCAAACCATGAGAGAAACAAGGCGAAAACTCGGTGCCATCGGCGTCGCCGCACTCTTTGCGCTTTGGTCGGTGGTCGCCGCCCACAGCTACGCTCTCAACGAGATTGTGCCCGATGTCCGGCAACCCGCCAACCTCTCGGGAGGCTCGGCTTGCCCCGTTCACACGCATCAACTCACCGGCACGGGAAGCCTCTCTTTTCGCTGGAGCACAATTCTTGGCAGCAATCCGAAGGCGATTCTGACTCAGGATCAAACCCCCGCAGGCAGCCTCAACGAAATCGAGCAGGTCATCCAGCAGTCGCTCTCCGTGTGGACAAATGTGAGCGGCACATCTCTAACGCCGGCTTCCCTGTCCCCGCTGGCGCGCATCTCCTCCGCGAACGCCTGCGGCACCGATGGCATCAACTCCATCTGCTTTGACCAGCCGGACATGGCCTTCACTCCCGGCGTGCTGGCGTTTACCCGCGTCGTCACCGCCGACACCATCGGCATCCAGCTTGGCAGCGGCCCCGCTTCCACGGAGGTTGGCCAGATCCTCGACGCGGATGTGTACTTCAATCCCAGCGACTCGCTGACCTCTTTTGCCACTCCTCTGGCGCTCAGCGCCAATCCAAAATCCTACGATCTGGAATCGATTCTCATTCACGAACTCGGCCACACCCTGGGCTTCAGCCATTCCGCGATTTGGAGCGCCATGATGTTCCCATTCGCGCCGGCGCCCGGCACGTTTACCGGGCAGCGCCCCACAACGCAGCAGCCGGACGCGCCACTCGCGGATGATGATCGCACCGGCTTGCGCGTTCTTTATCATGATCCGAATGACACGCTTTATGTGGGCTCGATTCAGGGACACATCATTCCCGCGAATCCCATCTCGCTGCCGTCCGCGCCGCCCGGAGTCACCGGAGTATTTGGCGCGCACGTTGTGGCGCTGGATGCGCCCAGCGGCGCGGTGATCGCTGGCACGATGGGAGGTTGGAGTTGTACGGCGCCCGGCCCGGTGCAATTCGACGGCAACTACGAAATTGACCAGTTGCCCCTTGGGCGAAGCTACAAGATTTACGCGGAACCCCTGGATGGCGCCGTTGCTCCCAGCGAGGTGAGCAATGCGCTTGTTTCGCTATGCCGCAATTCCATGACGGACCCGGGATGGCCGCCGCTGCAAGGATGCGTGGTGCCGCCCGTAAATACTGCCTTCACCACAAGGACACGCCCTTCGCCTTGAGGTAACGGGGAAAATCCGCTGCACAAATCCCAACCCCGCATCCTAATGTTCTGAATTGATCTGAATTTCGTCTGGCTCTACACCGGTACCATCCAGCCGCCCCCAAACACCAATCCCGGCCCCAGGGAGGCCACGAAGATTGGCTTGCGCTGATCGGCGGGTAGTTTGGACGCGTGCTGCAGCGCTGCATGGAGCGCGGCCCCGCAGGTCGAAGCGCCCAAATTGCCGCTGGTGGCGGCGATCGGTGGAAATGCGCTTGCCGGCACCTTCAACCGCTTCGCCAGCAGCGTGACCAACCGCGGATTGGGCTGGTGCGTGGCAAACGCACCTGCTTCCTTCCGGGAAAGCCCACTGCGTCGTTCAACCTCATGCAGCACCTTCACCATGCGGTTCACGGCCGCCCGAGAGAGCGCTTCCCCATCGAATTGCACGTTCAGGCGGGTGCCACCGGTATCGCTCACGGCAATTGCTTCGGCATACTGTGAGGCACACCCAAAAAAGAACTCTCCCAGCCGGTACGCGGGACGATTCGCCTCCGGCTTCACGCTCGTCAGCAAGAACGCGCTCGCTCCATCACCAAATAGGCCCCCAAATTCTCCCGCGGCGCGGCCCGGACGAAGCGCTCTGCTGTGTACATCCCCGCTCGCCACCAGGACGCGCGTCCCCCGGCCAGACACCAGCAACGCCTGGGCCACGGCCAGGGCCTGCACGATTGCCAGACAACCGCTCCCGACATCGAGCACGCTGCACGTCTCCGGCATACCGAGCCGCGCGTGCAAAATCGCGGAGAGCGAGGGATAGGCGTGGTGCGTTTCACTGGCCGCCACGATCCAATCAACGCCCTGCCCCTTCTCCTTGCCGCCAGGCAGCAGGGGCGCCGCTGCTTGCGCGCCCAATGTGCCCTCATTCTCCTCTTTCGATACATAGGCAAGAGAAATGATCCCGGCGCGATGCCGCAATTTGCCCGCAGGCATACCAAAGGCGTGATCCACTTGTTCGGAAGGAACCACCCGCGAGCCAAAGGCGCTGTTGGATCCGACGATGAAGACTTTCGATGATGTCAAAACCGGGGCCCCTTACGTTTCTCAGCGGGTGCAAAACTCTGCAGCGAAGGCTGAGGCAGTTTTGTCAAACGATCAGAATTCTATCATCCGGCAGACGCGCGGCGATTTCCAGTGCAGATCGCGTATTCTCACGCGGCCTCTCTTCCTCAAAAATACTCGATGGCCTCAGGGGAGGTCCGGAAGGCGTATTGCTCGGCCTGCAGGCGCATGGCGTCTTCCAACGCAGCTTCGCGGCCTTGGGCGAATAGCGAATCGCTGGTGACATCGGCGAAGCCATGCAATTGCAGAAGCCGATCCTCGGCATCGCGGTGCGTTTCGATCGCACCGCCGCGCCGCAAGTGCAGCGGCAACGCTCCTTTTTGCACCAGCACGGGACAGATGAGCAGAAACCGGTGGCAGTGCAGCGGGTCCTCCTCCGCGCAGAGAATCGCCGTGTTCGCTTCGCGGGCGCGGGCCAGGGCGCGATCCACGGCCTCCAGAAAATCAGGAGCGCGGCGGCGCGCGGCGTAATCCACCAGTCCGCTCGGCAGGTAGTAGCTCGGATCCAGGGGGCGCCCGCCAAGCTGCTCACCGAAAAATTCGTAGCGAATTTTCGCCGCGGAGAGTCGCGCTTCCAGCGATTCGCGGTTGAATTGCGGAAACCGGAAGCTTCCCGGGCGGCTGCGCACATCGCAGAGCACCTTGATCTCGTAGCGAAGAAGCGTGCCCAGGACATCGGACATCTCCAGATTGGAGTGCCCCAGGGTGAACAGTTTCAATTGCTTGCCAGCCGGTGAAATCATGGGCAAATGGTGATCCTTGGAAGTGTACCGCCTTCTGCCCCGCAGGGGGGTCTGCCCGGCTGCGCGTTTCGTTCTGATGCCGCGAGCCTTTCACGCGAGGGCGTTCTATGATTTTGTCAGGATGACGCCCTGCTGGTGATGGCTTCCAGTTCGCTGACGACACGATCGAGTTCGTCAACCAGGGGATTATTGCCCGCCGTGCGCAAGGCTTTAACCATTTCGCGGTAGTACCACAGCGTCCCTTCTTTTTTCCCGCGGAATCGTTCGAAGATCCCGGGGCCATGGACGCGCACATCGTAGAGAATCTCTCGCGCATTGGAAAGTTTGTCAGCCGCAGACACCAGGCGAACAGCGGCGGACTCTCGGCCAACCCGCTCGATGTAAGCACGCTTGCGCTCTAGCCACGGCGGCTTAGGCTCGCCATAGGCATCCGTGCAGCCATCCACGATTTCCGCCACGCGCTTGCCGAATTTCCGGCGAATCTCGCGCAGGCGTGGCAGGCCTCCCTGATCCTCCACCGCGTCATGCAACAGGGCGGCAATGGCCATCTCCTCATCGCCGCCGTATTCGATCACGATGGAAGCGACTCCCAAGAGGTGGCCGATGTACGGCCGCTCGGTGCTTTTACGGAATTGCGCGGCGTGCAGTCGCGCCGCATAACTCAGGGCCAAAATGAACTGGCGCGAGAGCAGGTATTTCGAACCAATTGTTCGCGCATCTTTGACTTTTTTGTGTTTCACCGGCGTCGCGTCTTGCTCAACAGGCGCAAAATTTCCAGGTACAACCAGATCAACGTCACCCTCATGGCGAACGCGCCGTACCATTCCATGTATTTTGGAGCGCCCATGCGCGAACCAGTTTCGATCATGTCGAAATCGAGCACCAGGTTCAGCGCCGCGATGATCACTACAACCACGCTGATACCGATGCCCAGCGGCGTACTGCTGTAGAGAAAAGACATTTGTGAGTGGCCGAACAGGCTCATGATCATATTGAGCGCGTACACCAGCGCGACCGCGCCGGTCGCGGCGATGACCCCCAGTTTGAATCCCCGCGTGGCGCGCACGAGGCCGGTCTTGTACGCAAGCAGCAAGACAAACAGCACGCCGAACGTCAGACCAATCGCTTGAACCGCGATGCCCGGATAAGACTTCTCAAACACCGCCGAAATGCCGCCCAGAAATAGCCCTTCGAGCAGCGCATAAATCGGTGCCGTGACCGGCGACCAGGTGTTCTTGAACACCGTCACCAACGCGAGCGCGAACCCGCCAAGCGCCCCGCCGATCATCCAGGGATACGCAGCGTCCGGAGTCTGCGAATGGCTTAGACCCCAGGTCCATGCTGCCGCAACTACCACAAGAAAGAGCAGCAGCCCGGTCTTGTTGACCGTGCCCTGGATAGTCATCGTTTCGCCGGCCGCAATCGGCCCGGCGAACAACTTTTCTTTCAAAACTGTGTCAGCTCAGGCGGTCGATGCAACACTGGCTTGAAGTTTACTCGCTGGAGTTTGGAATCCTAGAGTTTTTCTTGGTCGTTGATTCAAGCGCAGCGAGA
>Ga0209039_10001591_pt1 | contig 20788 bp, 20 predicted proteins | sample BogFormECP12_OM1_FD_188238 | JGI IMG/M metagenome (GOLD analysis project Ga0209039, IMG submission 188238) | Bog forest soil microbial communities from Calvert Island, British Columbia, Canada - ECP12_OM1 (SPAdes) (version 2) | ecosystem: Environmental > Aquatic > Freshwater > Wetlands > Bog ...
ATCCGTCACGCTCTGGCTCTGCGTCGCACTCGCAGGGGCAATACGAAACAAAGCAGTAGCACATGAATCGGCCATGGCCCGGTACCAGGAGTTAGCAAAGCAGCAGTCGAAACGGACTTTAAGGGACGCATTCACCTTTCCCCGCTCGTCCAGGCTGTCATAATCCCGCATAAACAGGTTTGTCATGCCCTCAAGCAACCAGTACCTTGTATTGATACGCAAACCGCTCGGCGTCACCCGGAGCAGTTTTAGACCGGTCGGCTAACCCGCCATGCACTTAGAGCAAACCCACCACCTGTCCCAAGTAAGAGTGGACCCCGACAACGGCATAGCTCGCTTCCTGCCCCTCCGTATCGGCATATTAATGGATCACCCAAGCCCACATATGGTTTCGCTACTGGATGCTCTGGCAGAGCGGGATGACTGCGTCACCAAGGTCATTTACTGTGACCACGCGGCACCGGGACGGACATGGGGTGCTCCAGTTGGCCTGTTGCCACACAGCTTTCTGCCGGGTATACCATGGCCGGGCGGGCAAAGGTTCAACCCTGGGATTTTTTTCGCCCTTGCCAGAACACGGGTCGATCTCTGGGTCGTGAACACCTGTTATACCTCTCCAACAACGCTGCTTGCAGCGTGGTGGCTTCGCCCCCTCAAGATACCGTGGGTATTCATAAATGAGCCTCCTCAGCCGCGCGCCGCATTGCTCACCTCTTTTAGGCAGCCAATAGTTTCCTTTATTTTGAAGCGGGCATGGGGCGTAGCAGGCACCGGCAGGAGAGCTGAAGAAATATATCGCGATATTCTGCCCGATAACAAGCTAACGGAGTCTGTACCGTATTACATCGACCTGGGCTCCTTCTACAGCATACCCCCCATCGCGCCACTCGCCCATTATGAACCCGTGCACTTCGTAAGCTCGTGCCAAATGATCGGGAGAAAAGGACTTGATCTCCTCCTTCGCGCCTGCAACCTGCTCCCCAATGACGGGTGGATGTTGACTCTCGCCGGCGACGGACCGTTGCGCGCAAATCTTGAGAGAGACTTTGCGCAACACTGGGATCAGTCCCGTGTACAATTCATTGGCCAGGTGCCCTACGAAGACCGTGCTTCAGTCTTCGCCGGAAAACACGTATTCGTTTTTCCCTCTCGTTGGGATGGTTGGGGGATGGTCGTTCCCGAAGCTCTGGCAGCCGGGCTTCCGGTCATATCGAGCGATGCCGTAATCTCGGCCCACGAATTCATTAACAATGGCGAGAATGGCTTCATCACTCCTTCGGGAAACGCCCAGACATTCGCCAAGCGTATGGCCTTCTTCATTGAGAACCGCTCAGCCATCCCGAGGATGGGGTTAGCCGCCAGACAATCTCTGGAATCATACCGTCCGGATATCGGGGGGAGGAAGCTGGTAACCTTCCTGCAGGCTTTAGATGAAAGGAACCGCACAAAGAGGAACGGAGGTCCGGCATGTTACGCAAATCTGGTTGAGCCTCGGGCCTGGCAAAGGCTGACCCTGTCTCCCAATGTGTCGGGGCGCTTACGATTGGCCGCGCGCCAGACCGCAAAAAACCTCTTTATCAGCACTGCCCTTAAAATAAAGCCGAAAAAGAAACCACAAGGGGACAGAATACTCGTCTACCACCTTGTCCTGCCAGAGGATAAAAAACGCTTCGAAGAGCATTTGAAGTTTCTTTCCGACCATTTCACGTTGTGCACGGTCACCGAATTACTGACCGATCGTACTTGGCATACAGAGACCGATCGATACAGAGCAGCGATAAGCTTCGATGACGGATTCAGAATCCTCATGGCCGATTGTCTGGAAATATGTCAAAAACACAGGGTTAGAGCTACTTACTATATTCCAACGGGGTTCGTACAATTAAGTACGTCACCTGACCTTGCGGCGCAGTATAGCCTGCGAGCGCACCACTATAATTTGCCTCTTGAGCCCATGCAAAAGGAGGACCTTAGGCTCCTTACAGACTTGGGGCACGAAGTAGGCAGCCATGGAAAATCCCATATTAAGCTCTCGTTCCTCAGCCAGCAAGCCGCGCATCGCGAACTGACTTTGTCAATGCGGCAAATCGAGGAGTGGACGGGTAGCTCTCCCGCAGGTTTCGCATATCCCTACGGTGACTTGAGCAGTTCCTTAGGGCAACCGACTGAATGGGTTCGGGGTGCCGGCTACCGATATGCGGTAACATTGAGACGTGGTCCCATCACCACACAAGGTGACCGGTTCCAGATTCCCCGGGATCATGTTGAAGGCAACTGGCGCTTGAGCGACTTAAGATATTTTCTCTTTTCATGAACGAAGGAGAACTGGTATGAGAAGTCAGGGACTTAAGACTCTATACTACGCGTCCGCCGGCAGGTTATCGATATGCGTCCTCTGGTGGCGCCGGATTACCGGCAATGGGCGCTATGCCAACGCGTACGTAAATCTCGGCTGCGGCACCAAATATGTTCCTGGTATGATTAACGTAGATGGCAATCTTTTCCGCAAGAAAGATATCTGGTTGGACGTGACCCTCGGGTTGCCCTTTCAAGACAACTCCTTACAGGGAATTTATTCTTCCCACTTGCTCGAACATCTCAGCGTGCAGCAGGTGCGCCGATTACTCAAAGAGTGCCATCGGGCTCTTAAGCCCGGTGGGGCTCTTCGCCTGGTCGTGCCTTCCCTTGAGTATGCCATTCAAGCTTACATCCAGGATAAGCCTGCCTCACTGCCTGATTGGCCGGACGAATACAGGTCTATTGGGGGTAGGTTTAATAATCTCATGCTCTGTAGAAACCAGCACGCAACCCTTCTCGACTTCACGTTTCTGGAGGAGCTTCTCAAGGACGCAGGTTTCTCTCTCGTTTACCAGGGAACAACCGGCAACAGCAGGCACTTCAGCGCATGCCATCTGCAGTTTGAATCTGATCCATCCCTAATCGATGTGTCGCTTTATGCCGAAGCGATCAAGTAGCCGACCTTGCGGATTCTAAAAATCCTTCCTTCCTTCTCCGCTCTCACAGGTGGACCGGCAAAGAGCGTAGCTGCCCTCGCCAAGGGCCTGGCCTCAGCAGGCCATGAGGTCCGCTTGCTTACCACCCTCTGGCCTGAAGACCATTATTTCCCGGAATGTGGCACCAGACAAATGGTGGACGGATACGAAGTCCGTATCTTTCCCCACGAAAATGGCTTTGCAGGCCGTTCCCTGCCAGACTCACCCGCGCTTCTCTACGCTCTCTATTTCCTCAGCAAGTCGGCGGACATCACCATATGTCACAGTCTCTGGAACCCGATAGCTACCTTCTCCATGCAGAGTCTGCGCGAAAACAAAATCCCATACGCAGTAATGGCGCATGGGATGCTGGATCCCCTGGTCTTGAGAAAACGTCGCTGGAAAAAACTCCCCTGGTCCATTCTCTGGGAGAAGAAAAATGTCGAAGACGCAACCCTGGTCTTGTTTAACTCTGAAGCGGAACGTTCCAAGGCTCAATTATGTAAATGGCGGTTAAACGAAACCTTTGTGATACCCCACCTGATCGATCTTCCTCACTGGGCCGTACTACCGCCAAGAGAGACTTTCCAACAGTCGCTTCCACAAATCCAAGGCCGCGACGTCATTCTTTACGTAGGCCGGCTCAACTGGGTCAAGAATCTGGATAAGCTCGTCGATGCGCTGAAGCTGGTCAGACGTAAAAGACCCACAGCCCTGCTCCTATTCGTCGGACCCGACAGTGATGGTGAAAGGAAACGTCTGGAGTCCCGTGCGCGGGCGCTCGGATTGACTGATCACGTTTTCTTTACCGGACTGCTTCAAGGAGAAGATCTGAAAGCGGCCTATGCCTGCGCCAACCTCCTCGCGCTCGTATCAAAAAAAGAAAACTTCGGTCTGACGGTTGCAGATGCCTTAGCCGCGGGTCTCCCAGTCGTAGTAAGCGATGGCGTTGACGTCGCAGCAGGATGGAAATCAACTGGTCCGGTCCGACGAGTAAAGCCCGAACCAGAAAATATTTCAGAAGCCATCGTTGATCTGCTGGAGCGCGGAGAAAAGTATGGCTTGCCCGATGCCGAAGCCAGGAGCCTGGCTGAGCTGGAATGGGGCAAAACGCGAATCGCCGAATTGATAGATAAATACGAACAGACGTTAAGGGTGCGGAACCTGTGATCCAACTGTTACCCCTTACGGTTCTCATCGCTGCCAAAGACGAGGAGCACAACATAGGCCGGTGTCTTGCCTCTCTCTCGCCCGCGGAGCGGGCCATCGTGGTCGATTCGCAGAGCAAAGACCGGACAGCGAATATTGCAGAAGAGTATGGAGCAGAGATTATTCAGTTCGAGTATACCGGCGGCTACCCCAAGAAACGACAGTGGGCCTTAGATACAGTCACGATAACGACGCCCTGGATACTCCTGCTTGACGCCGACGAGGTGGTGCCGTCCGAGCTTTGGCAAGAGATTGCGTATGTCGTTACGAAAGCTAACGGGGAGGATGCATACTCGATCACCAAAGGTTTCCATTTCCTGGGGCGTCGATTCCGTTTCGGCGGATTCTCCCATCGGGCTACTCTACTTTTCAGAAAGGGCAAGGCACGCTTCGAGCACCTTGTCGAGGACTCTCCAGACGGTCTCGATATGGAGGTTCATGAGCGCGTTCTGGTGAACGGGAAAATTGCGAGCCTCAAGACGCCTCTCGTTCATGAGGACTTCAAAGGTCTTGATGCCTATATAGACAGACACAATAAATACTCATCCTGGGAAGCCAGTGTAAGGTATGCCTTTCTCCACGGGCCTGGTTCCCAACAAGACGCCATTCCCCCTAACCTCTTCGGAAATCATCAGGAACGGAGACGTTTTTTAAAAATGATCGCTATGCGCGTGCCCTTCGAGCCCCAGCTCTGGTTTCTCTACCACTACGTCTTTCGGCTGGGCTTTCTCGAAGGAAGGCCTGGTCTCATAGCGAGCCAGATAAGAGCCAGCTACATTGCCCAAGTGAGGGCTAAACTCTTTGAATCGGTCAAACAGAATGGTGGAGTCGGCTGATGAAAAAACCTTCCGTGACCATTCTCTACCATTTCTTTCACCCGGATGACGTTGTGGGTGCCAGGCAATTTTCCGATTTCGCGAAGGAATTGGTCCATAGGGGCTGGGACGTAACCGTGCTGACCAGCAACAGATACTGGGGCCGCCCCAAGGCAAAGATAGCTACCGCTGAGGAAAACTGGAACGGAGTACGCATCATCAGGGTGGCGCGATTCGGCTGGAACCAGGCACACGATTTTCTGCGCATTGGTAATGCCCTCTGGATGATGATGGGCTGGCTTGTAAAGCTCTTGCAACTCCCCCGAACCGATGTCATCGTTGTTGGGAGTGATCCCCAATTCTCCCAGCTGATCTTTCCCGCAATAAAAACACTCATCCGACCGAAATTGCTCGTACACTGGTGTTTCGATCTCTTCCCGGACGCTATCCTGGCAGACGGGGTCAGGGGCCCGGTGCGCTGGGGGGCCAAGCTCGTGAGGTATGTCGTGAGGAAGGCGTACCAACCAGTCGACCTCATGGTTGATCTCGGACCTTGCATGCGCAGGCGCCTTAGCCAGCACGACCACAACGCGAGATGTGAAACGCTTACTCCATGGGCCTTGTTCGAGCCGGACAAACTTGAACAGCCAGACCTGAGCGTAAGGCACTCCATGTTCGGCGATGCCGATCTCGCCCTGCTTTACTCCGGGAATATGGGCAAGGCGCACGATTTTATGCCATTTCTCCAACTAGCGCGGGTGCTCAACCGTATCAATCCAAGGATCATCTTCTGCTTCGCGTGTCGTGGGAACAGAATGGCCGAACTGAAGCAGGCGATAACACCACGAGACACGAACATCCGCCTTATTCCATTCACCGACGAGTCTCAACTTGGGAAACAATTGCGTGCGGCAGACATACATCTTCTGAGCCTGCGTCCGGAATGGGAAGGGATCGTCGTGCCATCCAAATTCTTCGGATCGCTGGCGGTCGGAAGGCCCGTTCTATACGCGGGACCCGAGGATTCGTCAATAGCAGCATGGGTGCGAGAATTAGATTTGGGGCTGTTGCTCACGGATCGCAATTTCAGGGATGTGACCGAACAGGTGTTAGCTATAGCCAAGGACCCTCGCGTCCTAGCCTTATGGCAAAAAAATGCATTCGAGGCATATCAACATCATTTCTCAAGAAAGAATATAATGGATGCCTGGAATGCCGCTCTCCGCGATGAACTCCAACGCGGCCTCCAAGCCCTATCATCAGCGATATCGATTATCAGCGATTCTCAGTCGGATAAAAAGCCACGGGTCGTGACGGGCACATGAACGGGCCGGAGACATACGCGCCAATACACGCGGAAGAAGAGCTGATTCTGGGCTTTGCACGAGCCACCCCAGGGCCGCAAACAGCGGAAAGGGTCAAGAGTGTTGCTAGTAACGGGCTCGACTGGCGCTGGGTTGTGGATATCGCGTTGAAAAACGGCATTGGACCCCTTCTTTACAGGAACCTGAGACACCTCGCCCCATCTGCTGCCCCTTCCCCTATTATGGAAACACTTCAGAGGCATTATTATCAAAACATCGCGCATAACCTGGCACTGGAGGATCAGCTGTCGGCCCTTGTTCGAGACTTCCAGACTGCCGATATACCTGCTATTCCGTACAAGGGACCAACCCTCGCGGCAGCAGCCTATGGGGACATAGGCTTGAGAGTTTTTGGGGATCTCGATATCCTCATTCAAGAAAAAGATGTCGGACGAGCTGCAGACATGATGATTGCGCGTGGATACGAGACAGATCTCCGGTTCTCATCTGAACAGCTGGCAGCCTACGTACATCACTTCAATGAACTGCCCTTCACGAGAGTTGGCAAGGCTCCTGTCGAGCTGCAATGGCAGATCGTGCCTGACCACTTCGTCTATCCAGTGGAGCCTTTCTGTCTCTGGGATAACCAGATGACGGGAGAAGCGCAGCGGTCGGGCTTTAGAACGATCCCAGCCGAACAGCAGATTCTGATGCTTTGCGCTCATGGAGCTAAAGATTCCTGGGGAAGGCTTGCCTGGGTCTGCGATATAGCTGAGCTCCTCCGGAAGTCTGACCGACTTGACTGGAAAGGCCTCGTGAACCTGGCAGCACAGACCGGGGGGCTGCGCATGTTGAGCCTTGGTCTTCACCTTGCTCATGAACTGCTGGAAGCTCCTCTCCCACAAGAACTTGTTTTCCGCATCGGCAACGATCGTGCGGTCGCCAAAGCCGGGCGACTCATCCGGGAGAGAATTTTCGGCAGGATTGATGGAAACGAAGGTATACTGGAGACCTGCCTCTTTTACGTCAGGATGAGAGAGCGCCTGCGAGACAAGGCCCGTTTTCTCTTCCGGACCTTCAGCCGACCGATCCCCGGTCAATGGGACCAGCTAGGCCTCGACGACCCTGGTGCCCGCTTAAGGAGTGTGATGCAACATGTGCGGATGGGGTACGGTTACGGGCTAAGCATGGCAAAACAACGATGGAAAGCAGGTAGAGGTTAAGAAACAGGTAGGGGCAAAAATAAGGTTGAGGAAAAAACTGTTCTTTGGCTTTCGGGCCCTTACCTTAATCTTCGCTTTAGTTTTTTCCTCTTCCTTCGCTGCAGTCTTTTCCTGAGCTCTTCGCGGGGTTAAGAAACGCTGGAAAAATGCGATAACGGTTAAAGGTTATCGCATGTTCCACGAACTTCACAGACAGATGATGTTCTTCTTTATTGTGCCTTTTGGCTTTACCCTAGCGCTCCTGCCGATTACTATTCACCTTGCGCGGAAGTGGAACTGCCTCGATGAGCCCGGCGGAAGGCGCATCCATTGTGAGCCAACACCCCGCTGGGGTGGAGTCGCGTTCTTTCTGGGGATCTTGCCCATTTTCTATTTTATCGGGTTAGGTAGGGCTTTCTTTTCCTATCTCGCTGCGTCATTCCTTCTCGTCCTCATCGGGAGCGTTGATGACCACAGGGAGCTCGGGTTCACAACAAAATTTCTCGCAATGCTGGCTGCGATCACCACCGTGATTTTCGGCGGCGGTCTGCAGATTCAGCAGATCGGCACCTATGGGAGCATCGGCATCGTGAAGCTCGGCGTACTGGCAATACCCTTTACGTACCTGTGCATCATAGGCGTCACCAATTCGGTCAACCTGATTGACGGTCTCAACGGACTGGCCGGCGGTCTCGCTTTTTTTGCTTCCCTTTTCATAGGAGTAGCAGCCTATATTTCGAGAAACTTTGAGCTAGCCGCTGTTTGCATGGGCTTTACCGGCGCTCTGGCAGGCTTTCTGCTTTATAATTTTGGCGCGCAGGCCAGCATATTCATGGGTGACTCTGGCAGCCTCTTTCTCGGCTTTTCACTCTCCGTCTTTTCGATACTCCTGACGCAGGACCCCAGATTCCACGTAGAGCCGCTCTTTCCTGTGCTCGTGCTTCTCATCCCCATATTCGATACGCTCAGGGTCATGGGCACGCGCCTTTTCAATGGCCGGAGCCCGTTCAAAGCCGACACCTCTCATCTGCATCACCTGCTCCTCAACAGAGGCCTTCCGGTAACGGGCATAGCGACCCTCCTCTGGTCACTCACCCTCATCCAGGGTGTAACTGCAGTTTTACTCATCAAGAGAACATCAATGCCTTATCTCATGGTAGTATTGGGCACGAGCTTACTCTTCAGTGTTTTTGCCAATTCGCTCGTCAAAGACCGCACAAGAGCCGGGCGCGTGGACAAACCAGCGACACGTTCGATTACCAGGAGCGCACAGGTTCAACGCCTGAGGGTCATCAGAAAATCAGCGAACGAAGCGTGAACTGGTCTTTGTGGTCTATCTGGTCCATTTGGTCTGTTCTACTGAATATTAACCTTCATACTTACCATCTAGTATTGGCGGTTGCGAGTCCAAGGCAAACGGCATAGACTATGAACGCACTTAGTGGTCTTCATCACTTCGTCCCGGGTCGCTTGTTCACCGAGACGAAATGGACAAGAGAGACCAGATAGACCAAATGGACGAGAGGATCAGATGATTCGCTACGTGACCATCACAATAGCTGCATTCATGTTGATGGCGGGCTTTGCCGCAGCGCTTGCGCAAGAGCCACGCCACATTGAAATCCGCATCATTAACCCTTCACCGTCCTCGCAGCAACCACAAAAACAAGAATCCGCTAAAGAGTTTACGCAGGATAAAGCCGTACCCGGATCAGGCCCTTCTGTGCGGGCGGATGATATTTCCCGGGTAGCCCCGCATTCAATGCAGGCTGTGGTCACGATTGTTTCCGGCGACGTGCGCGGATCCGGTTTTTTTGTGGGTCAGGACGGATATATTCTAACGAACTCGCATGTCATTCAAGATTCCTGGCCAACAATACAGTTGGCAGATGGGAAGAGTACCACTGCCAGCGTGATTAGAAATGATGAAGAAAAAGATCTGGCATTATTGAAGGCTTCTGGTTCAGGCTACCCCGCGCTGCCGCTGGGAGATTCGAATAAGGTCGCGCAAGGCGAATCGGTGATCGCGATAGGATCTCCGATAGGCCTTGAAGGCACCGTGACTCAAGGGATCGTCAGCGCGGTCAGGAAGGCTACCAACGGGATAACCTACATTCAGACAGACGCGGCTATCAATCCGGGGAACAGTGGCGGTCCGCTACTGAACAAGGCCGGGCAGGTTATAGGGATAAACACGCTTAAAGCGTCCGCAGATCGGATCGGGTTCGCGATATCAATCAATGACGCAAAACAATTTATGGGCCGGTAAAGCAGTTCTTCGTTCTTGGTTCCTCGTAATTGACTAAGAGCCAAGTACGAAGCACTGTATTGACTATCTAAGGCGCACATTCGGTTGAGTTTATTTCAGAACGTAGGTTCCGTCCATGGTACGGGCCCTACTTTTCCTGGGCGAAGGGCCTAAGGGATCTATCTTTCGTCGTTCCGTCGACTTCGTTTCTGCCTTCACCATGATAGCAAGAGCGCCAACAAAAAAAATCGCCACAAGTATCATCACTGTAGTCAATTTGTTTTATCTCCTTTTCTCAGTCTTATACAGTGGCCGGACCATGACTCTCAGTCTGTTATCGACTCCCAGCCAGAAAACTTGAGCCCTCCGTAACCGCTCAGTTTCAGGACCGTCTAATTTGATTTTATTAGTTTGATTGGTTACAGCCAAAATAGAGATCGTATCTGATGTTTGTCGGTTCAACGATGTCGATAGTCGAAGTTGCGAGACTCGCCCGGCAAGACCGATGAGACTAATGAAACCAATTGAACCAATGAAACGACTTTATATCTTGACTTTGTGCACTTGATAGTTTAAAAGTACTTACAATGCTGGCTTGGGTTGACAACACTACCATTTGCTGTGCGATTATTTGGCCGTGGTTTATGACAAACGCTTGGCTGAGGCTCGTCCACTGACGGCGGAATCCTGCGAGGAGCCGTGGGCAGCCCAGGAAATTGGCTGCCCACGGCTCTTTTTTTGCTGAAAGGAGGCACGGTTACGATATGAACAGACAAGAACAGAGAATGCTTATGGGCAACGAGGCCATCGGGAGGGGGCTGTTTGAGAGCGGGTGCTCGTTGGTTGCTTCCTATCCGGGCACGCCTGCGTCCGAAATCCTATCCTCCGTGGTCTTCTTTTCTAAGGAAGCGCCAGTACCCATCCACATCGAATGGTCTATCAATGAAAAGGCAGCGTTCGAGGTGGCGCTGGCACATAGTTACACAGGAAAGCGCGCTGCAGTCGCTATGAAACAGGTGGGCTTGAATGTGGCAGCGGATCCATTCATGCGTTCCGCGTACCTCGGCATCAAGGGCGGCTTCGTTCTGATTTCCGCTGATGATCCCGGTCCGCACAGCTCCCAGACTGAACAGGACAGCCGCCTCTTTGCGCACTTTGCCAAAGTCCCCGTCTTCGACCCTTCATCTCCCCGCGAGGCCAAGGAGATGATCAAGAAGGCTTTTGATCTTTCCGAGCGGTATGAGATACCCGTCATGGTGAGGCCCACCACCCGCATCTGCCATGCCCGGCAGAATGTTCCCTGTAGAAAGCCGAAGCTCCTGGAAAGACACGCACACTTTGAAAAGAATCCTTCGCGGTGGGTAGCCACACCACAATTCATCTATGACCTGCACAAGCTTCTCAATGAGAAAATCGACAAAATCGCCGAAGAGCCCACGCTCTCTCCTGTTCCCTTTGCTTCCCTGCCCTCGAAAAATAAGCAATGCGTGATCGCTTCCGGTGTGGCGTTTGCCCATACGTACGAGTTGCTTGAGGAGATGGGGCTCTTCGACCGCCTCGATCTTTTCCAGGTGCTGCTGCCCCACCCGCTCAACAGGCGGTTCATCGACATGATACAGAGTGACTATGATCAAGTCCTTGTTGTGGAGGAAACATACCCGGTAATCGAGCTGCAGCTGGGAAACGGAAAAATTCAGGGGAGAAAGTCGGGTCTCGTTCCGCGACAGGGTGAGCTGACGCCTGATTGCATCCACGAAGCTCTTGAAAGATTCCTGGGTGGCCCTGCCCGTACACAGAAATCGAAAGGCGTCTCTCCGGGGAAACGGCCTTCCCTCTGCCCGGGTTGCCCGCACCGACCCGCTTTCTTCGCGATCAAGAAAACCTTTCCCCGAGGCATTTTCCCCAGCGACATCGGCTGCTATACGCTCGGTATGAACATCGGCGCGGTCGACACGTGCCATTGCATGGGCGCGTGCATCAGTCAGGGGGCCGGTTTTTACCACTCCTATGCGCAGGACGGGAATGACATACCCTCCATCGTTGTCACCATCGGCGACTCCACTTTCTTCCACGCAGGGATCCCTGGCGTCATCAACGCTGTTATTCAAGATGCGCGTTTCATCATCGTGATCCTCGACAATAGTACGACGGCGATGACGGGCCACCAGCCCGCGCCCCATCTGGGCATCAAAGCAGACGGCACACCCGGACCTGCGGTCTCCATTCCTGATATCGTCTCCGCAAGCGGGGTCCGCTTCCTGCGCCAGTGTGACCCCTATGACGTGCCGGCATTCAGTTCATTGCTTGAGGAGGCTGACCGTTACTGCCGCAGCGACAATGGTGGCGTTGCAGTAATTATTTCGAAGCATCCGTGCCCTGTAGACAAAAGGGCGTCCAGGCCGGAACGGCTTTACACCATGGAAGTGAGCGAGACGTGCGATGGCTGCAAGATCTGCCTGAAGCAGTTCGAGTGTCCCGCGTTTGACTGGGTCGAGACAGACAGCCGGACCAAAGGTAAAGCTACCAATCCTAAAGGAAGGGCGAGGATAGACCAAGCCGTATGCGTGGAGTGCGGGGTTTGCAGGTACGTCTGTCCAAAAGGAGCCATCGTCGTGACGAAGGAGAGAGCCGTATGAAACAACAGATCATAGTGAGTGGAACAGGCGGCCAGGGGATTCTTTTCCTCACCAGGTTCTTTGCAGAGGCGGCCATGACTATGCGGCTTCAGGTACTCACTTCAGAAATTCACGGTATGGCCATGCGCGGCGGCACCGTGGTCTCGCACGTGAAAGTAGGGCTTTTCAAAAGTCCTCTGGTGAGGGAGGGCCAGGCGGACAGAGGTCTCATTCTCAATAAACAGAACCTTGAGCTGCATCGAGGCTTGGTGAAACCGGGCGGGTCCGTTTTCGTCAATACCGATACGCCGGGCGACTACTTTTCAATAGATGCTTCGGGTCTTGCTTTGCGCGCGGGCGCTCCTGCCATGGCGAACCTCGTGCTGCTGGGCTTTGCAATGCAACGGAAGGGCTTCTTTTGCGACGCCGACGTGGCCAGAAAGGTTTTAGCCAAGCTTTCCCCGCCTGCCCAGCTTGAACTTAACCTCAAAGGCTTCGATATGGGGTTTGCGTCTGTTTAGTCTATCTGGTCTGTTTGGTCTATCTCGCCCTTCGTCCTAGCGTAAGGCGCGGTCTTCCTAGCCCGCAGGGCGGTCTTCCCTCGTTTTCTCTAGGCTGCCTGGGCTCTGTGTTTCCTCAGTCGCTCAATGATATTGGCCAGGAATTTTTCCCGCTCCTTCAGCGCGTCACGAAATTCCCTCTTGTACGTCCTGTGGATCTCTACGTCAAGGTGAGAATGGTAGTTCTCAAGCACGTTCTGAAGGACCTTTGCCTCGTCTTCTGATAGTTCCAGATTTACCATATTAACCTCCCCTTCTATAAAGTTTCTTGTCTCCTTAAAATTATTGTAAGCATCAAGGCAATAGATTTCCACGGTTTATCTGGTTTATCTGGACTCCGGACCCTGAATTCTAACCTGTCAATTCTAAACTGTTGACAGAGAGGCGCAATCTGGTGTAAAAAACACGGGCATGGTATTTACAAAACAAGAGATGTGCCGCCACTTATTCGCACTGGCTACCGTGGGCCTCCTGTTCGTTACTCTCTTGATCTTTCCTGCCCTTCCCACTTCAGCAGAAGAAGAGGAGTCCTCCCCCAAGGAGGCAGTTGTCCAGCAGATCATCCAATTCATAAAGGGAAAGAATGTCCGCCTTCATGATGAGGCTCTGATACGGATGGCAAACACCGTCTACGAGGAATCCCAGCTCTATGAACTTGACTACCGGCTTGTTCTCGCGGTGATCAAGGTGGAAAGCAACTTCAGGCACGATGCGGTATCGAAACGGGGGGCCCGCGGGCTCATGCAGATAAAGCCTTCCCTCGCAAAGTATATCGCAAAGGACGCCGGCATATCATATAGTGGCCATGACTGCCTCAGCGAGCCCGAGAATAATATAAGACTCGGTGTGTATCACCTCTCTCAACTGATCGAGGATTTCAAGGACATGGCAATAGCTCTACATGCTTACAATGCGGGCCCGGCCAAGTTGAAAGGCAAGCTGTTTAAAGACAAAGAGCCGAAAAACAAGTTCGCAAAGCATGTCCTAAGCGAGTACCACAAAAACATTGAAGTGCTGCCGGATATAGAACAATAGATCTCCACGGGCAGGTTCGTGCAGATCTATCTAGCGAGCACTCTTGCCAATACTATGAGCGGCGATATTACAAAAGAGAAGCTGATAAACATCATCAAGGGACTTCTCAAGACCGATACCGATCTGCGCTTCCTGCAAGAATTGCGCAGAGAGGATCTGGAAAAGCTCGTCGCCTCTGTTCGAGACAGAATAGACCGACTGGAAAAGTAACCGCCCATGGCGGGCTGCAGCATCCAAACCGGCAAAAAGCTTTGACCCAGACGAAAGGTGGTTTTGGAGCAGGTTCATAGGATCCTCCCGGGCTATCCGCTCCCTCTCGGTGTCCATCTTCACAACGAGGGGGCTCAGTTCAATCTTTTCAGCAGAAACGCGTCACACGTTATACTGCTTCTCTTTAACCACCCCGAAGATCCCACGCCATCGGCAACAATTGAACTCGACCCGTCACGTTTTAGAACCGGTGACATCTGGCACGTCTGGGTCGAGGGAATAAAGGCAAGCCAGTATTACGCTTACCGGGTCCGCGGCCCGTACCGTCCCCGCCAGGGCCACAGATTCAACAGGCATAAACTGATTCTCGACCCATACGCCAAATCGCTTTCGCAAAGGCCTCCCTGGGACTTCAACCGGGCCAAGGGCTATGATCCCCTTTCCTTTATGGAAGATCTCTCTCTTTCAAAGGATGACAACACGGATGCGGTTCCTCGATGCATCATGATCTCTGATGCCTTCGACTGGCAGGGAGACGTACCGCTGCGACGCCCGTGGCCTGAGACGATCATCTATGAAACACACGTTCGCGGTCTTACGATCCACGCATCCTCCGGAGCTGCGCACCCGGGGACCTTCCGTGGAGTGATCGAAAAGATCCCGCATTTCAGGGATCTCGGGGTTACTGCCCTTGAACTGCTTCCCATACAGGAATTCAATGAAAATGAGCTCCATACAGCCAATCCATTCACCGGAGAACCGCTCAAGAACTACTGGGGTTACAGCACGGTAGCCTTTTTTGCGCCGGAGGGCCGGTATGCCGAAAGCAAGGCTGACGGAGCACAGGTGATTGAGTTTAAAGAGATGGTGCGGGAGCTTCATAAAGCAGGCATCGAGGTAATTCTTGACGTTGTTTTCAACCACACGGCCGAAGGCAACGAGCAAGGTACCACTATTTCCTTTCGCGGGCTCGACAACAGCGTCTATTACATGCTGGAGAGGAACAAGAGATTTTACAAGAACTACACGGGGTGCGGAAACACGCTTAACTGCAGCCACCCTGTGGTGCGCCAGTTTATCATCGATTGTCTCGTTTATTGGGTCCTCGAGATGCACGTGGATGGCTTTCGCTTTGATCTTGCTTCTGTCATGGGTCGGGATCAGGAAGGGTTTATAATGAAAAACCCGCCTCTCCTGGAGGAGATCGCGGAACACCCGATCTTGCGTCACACAAAGCTGATCGCTGAGGCGTGGGACGCTGCCGGAGCCTACCAGGTCGGCTCTTTCCCGGGCCATCTCTGGTCAGAATGGAATGGCCGTTTCAGGGACGATGTAAGAAGATTCTGGCGCGGGGATCCCGGGATGATCGGGGATTTCGCCAGTCGCATATGCGGAAGTGCGGACATTTATCAGAGATCAGGTAAAGAGCCGGTAAACAGCATAAATTTCGTGACCTGCCACGATGGCTTCACCTTGAATGATCTGGTCAGTTACAACCGGAAACATAACGAGACTAACGGCCTGGGAAGCACCGACGGTACTGATGACAATTACAGTTACAATCACGGCGTAGAGGGGCCCTCGCAGGATCCTGATATAGAGCGGGTGAGACTCCGCCAGATCAAGAACATGATCGCAACGCTCTTCATTTCCAGGGGAGTGCCGCTCTTTCTCGGAGGGGATGAATTCAGCCGCTCCCAGCAGGGCAACAACAATGCCTTTTGCCAGGATAATGAGGTCTCCTGGTACAACTGGGAGCTTCTTAAGAAGAATAAAGACGTAGTCCGTTTTACCAGAGAGATGATCTGCTTCCGCAATCGCCATACCGCACTGAGGGAGGTAAAATTTTATACCGAGCAGGATATCACCTGGTACAACTGGGACGGATGGGATCCTGACTGGGGCCCCGCGAACCGAAGTTTCGCCTGCATGATTTTCGGCGATGAAGACCTCTACCTCATGTTTCACGCTGATTTCATGGACAGACGGTTTAAAGTGCCTCCGGCGAGAAACGGCAAGCCCTGGTATATAGCAGTCGACACCTCAAAGCGCTCCCCCCAGGATATCACCCTGCCCGGAGAAGAGAAGATTCTCAAACCGCAGGACTGCTGCCTGCTCACTGCCCGCTCGATGGTCATTCTGGTAACGGGATAAGAAGTTTCTCTGGTTTCTTTGGTCTATCTGGTCCATCTGGTCTATTTCGTCTATTTGGTCTCAGTGAATAAGGAACAAAGATTCAGGCACGAAGAACTATCTTGTCCATCTGGTCCGTCTGATCCCACTGAACAAAGGACAAAGCACGAGGAGCGAAGAACGGAGCACTTTAAAAAAAGGTACGAACGGATTATACTTAAAATGATAATCGCGCAATCAAGGAGGTGTGACACGTATGTCTCCCTATTCAGAGTTAGTTAAGAAGCATTTCGAGAACCCGCGCAACATGGGAAAGGTAGTAGATTTCGACGGCATCGGAGAGGTTGGCAATCCGGTTTGCGGCGATATGACTACCATAACCATAAAGGTGAAGGACGGGCGACTTTCTGATGTCAGGTTTGAAACCCTGGGTTGCGGGGCGGCAATCGCAGTGTCCAGCATCGTTACGGAAAAGGCCAAGGGAAAGACGCTTGACGAGGCCCTGCAGATCAACGCCAAGACGCTGGCAGACGAACTCGGTGAGTTGCCTAAGAATGAACTCCATTGTTCGCACCTCGGGCCAGAAGCTCTCCACAAGGCCATCATGAACTATTATGATCGCCAGGCTGGAAGAACGAGAAGGGAGCGGGGTGGTAAAGACGACCATGTGCACATTAAAGACAAGCATTGTTACTGCCCTTATTGTGAACACGAAGTCTCGGCGGGAGCTCCGGTCTGCGCCAATTGCGGCAAATCGACAGTATAGAAAGGGGCCATCTCCAGAACAATAACAGGGGACCGACGTATGATTTATTTGGATAACATCTCAGGCACACCGCTACACCCGGAAGTGAAACAGGCGATGATCAGCTACATGGAGGATGGATACGGCAATCCCACCAGCCAGCATCGCGTAGGAGACCAAGCCGCTGAAGCGCTGGAGAAAGCGCGCGGTACGGTGGCACAACTTATCAACGCCAATCCAGAGGAGATGATTTTCACCTCCGGAGGCACCGAGTCGATTAATCATGCTATCAAGGGCGTGGCGTTTGCACTTGCCGATAAAGGCAAACACATCATTACATCCAATATCGAGCATCAGGCCGTGCTCAGGTCTGTGCGCATGCTCATGCGCCTGGGGTATCACGTGACCTCGCTTCCCGTGGATGAGTACGGCCTGGTCGACCCGAAGGACGTGGAAAAGGCGATCACGGACGAGACGATCCTGGTCAGCATCATGCACGCAAATAATGAAATCGGGACCCTCGAACCGATAGCGGAAATTGGAGAGATCACGAAAGCAAGAGGCATAATCTTCCATAGCGATGCAGTCGCGTCCGGTGGCGTGATACCGACGGATGTGAATGTACTGGGTGTTAATCTACTGAGCATTGCCGCAAACCAGTTCTATGGTCCCTCAGGAGTGGGAGCACTCTATATCCGCCCCGAAACGAAGATCATTCCCCTTTTGGACGGCGGCATTCAGGAACAGAACATGAGGGCCGGTGCGCATAATATGATAGGCATCGTGGGCATGGGTAAGGCAGCAGAACTGGCAAGGAGAGAGATGTCTTCCCGACTGGAACACTTGAGACAGATCAAGAAGGCATTTCTAGATCGTCTTTCAACCATTGATGAGACAATTATCAATGGTCACCCCACCAAGAGCCTGCCAAACCTCATCTCTTGTTCGGTGAAATACGTGGAAGGTGAATCGCTGGTTCTCATGCTTGATGAGGACGGGATCTGCGTCTCAACCCGGTCAGCGTGCGCTACCGGCTCACTCCGGGCTTCACACGTGCTCGTCTCCTGTGGTCGTGACTATATGACGACCCAGGGCACAATAATCCTCTCCTTTGGCGTGGATAACACGCTTGAGGACGTAGACACTGTTTTCGGTGCACTTAAAAAGGCAGTCGACTTCTTGCGAAGCATGTCGCCTTTTTATAGCAAGAAGAAGGGTTAAAGAGATTCCGTGCCTGTATGCTCGTGATAGACCTGAACGAGTGTGATGAGTTCATGGCGGGCGACGGATCGCTCCTGCGCCAGCTTCTGCACCCGGACAACACACAGGTATCGTGCCGCTATAGTTTGTGCCACGCCACGGTGAAGCCCGGACAAGCGACCAGATCTCATCGGCTAAGAACTTCCGAGGTATATTACATTCTCGGGGGTCAGGGGCTTATCTCAATTGATGGCGAATCGCAACCGGTTCGACCAGGCCAAGCCGTTTATATCCCGCCCCATTCAATCCAGTATATACAGAACACGGGGGACTCCTACCTTACCTTTCTCTGCATCGTCGATCCGGCCTGGCGCGCGGAGGACGAGGAAGTGCTTTAAGCCCCATTATACCGATTCGCCATCAAGCGTGTACCTTCCGAGTACCCGCTTGCGGGTGCGCTGCGTCCGGGTACCCGCTTGCGGGCGTCTCGACGTACTTCTGAGTACGCCTGCGTCATCTCCTCGCTGCCGCCCGGGGTACCCGGCCGAAGGCTGGGTCGTCCATCTCGATTGCAAATCGGTATCACATAGCGTTCTGCGCGGACACACTTGACATTGTTCCAATATTGTGTTAAATATTAACTTGTAATGAAACCAAATTGTATAGACGAGAGGGGAAAGCTGGTCGCGTGTGGCATGAAGTCTACGTATCAGCGCATGAGAATCATGAACTGTCTCGGGAGATTGGGCCACGCCGATGCAAAGGAACTTTACGAATGCCTCGTGCAGGAGATGCCCAGCCTCTCCAAGACTACCGTCTACAACACGCTCGATGCCTTGCACAAGGCCGGCCTCGTCAATATCCTTAGCATCACCGGGGAGGGAACGAGATATGAACTCGCAGGTAAGCCGCATTGTCATTTCCTGTGCCGAAAATGCGGAAAGATAATTGATATGAATTTTTCCTGCGCACATGCTCACTCGTTGCAATCCGATGGATACATAGTGGAGGAGCTGCTCGGCTGTTTCAAGGGCGTATGCAAGAGCTGTCAGGCGAGAGGGGCAAAATCCACCAGAAGGACGCCCGCTGCGCCAGAATCTTTAAAATCCACACCCAGAAAAGGGAGGTAGGATGAAGGCCTTATTGTCGATTTCAGTTCTGCTTGCATTAGCGGGTTGCGGGGTACTAAGTCACGGAACCTCCCAGGGTATCAACTGCACGACTATTCCTGCGGGAGCATTGGTCAGGTCGGCCGATGGCACCACGTGCAGTACGCCGTGTACTGTCAGCCTGAAACGGAAAAAAGACGATATTCTGACCATCGAGCGAGATGGCTACGAGACAGTTACTTTACCTGTTCACTCTGTGTTCTCCGGAGCCTCGGCGAGCAATATTCTCCTGCCGGGCGGGCTCATTTGCTGGGGTGTCGACGTGGTCTCCGGAGGAGGGTATAACCTTGTTCCCGCACAGGTCGCCGTTACGCTCAAACCTCTGACAGGCGAGACTGCACAGGTCGTGGGAAGGTCAATGAAATTTTCTCCTGCGAAGCGATCAGAGCCAATTTTTGAAGAAGAACTGAATTAGAGGCTCCGGGCTCGCCGAGACAAGCGAGAAAACCCCCTTCTTGTATCTCATCCAAAGTAAACCCTTCGCGACGCAAACCACGTTATGCTATACTTACAGCGATCGAAAGGGCTCAGCATGTAATTGTAACTTTCCTGCTCTTTTTGTGGCCCTCTCGATCTCGTTATTCTCCGAATTATAGCCACGCCGTGGCGGTTCTATAGAGAGTTCCAAGGTAGACAGCTTAAAAGAAAGTTTACCTAACATGATGAAAAAACGAAGAGGTAGTGGTACCACTAACGCTCTTAGCGGGAAAGGACAGTTGCAGACCGGGCAAGCAGCGGGCGCTCCGAAGAGCACGGAACCGAAGTTTTGCGAGGCACTCGGCCTCTGGGAGGCAACGTTTGATGCCATTACGGATCTGGTTTCGATCATTGACAGGGACTTTCGGATTATCAAGGTAAACAAAGCCTTCGCTCAAGCGCTCAAAAAAGCCCCTCAGGAACTTCTTGGTCACAAGTGTTATGAGACTATCCATGGCTCGACAGAACCCTCGAAGAGCTGCCCGCACAATCAAGCCCTACAGAGCGGAAAGTCAGTCGCAGAAGAATTCTGGGAGCCACACCTCGAGAAATACGTGCAGGTCTCTGTATCGCCACTGCTCAACCTCAAGAACGAAATGATAGGTTCTGTCCATATTATTAAGGACATCACCAACCGCAAGAATGCAGAAGATACACTGAGACAGAGTGAAGAGCGCTTCAGGCTTACCTTCGACCAGTCGCCCATAGGGGCTGCACTTCTCGATGCAAAGGACGGACACTTTGCCCGGACGAATGGGGCTTTTTGCCGTTTTACCGGATACTCAAAGGAGGAGTTGGCGCAGCTTACCTTCAGGGATCTCACTCACCCGGATGACCTGGCATTGAGCGTGGAACAGACGCGCCTGTTGTTTG
>Ga0209039_10001592_pt1 | contig 20779 bp, 12 predicted proteins | sample BogFormECP12_OM1_FD_188238 | JGI IMG/M metagenome (GOLD analysis project Ga0209039, IMG submission 188238) | Bog forest soil microbial communities from Calvert Island, British Columbia, Canada - ECP12_OM1 (SPAdes) (version 2) | ecosystem: Environmental > Aquatic > Freshwater > Wetlands > Bog ...
GTCACCTCGTCGCGCGTGGGCGCGTTGTATCTTCCACTGCTCTCGGAGATGATGGTCCCCATCGTGCTGCTGAATGACCAGTATCCGGGGGCGTTCGTTCACTCGGTGATGATCCGCAACCAGGAAGGCAGCCGGGCGGCGGCCAGCCACCTGATCGAGCTGGGGCACCGGCGAATTGCGTATCTGGGCGACCAGACAGGCTATCAATCGGAAGCGGAACGCTGCGCGGGCTATCGGGAGGCTCTGGAAGCAGCCGGGATAGTGTTCACTCCGGAGCTGGTGGTTCAGGGCGACGGCAAACCTGAAGGCGGCCAGCGCGCCATGGATCAGCTGCTGGCGCTCGCTGATCCGCCGACCGCGGTCTGCTGCTACAACGATATGACGGCCCTGGGAGCAATGCAGACGATTCACATGCGGGGGCTGCGCGTGCCGGAGGATATCTCCGTGGTGGGCTTTGACGATCTGTTCTTTGCCTCCTATACGCAGCCGCCGCTGACCACGGTTCGCCAGCCGATGCGGTGCATGGGGAAGTTGGCAATGGAGAGCCTGTTCAAGCTGATGTCCGGGGACGAATCGGAGATCCGCATCAAGGTCGATGCGGAGCTGATTGTGCGGGAGTCGACGGCGCGGGTGAAGACGGACTGAGAGGGACGATCCCTTCTACGAGAAGCGAGTTCGCCGCCAGAGCAGAGTTCCGCAGAGGCCGAACGGCAGAATAGTGCCGATGACCAGAACGATCATCCAGGGCATGTTGAGAGTGAGATGCTGGCTGACGGTGCCGATGCCCAGCCAGACGAAGATTCCCACTGCGACGATCATCACTACCGCTTCCCACCAGCGCCGCACGGGCGGATGATCGGCCAGCGGGTCGTCGCCGGCGACCACCGCGCTCACCTTTTCCGCGTCCAGGCCGTAGCGCTCGCACTCCCGCTCCCGGGCCTGCTTCCAGCTCACCAGCTCCGAGGCGCCGGGGTTGGCCATGCTGATGGAGAGAGCGCCGGCAATCATCACCAGCGATCCGGTCAGGATCAGCACCTTACTCGAAGTGCTCAATCCGGAAAACTCGGCAAAGACCAGCGCGCCCCAGGCCAATCCCCACAGCTGGTTGGTGTTGGAAAGCGGAATGCCGCGCCCGATGCCGATATACTTGGCCGCAAAGTTCTGGAAGAGGTCGCCGATCACCCAGCAGAAGCCGCCCAGAAAGGGCCAGAAGAGCATGGGCCGGGCGCGATGCAGCTCGCTGACGAGATTGCCCGCGCCGCCATGAAAGATGGCCGCCAGGATAGTGACCGTGCCCAGTTCGCCGAAGGTGAAGATGGTGACGAAGGAGAGCGGATTCATGCCGCTGATGTAGGCCTTGCGGTAGGGAATATACATTGTGCCCAGCAGGACGCCTGCGCCCAGCGCGGCCACGATACCCAACAGAGCCTTGCCCGGCGTTGCGGACTGGCTGGCCGTAGCTAGGGCGAGAACCGCCGCGCCGCCGACGATGGCAAATGCGCCTCCCAGCACCTTCGACCATTCTTTAATGCCGGAACCACGCAGCTCCTTGAAGAGCAACCAGCCCCAGAAGAGGCCTACCAGGCTGTTGATGTTCCACAGCGGAAAGGCGATGGATAAGCCCACATTGCGCACTCCGAAGATGGTGAGCGTGTTGGCTACGGCCCACAACATTCCGGCCAGCAGCGCCCACACAATGAGGTGGGGTTTTTCGCGCAGGTCAGAGAAGATAAAGCCCGTGCCCTTGAGCAGCGTGGGTACGGTCCAGCGGGCAACGAAGGCGCCCATCACCATGCCCATGGAGATGAGGAAGGGCGAGAATCCCGCATTTACCAGCTTGGTGGGCGCTTCGGCGGTGCCCAGCCAGACGGCCGCGGTCAGTCCGCAGAAGACGCCGAGCTTATGCAGGGAGAGGGTCGAACGCACTCGTGAGGCGGTCACAGGTTCGCTCAAGAGTTCACCTCAGGCTCATCAGTAGGATTATTCCCAGAATCAAAACACCGACCGGAACCCAGAGGTGCACGTCGGTAAGGATTGAAATCAGCCAGGATTTTTTCATCCTCCCACCTCTTGCAGTCGCACGGGCCGGTGCTCGTCGTAAGATTTTCGCGCAGCCAGCGCCATGGCCACGGGAATCCGCCCGTCGATGCCGGTGACCGCGGTCATCCGCTTCTCGCGGATGGCGACTACGAAGGATTGCAGCTCGCGGACAAAGCTCTCCGTATAACGCTCCATGAAGAAGTTGAAAGGGAGGTCCTGGCGGACGGATTTTCCATCGCTGACCACGGCCTGGTTGGGATAGCAGTTTTCCGTTGCGATCTTTCCCTCGCTGCCCAGAATCTCCACGCGCTGGTCGTAGCCGTAAGAGGCTTTGCGGCAGTTGTCGATGGCGCCGATGACGCCGTTGCGGAAGCGCATTACGATCAGCACGGTGTCCAGATCGCCTGCCTTGCCGATCTCCGGGTCAACCGTTACGCCGGCCACGGTATAAATCTCTTCCACCTCGTCGCCGATGAGGAAGCGGGCCATGTCGAAGTCGTGGATGGTCATGTCCACGAAGATGCCGCCTGAGACTTTGATGTAGGACAGCGGCGGCGGCGCGGGATCGCGGCTGATGAGGTGCATCAACTTCGGCGTGCCGATCTCGCCGCTGGCTACCGCATGGCGGACGCGCATGAAGTTCGCGTCAAAGCGGCGGTTGAAGCCGATCTGCAATTGCACTCCAGCAACTTTCACTGCAGCCAGGGCGTGGTCAATCTGCTCCAGGCTGAAGGCAATGGGCTTCTCGCAGAAGATGTGCTTGCCGGCCTGGGCGGCCTGCACAATCAGGTCGGCGTGCGTTCCGGTCGGCGAGCAGATGAGCACCGCCTCGATCTGCTTGTCGGCGAGAATCTCATCGCTCGACGCGGCGACCCTGGGAATGTTACAGCGTGCAGCCAGCACTTCAGCGGCCTCGCGGTTGATGTCGGCGATGGCGACGATATTCGCCTCCGGCAAACGGAAGGCCAGCGTCTCCGCGTGGACCTTGCCGATTCGCCCGGCGCCTATGATTCCGATATGCAACTTTTGCGTGCTCAATGTGTCCCCCCGGGTACTTTTCTGGAATCTGTGTGCGTTATAAACCTTCTTCGGCCTGCGGCGAAAAGCAAACTACAGCATACACTTTCCTGCGGCATGCCATGGCAACGGCCCAGGCAAAATACTTTTCCACGGAGCACAGTTATTCACGGCTGCGCAGCGCACTCTTCCCGGTTGTGCCCATGCCGGGCGGAATGTCTTGTTCCAAACGCAGGGCTGGGGAGATTGAACCGCCCTGTCCACCTCGACGCTCTGCCAGGAAAAAGTCCGGTGATAGATACTTCCGATGAGCAGCGGGCTTTACAATGTGGTGTGGTCGCGGACAACTCGAAGGGCATGGCATGGAACCGGCGCAGGTCGTCATAATCGGCGGAGGAGCAACGGGAGCTGGCATCCTGTGGGATCTGAGCCTGCGCGGCATCTCCGCCACGCTGCTGGAGCAGGGAGACATTGCTAACGGCGCTACCGGGCGTTGTCATGGTCTGCTGCATTCCGGTGGGCGTTACGCCGTTAAGGATACTGACACGGCGCGTGAGTGTCTTGCCGAGAGCCGCATCATCAAAGCAATTGCGCCTCATTGCGTGGATGACGTCGGGGGACTGTTCGTTCAGTGCGCCCAGGATGATCCCGCATTCTTCGACCAGTGGTGGCGCGCCGCCGCGGCTGCCGGCATCCGCAGCCGCCGTCTGAACGCGGATGAAGCGCGCGAGCTGGAGCCGAGCCTGGCGGCAAGTATTCTTGGCGCATTTACCTGCCCCGATGCGCATGTCGATGTCTTCCGGCTGGTGCTGGCAAATCTAGAGGCTGCGGTTGCGCGCGGAGGACGCTTCAAAACCTACAGCAAGGTAACTAACATACACACGGCCAATGGCCGCGTGCGCGGAGTCCGCTATCGCAATACGCTGAGCGGCGAGGAACACGAGATTCCCTGCGAGATGGTGATCAACGCAGCCGGCGGGTGGGCGCAGAGCATTGCAGCACTGGCCGGCGTCGAGGTGCCCATTTACTGCGACAAAGGCACGCTTCTGGTGCTCAATCACCGGCTGAATCGCCGCGTAATCAACCGCTGCCGCAAGTCCAGCGATGCCGATATCCTGGTGCCCGCCGGACCGGTGTGCATCCTGGGCACATCTTCGACTCGCGTTCCCGGCCCGGATGGATTGACCGCTTCGGCCGAGGAGGTTGATCGTTTGCTGCGGCTGGGCGAGGAGATGATTCCCGGATTGGTTGATACACGCATTCTGCGCATTTTCTGCGGCGTTCGGCCGTTGTATGCTCCCAAAACCACGGAAGCTGCAAAAGGCCGCGAGATCAGCCGCGGCTTTGCGCTGCTCGATCACGAGACACGGGACGGAGTGGGCGGCTTTGTTTCCATTGTCGGCGGCAAGCTCACCACGTATCGATTGATGGCCGCCGAAGTGTGCGATTGCGTTGCGAAGAAACTCGGCGTCGATGCGGAATGTGCAACTGACAAGACGCCTTTACGGCCTGCCATCGATCGCAAGACGCATCAACGCGCACTTCATTTGCTGCCGCATCCGGTTGCGGACAAGATGGAGCGCCGCCTGGGCCCTGAAGTGCTTCGAGTCATTCAGGCTATCGAAGCCCGGCCCGAGCTGGCTGAGTTAGTTTGCGAATGTGAGTTAGTAACTCGCGGCGAACTGGAACATGTCCTCGGCGGCACTACTCCGGTGCCAGCTTATACCATCAGCGATGTAAGCCGGCGGACGCGCCTCGGCTTCGGGCCTTGCCAGGGAACATTTTGCGGATACAAAGCGATGCTTGCCGGCTATCAGACTCAATGCTGGACAGCAGCGGAAGCAGCCAACAAATTTTCAGCATATCTTCACGAGCGCTCCAAGGGACAGTCCTTCATCCACCAAGGCAAGCAGCTCGAGCAATTGGAACTCAACCACGATCTCTACGGCGCGGAGCAGGCGTTCTGCGCGAAGCCGGGCGTGCAAGATGGGAATTAATCGCTACGACGTTGTTGTTGTGGGCGCGGGGTTCTCCGGCCTTGTCGCGGCGGGGGTTGCCGCTCATCGCAAGCTAAAAGTCGCGCTGGTTGCCACCGGGGCGGGTTCCTTTGTCACCGGGCCTGCATGGTTGAAGGCGCAGGAGATACAGCAAGCATCCGCGGCACCTGATCTGGGAGAGGCCATTGCGTACTTTTGCGAATTGGCGAGCCTTGCCGGCTGCCTGTATGCGGGAGATATCTCGGTTACGCGCTTTCTGCCGTCCATTCTTGGTGACTTTCACAGTGTTGCACTCGCGCCCCTCACGCTGTGGAATGCCGAGCCTCGCAAGGGAATTTCCACCGCGATAGTAGGCGTTCGCGGACTATCCAGCTTTGATGAAAACTTCATGGCTGAGCGGCTTACGGAGCAGGCGCGCCTGATAACGTCCGGCTGCACGTACACGGCGCGGCAAATCTCTCTTTCGCGCGACATGGGAGTTCCCGTGACTACATTGCGCGTCGCACAGTGTTTTGATCGCGATTCAGCATTCCGAGAGGAACTATTGAACGCTTTGCGTGCAGCGGCCTCCGGATTCGAACGAATCCTGTTGCCCGGCATCCTGGGGCTGGAGACCTCTGCGGAGCAGATTGCAGTATTTGAACGCGAGCTCGGTTGCCAAGTGGGCGAGATCCCCACTCTGCCTCCATCCATTCCCGGCTTGCGTGTCTATCATCACCTGGAGAGTTACCTTCACAGGATCGGCGTGGAGCTCTATCGCGGATTTCCCGTTAACAAGGTAGAGATACAAAACGGTTTATGCACCGGGATACAGGTTGACAGCACTGGCCACCCGCTGAATCTGCACTGCCGGAGCGCTGTGCTGGCCACCGGCCGGCGAACTGCCAATCCTCTGGGAGGGGAATATGCCGGCTGCGATCAGCAGATGCGGCCGCTCACTTCGACAGGCTCTGTGATGGCGCGCAACCTCTTTGTTGCCGGGCCGCTTCCGCATTCCAGCGCTGGCGATCATGGCAACGTCATGTACATTCTCACCGGTTACCGCGCGGGAAGCCTCACTGCGTCCACAAGAGGAAACCATGCGGCTTGATGACCTTGCGCTCGATAACTGCCTGAAGTGTTCGCTTTGCAATACTGTGTGTCCGGTGCTGGCCGTTCATACCCAATATCCGGGTCCCAAACGCCTGGGGCCGGAGCTGGAGCGCATGCGTCGCGAAGGCATCTCCACTGACACAGAGTGGGTGGAATACTGCCTGGGATGTCATCGCTGCGATCTGGCGTGTCCTCATCAGGTACACGTTTCAGAAATGATTGCGCGCGCCAAGGCGGAGCACCGCAAGCCGCTTATCCGCGGCCTGCGCGACTGGTGGTTTGCGCGTCCCGGATTGCTTGGCAGGCTGACGACAATACTCCCCGCGCTATCCAACTTTGCGCTTTCCATGAAACCGGCGCGCTTTTTCATGTCAAAGCTGATGCAGATCACGCCGCAACGCAGATTCCCCAGCTATACATGGCCGAATTTGCGCTCGCCGACAATTACCTGCAAAGAGACGCAGCGGGTGGTTTTCTTTCCTGGCTGCTTCATCCGCTACAACCGGCCTGCTCTGGGGAGAGTGGTGATCGATCTGCTTGAACGGAACGGCGTGGCCGTGGAAGTTGCCTCAACAGAGTGCTGCGGAGTTCCTGCCATGGCCAATGGTGCTGCGGCGGAGGCGCGTGCGGTGGCGCGAGCCAACATCAAAACCCTGGCCAAGCAGGTTGATTCGGGGATGCGCATCGTGACCGCCTGCTCCAGTTGCGGACACATGCTCAAGACGGGATTTGGCGGCCTCCTCGAAGATGACAGGGAGTTTGCCGGAGCGGCGCAAAAAATCGCCAGCCAAACCTTCGACCTTGCTGAGTTGCTGATGGAACAAGCGGATGCGGGAAAACTCAACATCAACTTCCGGCCCGCCAACCTGCGGCTGGCTTACCATGCGCCATGCCACCAGAGGTCACAGGGCATCGGGCGCCCGTGGTATCACTTGTTGCGCATGATTCCCGGCGTTGCCGTCGAGGATCTGGATGCCGGATGTTGCGGCATGTCGGGCACCTATGGCTTCAAGCAGGAGAAGTACGCGGTCTCCATGGAGATAGGCAAGGAGTTATTCACGAGCATCAGCGCAACGCTGCCGCAGATGGTCGTCACGGAGTGCGCCACCTGCCAGTTGCAGATCGAACACGGAACAGCGTTCAAGGCTATCCATCCCGCGGAGATTCTGTTACAGGCCTACGATGAGCGCCGCTCCGGATAACGGCAGGGAAGATGAATCGAGTGGATTGAGGCGAAGTTGGAACGCGGCTTGCTGCCGCAGGCATTATGCCTTTGATTTTTGGAGCGGGAGACCGGGATCGAACCGGCGACATTCAGCTTGGGAAGCTGACGTTCTGCCACTGAACTACTCCCGCATCCTATTTGTAATCAACAACATACAGCGTATTTGAGAACTCATGAACCCAACAAAATACCATCGAGATAGTGGCTGCATCTTCAACTCTGGGGAGGGTGGCGAGATGAAAGCCAGTCGTGAGCGATATCAACATGGCAGTGTCCGTAGAGTTCCCCGCTCCCAAGGGTTTGCTTGGGAGTTCAGATATTACGATACAACGAAAAACAGGTCTCGTAAACTCAGAGTCGACGTTCGACTCCGCGAAGTACCAAACCGAGCGTGATGTACGCAAATCGGTAGAGGGTCAGCTCTCGGCTCTCAATGCGGGTACACTCGGGGGCAAGGTTGCCGCAACAATGGGCACCGTCATCGACCGCTACATAAAGGAAGAGTTTCCTTCCCTTCGCCACTCCACGCAGACCACGAACAAGAGCCTCATCAATCTGCACATCAGGCCACGGTGGCAGGATGTGAGGATTCCAAGGGGTATTTGGAAGGGGGTTGGAGCGCTCGACAGGCGGGCCGGCACTGACGACGCTGCGAGATGACCTGCCACGAGGCGCCGGATGTTGTCCTCTGGCATTCCTGGCGCTATACTGAACCCACTCTTCTAATCGTTTTCCAATCCATGGTGATGGTGTTTTTCATTCGCTCGTTGAGTGGCCCATGCGACTTACTGGGCCGATGAAGGTGGTTCCTCATGTCCGAGAAAGCCCAAGCGAAGCGGCCCGCTGCCGACCGGCGCGAAATACGCGTCTTCATCTCTTCCACCTTTCGCGATATGCAGGAGGAGCGCGAGGAACTGGTCAAGCAGATCTTCCCGCAACTGCGCCGTCTGTGCGAGAGTCGCGGCGTCACCTGGGGCGAGGTGGACCTGCGCTGGGGCATTGCAGAGGAGCAGGCAACGCACATAATCGTATTCAGCCCGCTCACCTTCAGGTGGCCGCCAAATAGATCGAGAGAGTAATATCCTCCCGCGAGAAAGGTATTCACGGGCCAAATCGCTTCTACTCTTTGTTCTTCACTGGAATTCATGCGGAGGCCAACTCCGGGAAGAACGCGCAGGGAACGGAGAAAAAGCGGCGTGCGCCGGCAAATGTCAGAAAGCGTTCACGGCCGTGATGAACTCCTGTTCATCCATGTATTCGATGCCGCACCAGTACACTGGCCAGTTCGTACTGGTGATAGGATTCCAGTTCGCATTGGCGTTAGAATTCCACGTGTTGTTGCCGGAGTTGAATGCGCCCTGGTATTGCGTCATTGCCGCGTTTGATGCGATCAGCGTGGGAAACAGCTCCGCGAACGAAGTGGCGAGAGGGCCTTCGAGTTCATAGGCTTGTGAAAATGTGTAATAGTTGTTAAACGCGGGATGCGTCACCAGCAGGTTGCAGTTCACAGCGGAATAGTCGGTCGGAGCAAGGCTCACGCCATCCAAAGCAAAGATTTTGTAGGCGGGGTAGTTGCCAAAGTACGGACTGATGCCCGCGGTAATTGCCAGCGCATTGCCCGGCGACATCAGCCGGAATTCGTCCATGTGCGTATGACCGGCAAGAGACATAGCAATGACGCCGGGATACTTTTCAATGATGCCCATGAAATTATCCTGATTGATTTCAGCCCACATCATCGTGGCTGCCGTGATATGGCCATTGTCATTGGTCGTATTGCCGGTTGTGCTCTCAACCGCGCCAGGAGGCGCATGCATCAGCAGCCATACCTTCTTGCCGGCCGAGCTGGCTTCCGCAAGTTTGGCATCAAACCAGGCAAATTGATCTGGAATCATGGCCTGCTCGACAGTATTACCTGGGGAAAGCGCGAAGGTGTTAAGCGCGACGATCATCAGATTCATTCCCGCGGGCTCTGCCGAATAGTATCCGCCATTGGTAATGGTGCTGATTACATCCGCCTGATTCCCTGACCCGTTCAAAGCGAGCGTGTATAACTGCTGCGCATTGTTGGCAAGAAAAACGGAGTCCGGCCCATCACCGGTATAGGAATCGCAGTTGCCCAGCGCGAAGTAGACAGGGATAGAGCCCACCGCTGTTCTGATCTGCTGCAAGACAAATGTGAGTGTCTTGTCGACAAAGGCATTTACTTTGGCATTTTGGGTACTATTGGGGTTCCCCGAATATGCCGAGTAAAACTGGTCTACGCCGTGGCCAAGAAAGTCACCTGTAAACAGGACCGCCGGAGCCGCCCCCAGGTTCGACGTGATGCTTTCGAGCGCCAGTTTCAGCAGCGCATAGTTGGTGTCTGCGCCAAGGGGGGAAGGCGGATAGTTCAACGCATTCAACGAGCCCAGGAAGATCGCCGGCCAATCGGAGGGATCCGCAATATCAAGCTGCGCTACAAGCAACTGATTAGCCCCAAATGTTGCAGGATTTGGATATGTGCCATCTGCCGCGAACGGATCGATAAATGGCTGGAAATGCACATCGGAGAAAACAGGCACCGAGAAGTTATCCGATCTGGTATTCCCGTTACCTCCGCTGCATCCGCCGAGGAGGCCGGCGCTTGCCAAGCCTGCTATCTCAAGAAATGTGCGGCGTGAAAGTGTGGGCATGACTACTTCTCCTTCTGCTTAGTACAAGCGCCAACATGTTCGTTCGACGGTTTAATCGGCACATGATACTATAGCATCAATTGCCTGAACCATTGTTTATACGATGAGGCATAGAACCGGGTTCGGCGAATTATGGGGTCTCTTTTCTCATTAAGAATTCCCAATTTGGCACTTCGTGCCATCTTCTTTATTCCTCGAAAAAAGTCATGCGTTTTTTCTAAGAGCCGTAACCAGACGGTGGAATTCTGATTGTGCAGCCGTTTTCTTTGGGTACTTGTCCGCGAGCGTCTAGGCAATGTTTCAGGCGATAAGCGAAAGGGTGGGTTTCATGCAGTCGATGCGTAGTCTTGGTATTTCTCTGACGGCAGTTCTGGTTTTTCTTTGCGGATGCGGGCATGGCGGCAACGCGCCGGTGCCGGCGACCTTCACCTACGCTCAATCCGCTCCGGTCTACACCAAGGGTGCGGCGATCACTATCAACAGCCCCGTCGGCAGCGGTGCATCGGTGTACGGATACAGCATAAGTCCGCCGCTTCCCGCGGGCTTGATCCTGAACTCCTCGACCGGAGTCATCAGTGGAACTCCCACGGTTGTGGCCGGCAACACCACCTACGTGGTCACCGCCTACGGCTCTGGCAGCAGCGCAACGGCCTCTCTCTCCATCACGGTGAACGATCAGAAGCCCACGGCTCTCAGCTATGCCACGAACACGGCAAAGTACATCGTCAATTCACCTATCACGGATAACTTTCCGACTAATACGGGCGGAACTGTAATTTCCTACAGCGTGAATCCGGCCCTTCCATCCGGCCTGAGCATGAGCACAACCACGGGCATCATCAGCGGAACACCATCAGCTATAACAGGCTCGGCCAGCTATGTGGTGACGGCGACCAACACGGGCGGCAATGCGACGACGACTCTGACGATCGCGGTGAATAACGCTCCTTCGACGGCTCTGACAGCTCCGGCGGGTCTGGTCTATACTCCCGGCAATGCGGTCTACACAGTGGGCAACCCGATACAGGAGAATGTTCCAACCAGCACTGGCGGGGCTCCCACAACTTATGTGAATGCGAGTGATGTCACGATTCCGGCGTACAGCATCAATCCGCCGCTTCCGAATGGTCTGACTATAAGCTCCGTGCCGCCGCCGCCGCCCACCTTCGGTATTGATGCCACAGGTATTATTAGTGGGACGCCAACGGCTGCTTCCGGTCCTACCCTTTATACGGTCACTGCCGCCAATTCATCTGGAATAACAACGGCCACCTTTACTCTCACAGTAAATAACTCAACGACTTTGTCAGGCCTGGCATATAGCGCCCCCGCTCCGGTCTATGCCGCCGGAGTGCAGATTACAGCGAACATTCCAACCATCAGCAACCCCGGAGGAGCTCCGCTTTCTTACACAGTGAGCCCCGATCTCATCACAATCGGTCTGAACCTGGATTCCCAGACCGGCATCATCACCGGTACTGCCGTGGCGGTGCCTTCCGCGATCGTGCCACCGCCAGCTGTTACTGCGACTTACACGGTGACCGCCTCCAATGGGACAGGGACAGTCTCCGCGCCGGTCACCATCACGGTCTATAACATGCCCCAGGCCGTTCCGAATATGTCCCAATCGCTTACGCCGCTGGCAACCACCGGTTCCAGTTTCCAGTTTCTGGATACCGGCATGGTTGTGACCGATCCGTATGATCCGCAGGTAGCCCCTGTGGAATGGCTGGCGGGGCAGGCGGTCAGCACCTCGATCAGTCCGGATAACAACACCCTGCTGGTTTTGACCAGCGGTTTTAATCGTGTTTACCAGGGGCCGTTCCCCATGTTCGACCCGCTCATGTCGAGTGAGTACATCTTCATCTTCGATATCTCGAATCACACTCCGGTCTTCAAGCAAGCGGTCCCCATTCCCAACGCCTACCACGGCATTGTCTGGGATCCGAGTGGCACAGCATTCTACGTCTCCGGCGGCATGGGCGATGCTCCCTTCGGCACCGATCCTATCCCGTACTACTCGCCATGGACTGGAGCTCCGGCGAACAATAACGGCGACAATGTGCATATTGTCACGCAATCCAGCGGTGTCTGGGCGCCAGCGGCCGAACTTGACCTGGGCCAGAATCTTCCCAGCAATACTCCACCGCAGACAGTTGTCGAGGGCCACCCGTCGGGCAACGGCCTTCCGGTGCCCAACAACTCATTTGCCTCCGTCAACGCCGCGGTCTACGTGGCGCCGATGGCCGCCGGCCTGGCGATTTCCAGCGATGGCCAGACGCTGGTGGTGGCAAATTATTACAACGATTCGATCACGGTATTTACCGGAGGCTTGAGCGCCTGGCTCAGCCAATGGCAGTCGGACACGGCTTCGATGCAGGGGATGCAAGGAACGCTGCAAGGAACGGAACTTGACCTGCGTCCCGGCAAGGCCGCCAGTTCGCCTGCTACAGGCACGCCGGGGGGCGAGTATCCCTTCTGGGTGGTGCTGGCGGGCAACAGCGGAGCGAGCGCAACAGCTTATGTGTCGAGCCTGCGCGACCGCGAGATCGACGTGGTGAGTTTGTATGCAGGTTGTCCCTTGGCTTGCATCATTCACCCCTCGGTAACAGCCCGGATTCCGGTCAAAGGCCAGCCCAACAAGATGGCGCTGAACAAGGCCGGTACGCTGCTCTATGTTGCCGAAGACGAGTCGGACACAGTGGACGTGATTGACCTCAACCCGCTGGATGTCGGCCCTCCAACCCAGAGTCAGCCCGCCACGCAATACAAAGTGATTGAAACCATTCCGGTCATCGCTCCGTCGGCGACTATGTCCACTTACTCGCTGATGCCCTATACCGGCGCTAACACCAACAGCGTGACGCTTTCGCCGGATGAGAATTATCTCTACGTGACCAATGGCAATCTGAACAACGTCGCGTTTGTGCAGTTGAACAAGACCCCTCTGGGCGTCCCGACCAATCAGGGCGACCATGTAATCGGCCTGATCCCGACCGGATGGTATCCGAACTCGATCAGCATTAGCGGCGATGGAACATGGGCGTATGTGGCTAATTCCAAGTCGCCGACCGGCCCGAATATCAACTGGTGCTATGTCTACGGGCCTACCGGATACCCAACCTGCATGCCCGCGAATGAGTACAATCCTCAGATGACCAAAGCCGGATTGCTGAGCTTCCCGCTTACCGGCCTCACGACACAACTTCCGGCGCTTACGGCGGCTGTAGTGCAGAATAACCACTTCGCCACCGTGGAGAGCCCCGACGCTGCCGCCACCATGGCGGCTGTGCATAGCGGCATTCAGCACGTAATCTACATTCTCAAGGAAAATCGGACCTACGATCAGATTCTGGGCGATCTGGGACGCGGCAACGGCGATCCCGCCCTGACGTTGTTTGGCCAGGCGATTACGCCGAATGAGCATAATCTCGCGCAGCAATTCGTTACCCTCGACAACTTTCTCGCTACCGCCGAAACCAGCAACGACGGCTGGCCATGGAGCACATCAGCACGCGCCCCCGATGTCGTCGAGCATCAATTCCCTGTGAACTACGCGCAGCGAGGACTCAGCCTGGACACCGAAGGTATGAATCGCAGCGTCAATGTCGCGCTGCCGACTCTGGCTCAGCGCCAAGCCTCTGATCCGCTGATGCCGGGCGGGACGCTGGCGCCCAACGTACCGGACGGCGCGGATCTGCTTCCGGGCCAGGCCGACGCGGCCGCGCCCGACGGACCAGATGATGAGATCAATACAGGCTACCTGTGGAACAACGCGCTGCGAGCAGGCCTCACGGTGCACGACTATGGCTTCTTCATTGACACAACCTGCTATAACGAGCCCAGTTGCCAGATTCCTTTGATCCATGATCCGTTCTCTACCGGCACCATCGTGGCGCCCTCTACGAACGTTGCGCTGACACCATTCACCGATCCGTACTTCCGCGGCTTCGATCCTGGCTTTCCGGACTTCTATCGCTTTAAGGAGTGGGAGCGGGACTTCGATGCCAACTACGCAAAAGGCGGGCTGCCGAATCTGACTCTGATTCGTTTCATGCACGATCATACCGGAAACTTCGCGACTGCCATCGACGGCGTGAATACGCCGGAACGCGATGTGGCCGACAACGACTACGCAGTCGGACTGGTGGTGCAGAAGATCGCCAACAGCCCCATCTACAAGAACAACACCCTGATCTTTATTGTGGAAGACGACTCGCAGGATGGCGGCGATCATATCGATTCGCACCGCACCACGGCCCTCGTCGCCGGGGCCTACGTAAAGAATGCAGTTGTCTCCACGCCGTATACTACCCTTGATTTCATTCGCACGATGGAAGAGGTCATGGGCCTGCAGCCGATGAATCTGAACGATGCGCTGGCCTCGCCGATGTACGACATCTTCAACACCACGCCGAGCGCATGGAGCTATACTGCTACGCCCTCAGCGATCCTCTACTGCACGAGCCTGCCGCTGCCCACTCCGGCACTGCCCTGCTTGAACCCGACCGCAAACGACGCACGATACTGGGCGCGAGTTACCAAGGGGATGGACTTCAGGGATGCAGATCGCGTCGATGACGACACCTTCAACCGCGTTCTCTGGAGGGGAATGATGGGCAACCGGCCTTATCCCTCCCGGCCGACCGGCAAGGATTTGCGACAGAACCGCGACAAGCTGCTGGCGGATTACCGGCGCTCCCTCGCTCATAAAACTGCTCGCGCGCCAAGGCCGGCAGAAAACTGAAAACAGAGTGACTATCGCACCGGGACTCTTGCGCACAACGCAGGAGCTCCGGCGCGACAAGCGCTCTATCCGTGCAATGTAATCAATCCTCTCTCGCGTATGGTAATATTTCCTTTTGCTGACGATGCGGGCAGATTCCATCACCAATCAGCCGCAAGATGAGAATGGGACTGGCCGGCGAAATGCTCTCTTCCCTGTGACAGGACGCGCCTTCTCATCGGTTCCAGGAATGTGATTTGCTTACCGCAACTGAATTACTTTTCCCTTTGATCGCGTCGATCGGAACCGTAATGTTTCGTGTCGGCAAGAGGTGAATTTACTCCGATTCAAGGGGATTACCGGTGAAGACTCGTTCGGCCCAGCTCATACAAGGCGCTCTTTTTCTGTTGCTATATTCGGCCCTATGCACCGCGCAGATTGATCGCTCCAGCTTGAATGGAACGGTTCGCGACAGTGAAGGGATGCGCGTTCCCGGCGCAACGATTCGCGCCGTCCAAACCACTACGGGACTCATCCGCGAGGCCGTATCCTCGTCCAGCGGAACATATGCGATCCCCGAGCTGCCCATCGGGAGTTACCGCGTGACCTGCCTGGCGCCCGGTTTTCAGCAGGCAATCTTTGACAGTATTGTGCAGACCGTCGGTCACACGCGAACCCTTGATTTCACCCTTGCGGTGGACAGAGTGACGCAACAGGTCAAGGTCTTTGGCCTGACTGCGCAACTGGACGTGACCACGGCGGCGCTGAGCGCCCGCATCGAGCTGATGCAGGTGAAGGATCTGCCGCTGAACGGAAGAAACTGGTCGACGCTGACGGCGCTGGTGCCGGGAGCGGTTGACACCGGAGGCAGCAACCAGCGCAGCATTCGCTTTGCCGGCCGCGGCCTGGACGACAATAACTTCACCTTTGACGGCATCGACGCCACTAACATCGTGAACCAGGCGCAGCAGCCCTTTGTGCGGCTGGCCATCCCCACCAACGCCATCGCGGAGTTCCGCATCAGTACTATGCTCTTCACGGCGGAGGATGGAAGCACGCCCGGCGGGCAGGTGGCCGTGGTCTCAATGTCCGGCTCGAACGCGTTTCATGGAAGCGCATTTGAGTTTCTCCGCAACGACATCTTCGACGCACGCGAGCCCATTCTTGCGAGCAGGCTTCCCTTTCGCCTCAACCAGTTTGGCGGCGACCTCGGTGGGCGAATCATCCGTGACCGCAGCTTCTTCTTCCTCACATACGAGGGACTGCGCCAGAGTTATGGCCAGCCGCTGCTGGGTTATGTCCCCACCCCGGCATTCGGCGCCCTGGTGGCCGCCGCCAATCCCGCGCTGGCTCTGATCATCAGCGCCTATCCCACTACCGGGTTGTCGCCAGTTGCAGGAAACCCGAATGAAGACGAATATACCGGCTCCGGGCGCCAACTCGACCGCGAAAACTCGGCCATGCTGCGGCTGGACCAACACTTTTCGGCCGCCGACACGGCCTACCTGCGATTCAACTTTGATGCCGCATTCAGCGATGCGCCGCTGGTTGAGGGCGGAAGTTATCTGAAGGACAGGCAGCAGGTCACATCCAGGCCGGTGAATGGCGAATTGGAATCGACGCACATCTTTTCGCCCAGGCTGGTGAATGAATTGAAGTTCGGATTCAATCGCGGCAATGTCTACACCACCAATCAGGGAGTTGCGAACCTTCCTTACACGATCGCTGTCTCCGGTTTTACAACGCTGGCTAACAATGAGTTCAAAACCGGCGTGGGCAACTCGTATTCCTACATCGACAATCTGACCGAGGTGCGCGGCAACCACACGCTGAAGCTCGGCGTGGAAGTTCGCCGCATTCAGCTCAACCAGGGAAACACGTCCAACGGAACCATCACTTTCTCATCGGCAGCTAACTTTCTGATCAACTCAGTCAGTTCCGCAACCTATGCCCAGGCGCTGCCGGTCAACGGCCTGCGCAAGACGGAGGTTTACTCCTATGCCGAGGATGAGTGGAAGCTGCTGACCAATCTCACCCTCAATCTGGGCGTCCGTTACACCTTCTACAACCTCTTCCACGAGGTGCACGGCAAGGCCATCCCCTTCGACTTTGCAACGTGCGGAGCGGTTGGCTTCTGCGGCGCCGGAGCCAGCTTCGGCAATCCCAATACGCTCGACATCGACCCGCGCATCTCGATAACGTGGGCGCCCGCCGCTCTGGGCGGTAAGACCGTTATCCGCAGCGGCTTCGGACTCTATCATGGCGACGGCCAGCTCGACGACCAGAACCTGCCCATCAGCAACGAGGTTGGTCAGTACTCGCTCAGTTCGAAGACCATTCCCACGCTCTCCTTTCCCGTGACGCCTTTTCTGAACGGCCCCGGAACGGTCTCGGCGAGGGACGATGATCGCCGCCGCAAAGATATGTATGTCAGCCAGTGGGGATTCTCGGTTCAGCAGGCTCTGGCGCACGAACTGATCGGCACTCTTTCGTATGTGGGCAGCAAAGGCGCCAATATACTGACCACCTCATACGTCAACCTGATCAATCCCGCCGCCGGCCTGCGCCAATATCCAGCCTTTAGCCAGGTGCAGTGGCGGGGAAACACCAATAGCAGTTCCTATGAGGGATTTGTCGCCAGCTTGCAGCGCAGCTTTACGCGTGGTTTTTTGCTTTCCGCTAACTACGTTTACTCGCATGAGATCGATCAGGACGCGGCCGGCGGCGGCGATGCCGATTTCCCTGAGAACCCGGCCTGCCTCTCCTGCGAACGCGCCTCGGGCGACTACGATGTTCGCCATGTCATGACAGTCAATGCCGTTTATGATCTCCCCTTCGGTCCTGGGAAGGTGCTCTTCGTTCGGCCTGGATTTGCCAGTGCAGTCTTTAGCCATTGGAGACTGACCGCGATCGATACGGCGCGCAGCGGCCTGCCGGTCAATGTTACCGAAGACCGCTCCAGCAGTTCGGTGGCTACCGGCTACACCACCAACCAGCGCCCCAATCGCATGCCTGGAGTTTCCATGACACCTCCCGGCGGAAGAACAATAACTCAATGGATCAATCCAGCAGCCTTCTCTCTGGTGACTAACTCGAACTACGGCAACGCCCCTCGCAATATCGGACGCGGCCCCAGTCTATTGCAAACCGATATTGGCCTTGCCAAAGACATTCGCCTGATCGAACGCGCTCATTTGCTATTGCGCAGTGAGTTCTTCAACATCTTCAACCGCGCCCAATATGGCCAGCCGCTCGCGGACTTATCCGCATCGACCTTCGGTGAGATCATTACCACTGTGAATACAGGCCCCGTGGGAACAGGTACGCCGCGTCAGATTCAATTCGCATTGCGCCTAGAATTCTGATCTTACAACGTGATAATTTTGCGCCAACATGCGACTCCTTGAACTATAGGAACCAAAAATATCATTTTAAGGGCAGGTCAAAACATTGGAAACCTTAATGAAGCATTATGGACGTGGCGCGCTTCTGTGCTTGGGGGCATCGCGGCTCAAAGCGACAATTCAGGGAAATGTAGGCGCTCCAAGAGGGGCCATTGCGAGCGTTGGCAGCTTCATGGTTGGCGGCAAGTGACAAGACTGCGCTCGGCGAGTTGGATGAGGAGGGGCAGAAGTCTCTTCTGGGGATTACGATACCTATGTCGCGGACTGGGTGGGGAAGCAGGTTCGAGGATGCGAATCGGCGACCGAGGCTGAAGACTGGACGCAAGAGCTTCTATTGCATCTGGCGGCTTTGCCCACGCGCTCGAAATTCCGTAGAGACGGCAATCAAGATGTCATTTAGACGTTTACTCCCGACCGGATGCACGGAGCAAACGAGGCGAGATTCCGCAGTTTCATCAACCAGTGCCTCAGCAACAAGTTCAAAACCCTTTAGGTAAAATGGCGGAAGTGACCGCTATCAAATCCCAGAAACCTCCCTTTCGAGGGCGACGGAGAATACGGGGCTTCCGACGAGTTCTGTCACTCAAACTCAACCTACCTTCGGCAAGCCGGATGCAGGAGCCGGGAACGAAAGGTAGCGGTCAACGAGAATGGGCACAAGAATTCGCTGGATGAAGTCCTTCAACTCCGGTGTAAGCTGCGGAGGTTTGGGCGAAACTGCACTCCGATTTGTTTCCACATTCATGATGAAAAACCACGCTGTGTCCAGTACCAGCGTGGGCTGGGTCACGGCATTCAGAAGTGGTCTTCACGTTCCGGACTTGAATTGATTCGCAAATAGCACAGCTTTTGAGAACGTCAGCCCGTCAGGCTGTTTTGAATTCTCTTCATCAATAGTTCTCCAGGGAATTCAAAAAGAGCAGCACCAGAACGTCAGCGTGTTCTTACCATGGTGCTGAGAATGATGTTGAATTGAAGGTGCTGAATCCCCGCATGAATAAAGGGGAAACACCATACTCGGCACCATCGTAAATATTGTTTTTGACTTTCCAGGGTTGCATTGGGCTATCTATTGTTCTAGTAAGTTATTGAATATTATACACTTAACTACTTTGGGAAGCTGACGTTCTGCTACTGAACTACTCCCGCATCCTTTTTATAATCATCAACATGCGGACATCTTCACCCTTGCCGGCACAGCCTTCATTCTATCGACTCCAGCACGGCTCACATCCGCATGGATAGTTCGCAAACCAACCTCGCTCCTATCATACCGGCGCCTGACGCCAGCGTAAAGCCAAAGTACAGCCATGCGCTTTAGCGACTGGCGAAGCAGAGTGCGAGAAACGCGCCAGCCTTGCCCGCCGATGAAGGAGGAACTGCAAAAGAAAATTCTCAGAACAACATGCGCGGTGGTACTCTGCTTGCGTGGATTGCGCTCTCATGGAGCGGAATTCATGGCGGCCGCCACGCCGGCCTCGCGCGTCTTCCAAATAAGGGCGCGTCCTGGCCTTCGCTGCCGGCCGATGCTACAGAGACTATGAGCTTTGGGGTAAGTTATGGACATTGAAATCATTGTTATCGGGGAGTCGGGTAAGTGGGTTCTGAACTATCCTCGCATCCGCATCGGGATGGACCCGAATTGCGAAGTCAACCTGCCGCCCGGGAGATACCCTTCGGTGGCAGGCGTGCATCTGGTGCTTGAGATGGTAGGCGGCGCGGTCAGCCTGGCCAGGGATACGCCTCCGGGCGGCGATACCTATTTGAATGGCCATCCTGCCAACGCCGGCGCCGCGATTCGCTCCGGCGATATCCTTCGTCTGGGCGCAGGAGGGCCGGAGCTCCGCATTCGCCTGCTGGAGCGGGAGACCTATGCGCCGCTCGCCCAACATGAGCCAACGAGTGTTCAGAATCACGAACCTACACGCGTTATTACCAGCCAGGCATCCGCGCCTTATCCTTCTCCGCCGCCTGTTGCGCCTGCGGCAGTGGGAAGGCAGGGCTACACAGCCGAAGCCGTCCGCGGAGTTCCCGCTGTTCCCCGGACTGCTGTAATGCAATCAGCGCCCAGCGCGGCAGAAGGTGAAGACATGCAAATTCTTGAAAGCAAGTTGAAGTCGCTGCAAAGCATTCTGGTGGTAAACCTGTTAATTATCCTCGTCCTGCTGGGGTGCAACATCTGGCAGTGCTGGGAGCTTTCACAGACCAGGGACGATGTGCAGCAGTTGCGCACTCAGGCGCAGAACGCTGTCGGCCAGTTCACGCCCGCGCTCGATATCAGGCTGAAAGCTCTGGATGATCGCCTCGACGGCATGGATGCAAAAATGGCCGACGCCCAGGACCGCCTGGTTAAAACCATGGATGCCGAGACCAAGCGCGCAGAAGATCGCATGGTAGCGCGCATGAACGCTGCGATTCCCGCCTTGCTGGACAAATATATCGCCGACAAGATGGCGGAACTCAAGCGCTGAGCATCTTCACTCTGATTGGAATACGGATGCCCCGTCTATTCGCCACGCGAGCGAAAATATGGGGCGCCGGCAAGGTCACATCGACCTCGGTCCGCAATTTCATTTCGCGGTTGCACTTCCGCCATGTATTCG
>Ga0209039_10001593_pt1 | contig 20775 bp, 22 predicted proteins | sample BogFormECP12_OM1_FD_188238 | JGI IMG/M metagenome (GOLD analysis project Ga0209039, IMG submission 188238) | Bog forest soil microbial communities from Calvert Island, British Columbia, Canada - ECP12_OM1 (SPAdes) (version 2) | ecosystem: Environmental > Aquatic > Freshwater > Wetlands > Bog ...
TAGGACGTAGCAGGTCCATCGCACAGCACAAAGTCACCCTCCACCCTTCCTCCCCCGAGCAGGCCGGACGCTATCTGGGCCCCCAGGCCCCTCGCGACCTCCGCGATGCGCCCTTCCGAAACGGCCCCCTTGATCACCAGCACCAGGTCGAACGCCCGAGCTATGGGCTTCCAGACAAACGCCTGGGGGCCTGCGGTGACCTCACAGACGACCTCGTCTGAGGAGCAAGGACCGAGGGTTCTCTTGACGACGAGCGAAGCGCTCTTGAATCCCGTCCCTTCCGTGGCAACCTGGGCGTTCACACTCCCGTCGCCTTGAATGCCCAGCGATGCAGTGGCCTTGCTCGTGTCATGGGCCACGGAGAGGACGGGCTTGTCCATCTGGAGCCTGAGGGGGAACCAGGGCGACTTTATGAGAAACACCCAGACGTCCTCCCCGAAGGGGACGTCTACGTGGACCGCCGGGGCCAGGAGGGCGCCCACCATCACCCCCTGCAGGATACAACCCGCAGGGTAGACGTCCTTCAGTCCCACCGCCAGCCGCTGGCTGCCGTCCTCGCCCACCGTCTCTCCGGCCTGAACGGCCACTGGGTCGAGCATGGACAGGTCGCACCTCCAGGTCTGCGTCTTTCCCGACTGGACCCAGTGAAAGAACATCTTCCCCGTCCCGGTGTAGACCCCCCTGTGTTTCAGACGCTCCTTCGAGTTGATCGTCACCGTTGTCTCCCCTGCGGCGACGGCATAGGTCGCGTCGATGCCTCCGGCCAGGCTGTAGCTCGGCATCGGGGAAACTCAGGCCCATGGCGAGTTTTATCGGTTTCGAACGCCACCAGGCTCCTCAGGCGATGGCACGGATTGCTGGGCAGACGCGCTCCGCGGCAGGCGGCCGCTTCTCAGGAGGACCTCGAGCGGTAGCATCGAGACGAACGCGTAGCTAAGGGCTACGTACGGGATGAAGATCACGTCAACCAGCGGAGGCGCGCCCTTCAGGCCGCCGATGGTCTGTTCCCAGGCCACCCCGAAGACGGAATATGCCAGGACCAGGCGGGGTACACTTTGAGTGCGCAGGAGAGTCGCTATCAGTCCCAGCACCATCACTTCGAACATTAGGAAGGGCAGGGTGGGAGGAATGATGACCTGGCCGCACCAGGCGGGCATGCAATTGATGTCTTCCTCGAACACAATCAGCAGCGCTGAAATCAGGATGTACGGGAGAATCAGGGGGACTCGGGTTCTCCCCAGCGCTCTGGCCAGACGCCTTCCGAAGGCCAGCATGATGACGAATGTTCCCACAATGAGAGGGACGTCGATGACCGCTCCGAACACCACTCTGTCCGCCTTCTCCCTAGTTCCCGCTTCATCATATACGCTTCGCGAGCCCTTACGACGGCAGCGCCAGAGAGGTCCGGCCGAACTGCTCGGACAAGGGAACCGACCACAATCGATTGATTCGTCGGAGAGGGGTTTACATTCCACTCAAATCGACCGCCTTTCCGCCAATGAGCGGAAACGGCGCCGAGCAGGTCATAGCGGTCGAGAACCTCAAGCACACCTACGACGGGAAGCACTTCGCACTCGACGGTGTGACCTTCGGCGTGAGCAAGGGGGAGGTCTTCGGCCTCCTGGGGAAGAACGGCGCTGGCAAGACCACCCTCATCAAGGCGCTCACGACTCTGATTGTGCCATCCTCGGGGAAACTGAGCGTCCTCGGGATGGACCCCCTCCACCAAGGGCAGGACATCAGAAGGCGGATCGGGGTCGTCCAGCAGGGCGAGTCGTTCGACTTCGCCACCGTTGAAGGGAATTTCAACATCTACGGCGTTCTTTGGGGGGTCCCGAGGAAGGTGAGGATGCAGCGCAGGGAGGAGCTGCTGAAGTCCTTCGGGTTGCTGGAGGTAAGGAAGCAGCGCGCCTTCGACCTCTCCGGCGGGCAGAAGCGGCGCGTCCAGGTCGCCCGAGAGATGATGCACGACATGGACATCCTCTTCCTGGACGAGCCGACGACAGGTCTGGACGTGATAATGAGGAGGCAGCTCCTCGATTCTGTGAGAGAGCGGGCCCGCCGGGGGCTCACCGTGGTCTTCACCACGCACAACCTCGAGGAGGCAGACTACGTCTGCGACAGGGTGGCGGTGGTGGACGAGGGAAGGTTCCTCGCCATGGACACCGTGGAGAACCTGAAGCGGCTGTATCGGGGCAAGAAGACGGTGGAGGTCACCCTCGCCGGAGGAGACGCCTCGGCTTTCTACGACAGCCTGAGGACGAAACTAGCCGGAAGCGAGGTCAAGGCCGACGGGAACTCGGCCGTCATTCTCACGGACGACCCGAAGGAGGCCCTCCAGCGGATAATCGAGCTGTCTCAGACCACGGGGATTCAGATGGACTGGCTGAACATCAGGAAGAACACCCTTGAGGATGTCTTCATCGGTTCGGTCACGAAGACGGAGGAGGAGTGAGATTGGAACTCCCCGGCATCGTGAAGCTGATGTACAGGAACGTCATGGTGAACGTCGACCCGGGCACCCTGATAATCCTCATCGGGCTGCCCGCGATGTACCTGGTCTTCTTCGGGTTCGGCTTCGGCGCAATGATCCCCACTCCGGGAGGGACCGCCGCCTATCTGACCTTCCTGACCCCCGGGATCATGTCAGTGCAGTGCCTGATGGCGGGGACGGTCGGTGGGAGCATGCTCTGGGCCGACAGGCGGTGGGGGATGCTGGCCCAGCTCTTGGTCGGGCCGTTCACGAGGCTCCAGTACCTGCTCGGAATCATGTTCACTTCGCTGGTGTTCGGCCTGGCGGGCGCCTTCGTAATGCTCATCGGCGCCTTCCTGATAATCGGCTCCCTGCAGATCACCCTCTGGGGGGTGCTGACTGCATTCGGCGTCATCGCGCTCGGCTCCATCTTCTTCGGGTCCCTGATGCTGCTCATAGCGGGCGTGGTGAAGTCGAACAACGCCTACAACAGCATCCAGATCCTGATCCTCTTCGTGGTGAACTTCGCGAGCACGGTGTTCTACTCTTTCAGCAGCGGTTTGCCCCTTCCCATCCAGATTCTCTTCGAAGTGAATCCCCTCACATACGTCGCAAACGCGGCCAGGGGAGGCTTCGAAGGCGCCCTCCCGGCGGACGCGGCTTGGCAGCTCCCCCTCCTCCTCGCGGAGACCATCGTGGTGCTGGCCCTGGCGACTCGGGTCTACGTGAAGTCTGACGTGTCCTTCGTCTGACTCGCTTCAGGCTGCGTTCTCGCCAAGCAGCTACCAGACTCTGCAAATCACGTGAAAATCGGGCGTACCGGCAGCGAATGCTAGCCCTACGTCGGAAACAGGGACACGAGCCCTATGTTCAGAGCGCAGGCGAGGTGATACTTCCTGTGGCGGCCGACATGGTACTTCTTGTAGCTGTTCTTGGTTACGAAGGGATAGTCGGTTATGATCTTCCTGCAGGCGTCGCATGAAGCCGGAAGGTGTGCCGAGCGGCCCCCGGGGTTCCTCACGAGCGCCACCTGGCGGCTCGGGAGCGACAAGCCAAAGTAGGCAGCCCTTTCATAGCTGATTCCGCGCTCCTCCGCATATCCTCTCGTCTTCGGCATCTTCGGAATAGGGGCATCCTCCAGTCTAAATACGTTTTGCTACCACGCGAGCAGTCAGGCGGCGCTCTGGTAGAGTGCTCCCATTATGCTCGTGAAGTCCTCTTCCAGGCCGGGGAACGATATGGCGGACACGAGATGCACCTGAAAGAACACGTTCCCCTTGGTGCAGACCCCGTTGATCACCGCTATGTTGTCGACGTCTTCCCCATACCCGTAGCACTTCCCGTACCGCTGGAAGGACGCCAGGTCTGTTGTGACGTTGGTGTAGCCGGGGAGGCCCTTGACTCCGGCGACGACCGCGTCATAGTATTTCTGCGAAGCGGCGACTGATGGATACACCGCCACGGTGACGTTCGCCTCCGAACCGTCGGGGTGCTGGAGGACAGCCCAGTCGCTGCTCCTCGAGGCCGGCTGCATTGAAGACTGCAGCACGAACCCCGCCGGATTGGCCTGGGAGGCTGAGGCGATTATGGCGTCGGCCCCGATTGAGATTGAAGTGCTCGCGACCGTCGGCGTCCCCGCTGGGGGGGCGGAGAGCGCGACGAACAATATCACACCTGCGACGACAAGGATGACCACCACCATGCCCAGCAAGACTCGCCTGCCTCGTCTGGCTCTCGGGGCAGCGGGCAAGGCTTCTGCAGCCAGGTCCGGCGCGCCTGGGTCGTTGGAAACCCTCCGAGCGGGCGGCATCACAGCAGACGCGCCTCGCCTGGCTCTTGGCACGGACTCCCTTTCCCCGCCCAGCCGCCGGGGTTCGTGGGCATGAACAACAAGCGAGCTAGCGGTCATTCGTTCAAAAGCTCTTGGGTCTCAGGCGCCTCCGCTCGACTGGGGTAGGCTGCCACGCTTGCATCCAGAAAGGTTCTTGTCATGGTGACAAGGTCGAACAACCGTCAATGAAACCCGAGGACGAGGAGACCTGGAGGAGGGCGCTGCTGAGGTTCAGGGAGCAGAAGGACGAGCTGTTCCGAGACAGCCACGACTCCCCGCTGGCGCACGGCGATGAGGCGGCCTTCAAGGGCCTGAAGTACTTCGAACCCGAGCCCTCGCTCAGATTCGAGGCGACGCTTCAGCGGTATGAAGGGGCCGAGGCCCTGATCATGACGACGAGCAAGGGCACCCGCCAGCTCTTCAACAAGATTGGTTACTTCGACCTGGTCGTCGACTGCATGAAGGTGCGCGTGCAGGCGTACCAGTCTGCAGAGAGGGAGGACCCGAGCATCTTCGTCCCTTTCAGGGACGCCACGTCTGGCAACGAAAGCTACGGAGCAGCACGCTACCTCGACTTCAGCGTCGAGCACGACGACGAGTACGCGGTCGATTTCAACTACGCCTACAACCCCTACTGCGCCTACAGCGAGGACTACATCTGTCCGCTCCCGCCCCGGGAGAACTGGTTCACCGTTCCAATCCACGCGGGCGAGAAGAAGTACCACGATTAGGGATGCGATTCAGGGGCTCGCAGGCGGCCGTGCAGTACTGACCTGCGACTTCTCAGCCCGCCACCCGTCGAATCCAAAAGGGGTATTACGGCCCGAGTAGAACACCGTCTTCGGACAGCCATGAAGTGCTACTGCGGCTTCGTCTGCGAGACCGAAAGTGAACTGAAGTCGCATGTGATCAAGACTCACGGCGCCAGAGACGGCGACTGGAAAAGCTGGGTGAGCCGGTCGCCCGACTGACGGAGTTTCAGAGGCGCGCACGGTTCCCGGGTACAATTCGACCCAACGAGTACCATCCTAAATAGGCACCTTCTTTGCTGTGCTCCACAGATGGAGTCAGAGGCGGACGGCGGTCCTGTACGGCTTTTCAGACTGCTTACCTGGCTCCTGATTGCCATCATCGCCGCCGCGGTCATCATCGCGGTCGCGTGGGTCGTTCTTCAGTGGTCCATCGCGGAATCGGTCTTCTCCGCCAAGGCCGGCCTTGACTGGTTCGGCATCACCTTCTACCACGAGTTTGCTTTCATAGCCGCCGCGCTCTTCGCCCTCCTTCTGGTCTACCCCAGGCCAGGCGGGAGCGACCTGTGGAAACTCGGGACGGTCGCCTACAAGCTCCTGACCCCCTACGAAGCCGAAGCTGAGGGGAGGCGGGTGAGCGAGAAGATGAACGTCTGGCTCTGGGCCCTGTGGCAGACGCTGAAGTGGGCGCTGGCGTTCTACGCCTTCGCGACATCGGGAGGTTTCCCCCTCCTCGGGCCGGTGATGAACCCCGTCTACATGATGGTGATGGGCATCGGGAGCTGGGCGGACCTGCCGAGGATTCTAGCGCTCCCTGTGTCCCCGGCCTCCGGCGCGGGCTTCATAACCCTCATGCCTTCGATGTCCGTCCAATACGCAGTCCTGTCTTACGCCCTGTCGGCCGTGCTGCTGGTCATTGCCGCACGGATGTTCCTGCGCCTGCTGGCCAACCTCGCCACGCGGAGGAGCGCCATATGGACCAGGAACTTCCTCGCCCTCGCCGCGGCCGTCCTGCTCGAGATAATAATCGGCGCCCCCTACTGGCTGATGAACGTTGCGACCCCCTATGTCTATGGGGTGTTCTGGTGCGGCTTCCTCCTGGCCGTGGTGGGGATGGCCTACCTGTCGAAGAGGAACGCCGAAGCGCCGAGGGTCAACCTCTTCAAAGCGCTCGCCGCCCTGGTCACGCTGCTGCTGCTCGTCCAGGTGGCAGCCGGGGCCTTCTACTACTTCAACTGGAACAACAACTACCTCCCGTATTCGTGGACCCCGCAGACCCAGAAGCAGATTGCGGTGACGAGGTGGGCCGCGGGCCTCAACGGCATCCACGTCAACAACATCACCGACCTCCCCACCAGCAACCCTGCGACGACCCTCGACCTGGTCCGCCAGTGGGACCAGCAGGCGGCGACGGTCACCAACACCAAGGAGATCGGCGCCTACAACTGGATGGGGCTGGCCAGCTCTGAAATCGTCTTCTACAACGGGACGGAGTACTGGGTCTCCCCAACCACTCCGGTCTTCCCGTCGGCGGACTGGATCAGCCAGCACATCATCTACACTCACGCAGCAAAGGTCCTTGTGATCAACACGCACAACGGCTCCGTAGTCCCCACGACCGGCGCCTTCGGGATCGCCTCGGAGCCGCCCATCTACTACGGGGAGGGGGACGGGTTCAGCCAGAGCGTCTACGTCCACATCCCCGGATACGACGAGGTCCAGAACGTCTCCTACGGCGGGACCCCCGACTTCACGCTGAGCGGATGGCAGAAGTCGATGTGGTTCACCTTCGCCGAGGGGCAGCTAGGCTTCGCCTTCTCGGGGAAGCCAGTCGACATGCTGTGGAACAGGAACATCTTCTCCAGGGTCGGAGACGTCCTGATCAGCGGCCTGACCATGGACCCGTCGGCGTACATAGTGTCCGACGGGAAGAACCTCTACTACGCCGTCCAGGTCTACATCGACTACCCGCTTCAGTCGGGCTTCTCCGCGAGCCCCTACCTCCGGTTCTTCGGGGTCGTCCTGGTGAACATCCACGACGGCTCCATGCAGGGCTACACGGTCTCAAACCTGCTCTCTCCGGGGGGCCTGAACAGCACCGACTTCGTGACGAAGTTCTACCAGGGCTACTACAGCTCCTGGAAGGCCCCTCCGGCCTGGCTCATCCCCCAGCTGAGGTATCCCGAGCAGCTGCTCGGCTCGCTGGCGGTCCCCGGGCAGCTCGACTACGACTTCGTCTACCACGTTAGCGACCCGTTCGTGTTCAGGTCCGGGACCCAGTTCTACGAACGGGCCGGCAACAGCACGGTCCAATACATCCCCTTCGCCAACGGGAACAAGACCTACTTCGTGGGCCTCCAGCTCGTCCAGTACCAGGGGACGGTCAGCAGGAACCTCGGGGCCCTGTACATCGCCTACGGGGGGACCCGGCTGGGACAGATTACCCTATACCAGAACCCATCGCAGTCCTCGCTGATTATCGGGCCTACCGCGGCCGAGAACGCCCTCACGACCAACCAGCAAGTGAGGACGCAGCTGACCCTGCTCCCCAACTACAGGTTCGGCTCGTACCTGCTCTACTCGGTCGGAGGGCGCCTCACCTACTTCGTGGCCGTCTACACGAACCCCGGCTCCTCCGGGGTGGTCACTCAGCTCCCATTCATGACGGCGGTCAACCCTTCCACGGGAACTGTGGCCGTCGGCCCAGACGCTTCTGCGGCCTTCAAGAGCCTGGGGGCGGGCAACTCGACGACTGGGGTGACCCTGACCAGGGACGCCCTCGTCCACGAGATCGACAGACTGATCGTCTCCAAGGGGTATGCCCTTGTCAACGCCACCGCGGTGAGCCCCACAGTCTACGTGAACGTCGCAAGCGTCTCGCTGAGCGCTTCGGGGGCGAACGGAACCGTGGCGCAGGTAGCCGGCCTGCTCCAGGCCCACGGGGCTGAGAGCGTCAGTAACACCGTCTACTCCTGGACCGACAGTTCGGGGAACCTCGACTTCGGAGTGATCTCGGTCCCCGCCCAAGGAGTGACGTACATGTACTACGTGACCATCAGACCCTAGGCGAAGGGAGCCTAGCGCCTTGCCAGCAGGATTACGACCACTACTACGACGGCTATCAGCCCGAGGACGACGAGCCTGAGGACCCCGTTTCGCTCGGCGATGGTGATGCCCGCGCTGAACTGGTCCAAGGGGTTCCTCGAGTTGAGCTGCTTCACAAGGTCCAGGGCCTCTTCGTACAGGAACTTCCCGCCGTCGACGGCGATGAGGTTGTCACCCTTGAGCACGAATGTGTGACCCTTGACGGCAAGGGGGAGATGAGACCGCCTGTTGACCCAATCCCGGAACTGCTCTTCGCTCAAGGCTCCGCCAGCGCCGCCCATCGGAGGCTTTTCTTTTGTTCTTTTTCCTTCTGCCGAGGGGGCCGGCCTAGGCCGTCGCCCCGGGCTTCATTCCCAGCGAGGCATACACGAAGGCGAGCTTGTCGGCTTCCTCCCTCATCCTCATCTCTGGAGTGGTCCCGATGTGGCCCGACTCGACCTCCACCCTGAGCGCCACGCTGGCACCGGCGTCCCTCAGCCTTGAGCAGAACTTGAAGGCGTGGGCCGGATGGACCCGGTCGTCCTTCAGGCCTGTGTAGATGAAGACAGGAGGGTATTTCTTCTTGGGCGAGACGTTGTGGTAGGGAGAGTACTTCAGGAGGAATTCCGCGTCCTTGGGGTCGTCGGGGTCGCCGTATTCGGGGACCCAGGCCCGGCCGATCAGGAGCCTGTGGAACGCCATCATGTCCAGCACGGGGTACCCGATCAGCACCCCCGAGAAGAGGTCCGGCCGTGCGTTCATGGTCGCCCCCATCAGAAGGCCCCCGTTGCTCCTCCCGAATCCCACCACGCTCCTCCCCTCACGCTTCAACTTCGCCAGGACCGCCAGGTAGTCGTCGAAGACGTTGAACTTGTTCTCCCTCTTGCCGGCCCTGTGCCACTCCTCCCCATGCTCAAGGCCCCCCCTCAGGTTGGCGTATCCCAGCGCGCCCCCGTCCTCCAGGAAGGGCAGGTAGGCGGGGTTGTACGTGGGGGTGAGGGAGATGCGGAAGCCGCCGTACCCGAAGAGCAAGACCTTCTTGGGTGATGCCCCCTTCTTGGCAGTGAAGAAGTAGTGAATCTTTGTACCGTCGGCAGACTTCGCGTGGCCGCTCCCCACGGCGTACTGCCCTGGCAGTTCCTCTGACAGCAGAGTCCTTAGCCTGCCGCCGCCGACCTTGTAGACCCTGTACGGGAGCGCGAATGAGCTGAATGACACCACGGCCTCGTTCCCCAAGGCGCTGATCGCGGGCTCTCCAGTGATCGATCCGGGGACGTCGAACTTGATCTGGCTTCTCAACTTCCCGTTCATGCCGTACTGCCAGAGCTCGGAGCAGGCGTCGACCAGGTAGTGGCAGAGCAGCCCGCCGCCCACGGAGGCCGCCTCCTGGAGGGGCCATTTCGACTCGTGCACCAGCTTCCTCCTTTTCTTGCCGCTCACAGAGAGCACTTCGCCCAGGCTGCTCTCGAAAGACAGCAGCAGGTGCGCGCCGTCTGCGTAGTCGATGTTGGTCACGACCGAGTCCGTATCGGGATAGAGTCGAACCCATGACTCGGGGCGCTCAAGCCTCCCGCCGTAGGGCGTGCTCCTCTCGAAGCCGTGGAAGGCGTCCAGCAACGCCTTCGAGCCATCATGAGATGACGTAATGCCGACGAAGGTGTTCGTCGGGAGCCCTTTTCCGAAGACGATGCTCTCTTTCTGGCCGTCGCGGAGGACGACCCTGTCTGCGGGGGGCGCGACGCCGTCGGGAGTCTTCTCCTTGCGGAAAGTCCGGGAGTAGTAGTAGGAGCCATCGTCCATCCACGCGACGCTGCCTATGAACCCGTGCAGCTCGTCGATCTTCTCGTGGGTACGTGGGTCGAGCATCGTGACGGTGCCTTCGTCGCTTCCGCCCTCAGAGTGGTGGACCGCGACAACCGAGCCGTCGTCCCGCGCCTGCACACCCTGAATGACCACGTCCTTGCCGAGCTTCGCCGAATCCGCGATGAGCTCCCGCTGGCCGTCCGGGAGCAGCAGCTCCACTCTGTACGACCTGTCGTCAGAGAGGAAGAGGACTACGCCTGCCTTCGTGAGGCTGACGGATCGCATGATCGGCCTGCGGTAAAAGGCGCCGAGACGCCTGAACAGGGTTCCCGAGTAGCCCCTGACAGAGGCTCGAGCGGCCTTGTCCTCCTTGCGCGCCCAGTCGACGACGCGGGGGTCGGCCGTGTTCTCGAGCCAGGCGTATTCATCCTTCCTTTGGTATTGTCCTTGCGCCTTACGAGTACTGCGATCCGCTGCCAACCTAACCCCACCCGCCTCGGCTGGCGTATAAAGCCGACCAGCGGTGCAACGGCCAAGCGGGCAAGTGCAAGGATTGCCGGCGACCCGTCAGCAGGCGAGAGCCATCTCGGCGGGGACGACGAGGGCCTCCCAGAACTCTCTTATGGGCGGCCTGATGACGGGGTAGCTGCACTTGATTCAGGGGAAGCAGGTCTATCTCAGGGGGCTTGAACGAGAGGACCTCAAGCTCCTGCACACGATGATGAACGACGAAGAGGTGATGATGTGGGCCCGGTCGAGGCCGGACACGACCGTCAGCATGGAGGAGCTGGAGAAGGAGTACGACGCGGAGCTGAAGGGGGACAACTCGCGCAGGCGGACCTTCATCGTAGTCCACAGGGCAACCCGCAAGCCGATAGGATGGGCCACCATCAGGTGGTGGCGCCCGGGTCACACAACGGCCGACATCGGAATCGCCCTCAGCGACAAGGGGTCCAGAGGGAAGGGCATTGGATCAGAGGTGAACCTTCTGCTGACCCAACTGGCTTTTGACCAGTACAACATGCACAAGGTCGAGCTGTGGACCCGGGGGGACAACCCTGCGGCCATCGGCTCGGCCGAGAAGAACGGCTACAAGATAGAGGGGAGGCTTCGGGACACCGTCTACTTCGACGGCAAGTTCCACGAAGGGGTCATGATGGGCATCCTCAGGGATGAATACAAGAAAGCGAAGGCCAGGTCTGCGGGCCGCTAGACATTCTGGCTCGCCCCTGCCCTACCGCCCGTTTCTCCTACCGGTTCAGGGAGTTTCCTTCCATAGGGAAGCCGCAGGTGCAACAGCGCGGCGATTGCCCTCCCGACGGCGGCTATCACGTAAAGGTACGCGAGCGAGAGCCAGAGCGTGTTCGTAGCGCTCAGAACGCTCAGGGCGTAGCCGGCCGCGAGGGACCCCGCCATCGTGGCAATCCCAGTGATGAGGTTGAACTCGGCGCTGTACCTCCCCCTCTGTCCCGCCGGGGAGATGTCGTAGAGGTGGGCCACGAACGCCACGTTCAGCAGGGCGTTGGTCAGCCCCGAGAAGACGTTGACCACGTACACCTGCCATGGCGCCGAGAAGAACATGTAGACCAGGGGGTAGGCAACCAGCCCCATCCTGCCCCAGAACACCGCTTTCTTCCTGTCCCTGTCGACTAGCCTCCCGACCACGGGCTGGAAGGCGATGGTCGATGCCGCTCCAATGACCTGGGACAGGCTGTACTCGAACAGGTCCATGTTCACTACCTTCACCAGGGTGATCGTGAAGAGCGGCCAGGCGAACCCCCAGAAGAGCCCGTACACCCCGCTCACCAGATAGTACCTCTTCAGGTTGGCCGTTCCAGCCTCCGACATCACCGCCTTCTCCACCCGCTGCTCCTTCTGGCCCCGGAGGACCATCGCTGACACGACGAAGAAGATGCCTGACAGAAGGTACAGCGCCGAGTAGGAGGGGTAGTACGCGGTTATGGCCGTCGTCAGGAGGAGCGCCCCAAGGGCGCCCACCGTCTGCAGCCGGGCGTAGGTCGACAGGAACGACCCCTTCTCGGTCTTCTCCGACGCCTCGCCGATGAGCGAAGTCCACCCCGCAAGATAGAATCCCACGACAAGCGTGATGGCCGTGAACGAAACCGCCAGGAAGGCTGGGCTCTGGACCAGAGCGCTCCCCATCCACAGGACGCCGACCACCAGGCTCGACACGACCGCAATCAGGGCGCGCCTCCCCGACCTGTCGGCGATCCTCCCCCCGACCAGTTGGGAGACCGCGGACGCGAGGGAGCCGATGGCCTGCACGTACCCTATCAGCAGGTCGCTGGCCCCCGAGGCTGTCACGTTGAACCCGACAAAGGGGCTAGCCGTGTTGCTCGCCAGAGAGTTCCAGAAGGCGTGAAGCTTGAGGCGGTCTCCCTTCATCGGACCCCGCGGCCGCCGTCCGCTCTGGCTTAAGAATTCGGCCGAGCCGGTGGCAGAGGGATTCCCGCTACCGCCATCCCGGGGACTCTTGACCCGGCTCAGTCAGTCGGAGTTCCCGGTTTCTCTTCGAACCTTTGCTCGCGTTCTTCCGACCAGCGGTGACCGCAGTGCTTGCACACATAGGTGTACTCGAAGCTTTCAACGTCGACATGGATGGCCGGTCCTTGCTCCAGAACTGCCGCGCTAGGAGATCCTTGGGACTCGCTCATGGACCTGGCCATGACAACTTGCTTCTGGCCTTCTTCTTCTGTCTTCCATTCGTCCATGGCCTTCTTGCTTACCAGCTTGATTTCGAACCTCCGGCCGCATGCCGGACAGTGGCGGAAGAAAGTCCTGATCTCTGACATGCGCTTCGACTGGTCTCCACGACATTCTGTGGCACTGGGCTAAATCAACGTTTCCCATTGCTCCACGCACAACCCGGTAACCCATTGCGCTGACCGCAATCGTCGCGCTTAAAGCCCCGAGGCGCCACGAAAACGCCATGGGAAAGAAAGGAAGGGAAATCGTCAAGGCGAATATCGCGGAGGTCGTGAAGGACCTCAACACGGCCTACTCCGACGAATGGCTTGCCCACTTCCAATACTGGCTCACGGCCAAGTGGATCAAGGGTATCGATGCCGACACCCTGAAGGCCGTCCTGCTCGAGCAGTCGGCCGACGAGCTCGGTCATGCCGGAAAGATTGCCGACAGGATTCTGCAGCTCGGCGGAAAGCCGGTAATGAACCCGGCTCAGCTCCTCGAGAAGTGCGGCTGCGGCTTCAAAGAGCCTCCGAAGGATCCCACCAACCTTCGGCGAGTCATCGAAGACGTCCTGGAGGCGGAGGCTTGCGCCATCGGATTCTACGACAAGATGGCGGCGAAATACAGGTCCACGGACCTGGTCACCCACGAGCTCTTCGAGGACCTGCTCAAGGACGAGGTGGACGACGAGGAAGAATGGGAGAGGTTCTTGGCCAAGCTGTGACTGCCTCGGAGCGGCATGACCATCGGCCGAGCCTCATACACGCCGGACCGTTCGAAGAGTGCCGGTGACGAGCCGCCTTTCAAAGGCCCGCAGACCGCATCAGCTCTCCGAACCTGGGGTCAGACCTGACAGGTTCGAAAAGGGGATTCCCTCTGAGCCACGAGATGAAGGACTCCTTCTTCGATATGGCGTAGTTCAGCCACTCGAACGCTTCGTCGAGGTCTCCCAAGCCGACATAGACAAACGCGAGCAGCTGTCCCCTGACTCTGGCGTCCTCGGGAACCTTCTTCAGCTTCTCCACGATTTTCATGGCTTCCTCCCGCCTGCCCGTCACAGCGTAGAGGTATCCCATGTCCATGTCGAGAAACGGGTCCAACGGATCCTTTTCGATCATCCTCTTCAGGCAAGCCATCGAACTCTGCCAGTCCCTCTTTGAGAAGCTGTAGACCATCCGGGCTTCGTCGACGATGGGACTCCCGGGGTCGATCTCCTCCAGCTTGCGAATCCTCTTCTCTGTCTCCTCGTCTCCATCAACCCCCCTAAACCTGTAGATGACCGAGAGCGTTATGGCTGGCGACAGGGGATCGAGTTCCTCCGCCTGAAGCACTTCCTGGATTCCCTCGTCGCGGCGGCCTAGGGTCAAGAGACACGCCGAGTACCAGTGATGCCCGGTGGCGTAGCTGGGATTGGTCTCGATCGCCCTCCTGAACTCCCTCTCCGCCTCCGAGAACTTGTAGTCGTACATCAACAGGTTCGCAAGCGACACCCTCGCCTCCGCCAGGTTGGGGTCCAAGTCCAGAGCCTGTTTCACGTACCGCGTGGCTTCCTCAAGTGCGACCGGGATGGGAGAGAACAGGTAATCTCCCAGAAGCATTACGCTGTCAGCCATCCCCGCGTAGGCCTTCGCGTAGTTCTCGTCCTTCCTAATCGCCAACTCGAACTGCTCCCTGGCGAGGTGGACCGCCTTCTCGGTGCCTTCACGAAGGAGTGTCCTCCCCTTGAGGTATGCGACGTATGCGGCGACATTCTCGGTCTCCTTCGTCCCGATTCGAGCCTTTTCGGTAGACAGCAACCTGACCCTGAGCGAGCCGACCACGCTCGCAGCTATGTCGCTCTGTATCGAGAAGACGTCGGAGAGGTCCTTCTCGTAGATGTCTGACCAGACCTCCTCCTGCGAACGGGCGTCGACCAGGTGCGCGGTGACCCTGATTCTGTTCCCGGACTTCCTCACCGACCCCTCAAGGAGGTGTGAGACATTCAGCTCTCTTCCTATCTGGTCGACGCTCTTGGCCGCGTCCCTGTAGTGGTTCACTGAAGTCCTCGCTATTACCCGGAGCTCCCTGACCTCGGACAGGGCTGAAATCAGCTCCTCCGTCAGCCCGTCGGCGAAGTAGCCGTCGTTCGGGTCGGGACTTATGTTAACGAAGGGGAGGATGGCGATGCGGTTGGCAGGGGCGGCAGCGACGGCCTCGGCCTGGGATTCCCACGGGAGAACCAGGCGGTACAAATCCATCTCCAAGGCGATGTTCTTGAGCGACTGCTGTGGCATCTTCTCCAGCCTGTACTGCACCTTGTTCATCACCTGGTCGCGAACGTGGCTCGAGACGCATATCCCGCCTCCCTCTGCCACCCTGACTATCCGCGAGGCTATGTTGACTGCGTCACCGAACAGGTCCCCGTCGCGGTGAATCACATCGCCCACGTGGATCCCAATCCTTACGGAGACCCCTCCGCTGGAACGGGTCGACTCCCTCAGCTTCCTGAGCTCTCCCTGCGTGTCCGCTGCGAAGAGGACCGCTTCCAGGGCGCTGGGAAATTCAAGCAGGAAGGCGTCGCCGATGGTCTTCACTTCGCGACCGCTGTGGCGCCCGACGACCGTCCTCACCAGCGAGTTGTGAGCGTCCAGTAGCTTAATGGCAAGCGCTTCGTCCCGCTGGGAAAGTGCCGAATAGCCCACGATGTCCGTGAAGACTATGGCTGCCAGCCGTCGTTCCCCCTGCGACAAGTCAGCGCGCTTCTCTTTGTGCCAGTGATAAACTCACTGCGCGGAAAGCGAAGCCAGAATGCGCTCGCCCGTCAACTGGCTGCGCCCACAACCGGGTTCTGTTGCTGCGGTGCTGGGCCATTCAAGGCCGAGAGGACCTAGTCGTTCGGGCTCTCATCTAGGCGCCTCAACCTCGCCACCAGTTCCTCGATGATTCCGATGGCAATGCTCAGATTACTCCTCAGCATGGGGTAGAATGACCATGACGGGACTCCGAAACACCTTGTCTCCTCGGCAGCAACGATGTCCGCCGACCGGGGCTTGTCATCTAGCACGGTCATCTCTCCGAAGAAGCCCCCCGCCTTGGCCGTGGCGATGGTCTTCCCCTTCTTCTGCACCTTGACCGATCCTTCCAGAACGAGCAGAAAGCTGAGACCACGCTCGCCCTGCTTGATGATTGTCTGCCCTGGCTTCCATGTTGTCTCTTTGCCCATTTCCGCGATGTCCCTCAGCGCCTCTCCGTCCAGTCCGGAGAACAATGGGACTCCTGCGAGCATCTTGGCGAGTCTGGCCTCCTCTGGCGTCGGCTTTGCCATTCGACTCCCTTTTTCGTCCGGCCGTCTATAAATGCTAGTTCGGGACACGGCTTGTTCCATCCCTTTGTGGGTTGCATCCGGGGTTGGTCGGAGTAGTTCCTGCACTAGGAGAAGAGGGCCCCTCGCCGGCCTGAATGCCATCTGGCTGCCTCTGATTTCAGGGAGTGTCGAATTCCGAGCGGAGGTCCTTGCCCTGGCTCAGTACCGACTTCAGGTTGGTCATGAAGTAGGCCCACCCCGACTGGATTGCGCCGAATAGCCAGATCCAGTCGTCCCCCTCCTTGAAGCCCGTGTGCTTGAGCTTGAGCATCGTCCCTTCTCCCTTCTTGGAGATGTTGAAAGCGACCTGCGTGACATACAGCTTCCCCTTCTGCGTGTCAGGCCAGGTGAGGACCAGCGTGCGGTTCGGCACGACCTTCTTGACCTTTCCCGCGAGGGCGTAGCCGCCCTCCCAGGCGAACTTGAAACTGCTTCCCGACTTTGGTTTTATCACCGCGCCGCTGAGGAACCACCTTGTCAGCTGCTTCGGTTCCGTGAGCGCCCTGAACACCGTGTCGGGTGACGCTTCGAAGTAGTACTCTTGCTGAATCGCCAGCTTCCGCGAAGGCATGTCGTTCCAAGCTTGGGCGCGTTTCGATTTAAGGAACGCCCCTCTAAAACACATAGAATCATTCGCGGAAGAGGGTGCGCTCTCCTCCGAAAGGGCGTCGCCTCACTTCTTCTCGGAGGCTCTACTCGTCGCATTCAGCCAGCCTGGGTCAGGCTCCTGCGGCGCCCGGAGTGGACGCCAGTCTCTCGACGCGGTCGTGGAGCTTTTCCATCCAGACATAGTAGTCCTCCGAAGCGTACTTCTCCCGCATCCCCTTCACGAATGGCTCCAGGGACCGCCAGGCGAGCTGGGTGGCGAACATGTCGTTGACGAGCTCCTCTTTCACGTATCCCCTCTCAACGAGGAGCCCCACGGACTCGAAGAGCGATGCCACCTGATGGAACGCCAGCTGCTTCTCCTCTGGAAGCCTCTCGAAGTCTTTGATGGACGAGATCTTCGTGTTCACAACAGTATACCACGACCTTTGAACCTCCAGGCTGTTCGCGAAGTCATAGATTTTCGTGATGAGGTCCACGGTAGACAGCTCGTAGTTCTGCCTGAGCTGCATCGCAGAGGTGTTGGCTTGTCTGAGCGAAGCCTCCACCAGCTTCCTGTTGTCCCTCATCTCGATGACCACGAAGACCGTGCCGAGTATGATTGCCGCAGACGCGAGAAGCGTAGCGTCCGCTGACACTGTGTCGAAGCTGACCTGAAGCGCAATGTCAAACAAGGGAGGTCAGCCTCCGGCCCCTCCGGGCGGGCATTTCAACGTAGTCGCCACACGAGCCGTTCCTTTTCAACTTGGCGTGCGCCGCAATGCTCTGTGACCGGTGAGGCCGATGAGAGCCAGCCCTTGAAGGGAGCGACCGGCGGGCAGGAGGATGTCCCATGCTACCTTCGGGCGTACCCCCAGAGGGCGAAGACAAGAAGGACAGATCCCGCGACCAGCAGGACCCAGTAGGGAGTAAGGACGGAAGCGGCGATTGAAAGAACCGAGACGCCGGCCGCTGCGCCGACGTACCAGACGAGCCCTTCGCCGTGCGACTTGGAGAGCCCGGCGGCCAGGGACCTCGACTCCTCGTCCATTCCCAGCGGCGTTTTCATTGGGGAGGACATGCGGTACTCGAAGCTGAGCCTCTCCGAAAGCGCGATCAAGAGCACCGCCGAGGCGATGTACCCCCACCCGGCCGGAACCACGCGGCCGAAACCCGCGGCAAGGGGGTAGTACAGGAGCAGGCCCGCGGCCGCGGTCGAGAGAGGAATCCTCCGGCGGTAGCCTACAAGCAGCGCGACGAGCGACGAGGCGACGAGTGCAAGCCCAATGGTCGAGTTGGAGGAGATGGCTGCAACTACCGCCACGGCAAGGTAGGCCACCGCCATTTGACGCTCGTCCGTCATGCCGCGGGTCTCCTGAGCTCCACGAGCCCCTTCTTCCTGCTCCATTCGAAGACGTTGGAGTGGGAAACAAGCCTGTCCTCGACCCATTCAAGCTCGGCTCGCGCGAACCGTAGGCCGAGTTCCTCCCTTCGGGGGCTCAGGAGTTTCCCCTCCAGCAGAGCCGAGCCCTCGCTCTCCAGGTGGTTGACCAGCACGGTGTTGCAGATGAACCCTCTCTTGGCGAGGGAGGCCACTGCGTTGAGGAGCCGCATGTTCGCCCCCGCGGAGACGAAGAAGAGGGTCCCCTTCCTCCTGATGTACTGCTTCCTGAAGAACTCGGCCAAGTACTCCTCCGCGTGCTCGACGTTCCAGACCTCCCCCTCCTGAGAGTCGATCATGCTCTCCACCATGGCGCGAAGGCGCCTCAGGCCGAACCCGGGCCGCACCTTGTACAGCAGCTGTCCCAGGACGAGCATGCCGACCCTGTTGCCGGAGGTCATGAACGAGTTGGCAAGCTCGTAGGCCGCCTCGATCACGTCGCCTCTTGCACTCCACTCCCCGACCCTGGGCAGGTCGTCAGCGAAAAGGTCGACTATGATCACGCAGTCGAGTCCCCTCTCGACCCGCCATTCGTTCACGAGCCTCCTCCCCAGCCTAGCGGAGGCCTTCCAGTTCACGTCGCTGACCCTGTCCCCTACCGCGTATTCTCGGATGTTCGTGAACTCCAGCCTCCCTCCCCTGTACTTTGACGGCGTCGTTCCAGCCCAGCCGAAGGCCCGAGCGCGAATGGGGTTCAGCTTGGGGGTCAGGAGTTTGGGGTAGACCCGGACGCTGAACTGTGAATAGAATGCAAAAGTCTTCTCCGACAGTCCGAACAGCGAGCCGATGCCGAAGCTGGTGATCCCGAATTCGTACTGCCCCGGTTCTCTGAAGAAGAGCTCGTACCTGAGGGTGACCTTCGCGCCTCGCTTCAGGGAGGCGTCCAGGGACGGGGCCCCTCGCACGACCTGGGCAAGGTAGGGAGGCTGGTCGGTGAGGTGCAGCCGTTCGATGTCATCTCCCATGTTCGAAGCCGTGAGCTCCACCAGAACCGTCTCGCCTGCGAACACCTTCTCCGGGGCGCGCCGCTCGATGGTGAAGCGACCCTCGGATTCGGACGGGAGCGGTCGGCGCAGGTCGAGCGCGATATACAGGATGAGCGGGGCTGCGCCCAGGCCCACCGCTGAGCGCGTTACAACGGAGAGCCAGAGGCCGGCGGCAGCGACAGCAATGGCGAAGGATAGCTTAGCCTTCAGACCCTGTTACCTTCGGAACCGGCGTCTTCTCCAGAATCTCCTGCACAATCGCCTCCTGGCTCAGCCCCCTGAGCTCGTAGTCTGTCGAAAGCACGAGGCGGTGCGCCAAGGCGGGGACCGCAAGTATCTTCACGTCGTCGGGGGTGATGAAGTCCCTTCCCGAGCACGCCGCCCTTGCCTTGCAGAGCCTGCTGAGGTGGATGATCCCGCGGGGGCTCACCCCGGCGTCCACTCCGTCGAAGGCCCTGGTCAGGGAGGCTACTTTCACCATGTAGCGGTTCATGTCGTCGTCCACGTAGAGCTCCTCCAGCTTCGCCTGGAGAGAGATGACCTCCGATGGCTCCGAGACCGCGAACACCTCCCGCAGCTCGTCTTCGGGGGACTTGCGCAACCTCAGTATCGAAACCTCGTCTTCGTAGCCGGGGTAGCCCATCTTGATTCTCATGGAGAACCTGTCCATCTGGGCCTCAGGGAGGGGGTATGTCCCTTCATACTCGATGGGGTTCTGCGTCCCCAGAACGACGAAGGGCCTGGGCAACGGCAGGGTTTGGTTCTCAGAAGTGACCTGGTGTTCCTGCATCGCCTCGAGCAGGGCCGACTGGGTCTTAGGGGGGGCCCGGTTGATCTCGTCCGCCAACAGCACCTGCGAGAAGACCGGCCCCTTCAGGAAACGGAACTTCCCCGCTGCGTCCAGGACCATGGTCCCCGTTACGTCAGCGGGCAGGAGGTCCGCGGTGAACTGGATGCGCTTGAATTCGCATCCCGTCGCCTTTGCCACGGCCTTCGCAAGGGTCGTCTTCCCGAGCCCGGGGTTGTCCTCGAAGAGGATGTGCCCGCTGCTCAGGAGGCCGTAGGCGACCGATTCGATTACTTCGTCCTTCCCGATGATCGTCTTCGAGACAGACTTCACGAGGCTTTCGCGGAATCTGACGAACGCGGATACGTCCATCTCCGCCTGTGCGTCCCGGTTGCTCAGATAAACTGTTTGGGCGGTCGGGAGGGGTCATGTCCTATCGGTCGGCCTTCTCGGAGCCCGCGGCTGGTTCCTCCCAGTCCTCCGGAACGCGCTCGGCTAGCCCTCTGAGCTCCCCGACGGATATGCGGGACCACCCCTGGCGATGCAGCAGCGCCCGCTCGAACGGGTTGCTCGCGGTCCTGATCAGGCGACCGCTGTCCTCGACCTTGGCGATCTGCGCGTAGTGCGTCACCCTGCTTCTCAGCACCGGCTGCCCGCCCACGAAGTCCACGCTTTCGTCCATCCGAAGAAGGCTGTAGACTGCGACGACCGCCACGAGAGCTGTCAGCGCGAGAAACTGCAGTACGAGGAGTCGGCCGGTGAGGCTGCCGACCGCCGCTGCGGAGACGATGGCGGCGGCCCCGTACAAGTACCTCCTGCTAACCAATGGCAGCCCTCCCGACGATGACCCTCGTGAAGGAGTCCATGAATCTGGTCGCCGAAGCGACCTCTTCCACCGAGAGCTCGGCTCCATAGTGGGCCCTGTCGACGACCTCAGCGAATCTTTCGGCGTCTGCCGCCTCCACGTTCAGTTCCACGGATGCC
>Ga0209039_10001595_pt1 | contig 20753 bp, 16 predicted proteins | sample BogFormECP12_OM1_FD_188238 | JGI IMG/M metagenome (GOLD analysis project Ga0209039, IMG submission 188238) | Bog forest soil microbial communities from Calvert Island, British Columbia, Canada - ECP12_OM1 (SPAdes) (version 2) | ecosystem: Environmental > Aquatic > Freshwater > Wetlands > Bog ...
TGAATCAGCCCGTTCCACAGTAACTCTCCCGAAGGCTTCCCCGCCCTTTTCGCACAACTGCAATACTTCGCGTGTTACCCTGACCATATCTCATTTAGGAGAACTCCAGCATGTGCGGCATTGTTGGCTATATTGGGCCGAAAAAAGTAGTTCCCGTGATCATCGAGGGATTGCGCAAGCTGGAGTACCGCGGCTACGACTCCGCGGGGATCGCCGTGGTCAACAGCGCCGGCAAGATGGATATTCGCCGCGCGCCGGGCAAGCTTCGCAATCTGGAAGAGGCCATTCAGAAAGCGCCGCTGGAGGGCACCTACGGCATCGGCCACACACGCTGGGCCACGCATGGGCGTCCCACGGAAGAAAATGCGCACCCGCACCGCGACTGCACCGGGCAATACGTTGTGGTGCACAACGGGATCATCGAAAACTACCTGGATCTCAAGGAAAAACTGCAGAAGGAAGGCCACAAGTTCGTCACGGAAACGGACACGGAGATCGTGGCGCATCTTGTCGAGAAATATGCCAAGGAGCTTTCGTTTGAGGAGGCTGTTCGCCATACGTTGAAGGATCTTCGCGGCATCTACTCGCTGGTTTTTCTCTCCGCGAAAGATCCCCAGAAGCTGATCGCGGCGCGCATCGGCCCTCCCTCGGTGATCGGGCTGGGTGATGGCGAGTACTTCGTCGCCAGCGACATTCCCGCGCTGCTCGAACACACGCGCGAAGTTTTCTTCCTTGCCGATGGTGACATCGCCATTCTTACGCGCGACGGCGTGCGCGTCACCGACCTGGACGGCAAGCCCGTCAACCGTCCCTCGCATCACGTCGCCTGGGATCCCATCATGGCGGAAAAGGGTGGCTACAAGCATTTCATGCAGAAGGAAATCTTCGAGCAGCCCCGCGCTGTCCGCGACACCATCCTCAACCGCATCTCCCAGGACACCGGAAAAGTCTTCCTGGACGCGATGCAGATTACCGATGCGGAATTTCGGGCTTTTGAAAAGGTGCGCATCGTCGCCTGCGGCACAAGCTGGCATGCCGCGCTCGCCGGCAAATTCATGATCGAAAAACTCGCGCGCGTTCCCGTCGAAGTGGATTACGGCAGCGAGTTCCGCTATCGCGATCCCATCCTCGACGCCAGAACGCTTACCGTGTGCATCAGCCAGTCCGGGGAGACCGCGGACACTCTGGCGGCGCAACGCGAGGCGAAGATTAAGGGTTCGCCAACGCTGGCGATTTGCAATGTTATGGGGTCGATGATCACCCGCGAAGCTGCCGGAACAATTCTGACGCACGCCGGGCCCGAAATTGGCGTGGCTTCCACGAAAGCGTTCACGTCGCAGTTGGCCTCTCTCGTTTTACTCGCCTCCTACCTCGGCCAACTTCGCGGCAAACTCTCCGCGGATGCCGCGCGGCATTTGATGCTGGAATTCACGCGCATCCCCCACAAGATCGAAACCATTCTCCAGGCGGAGGAAACCGGCTTCTACGAGAATCTCGCGCGCCAGTTCTTTCGCAATACGGACTTCCTGTATCTCGGGCGCGGCATTCATTACCCCATCGCGCTGGAAGGCGCGCTGAAGCTCAAGGAAATTTCTTACATCCACGCCGAGGGCTATCCTTCCGGCGAGATGAAGCACGGCCCCAACGCGCTGATTGACGAAAACCTTCCCGTGGTGGTGCTCGCCACGCGCGACGATTCCGATCCAACCTCGCTCACCTTGTACGAGAAGAGCATCTCCAACATCAAAGAGGTGAAGGCCCGTGACGGCATCGTCATCTCCGTCGTCACCCAGGGCGATCATCTGGCCCGCGAAGCCTCCGATCACATCATCGAACTGCCCCCCGCGCCCGAATTGCTGTCGATTATGCTGGAGATCGTCCCATTGCAATTGCTCGCCTACCACATCGCCGTGCGCCGCGGTTGCGACGTGGATCAACCGCGCAACCTGGCCAAATCCGTCACCGTCGAGTAGCCACGCACCAAGAACGTAAGCCCCGTCATTTCGAACGGAGTCCGCGAAGTGAGAGATCTCTCTCCCGCCATATCTTGCCTTTCTTCGCTCTTGTAGATGCCGGGCTTCAGCCTGGCCGTCTCTTGGGTTCGTGCCTGCCCCCCATCACTGGACAGTCTCCATTGGTGCTCCGGTGCGCCCTTTCGTAGAATAGCCGCATGAGACTGCGCCTACTCCCTCTGCTTGTTCTTGTTCTCGCACTGTTCCCTTTCCTTCCAACCAGCGCGCAAGCCCCGCCGCATCGTCAAATTGCCATCACCATCGATGACCTTCCAGCGGGTGCCGCGAATTCCATGAGCGGGGCGGAAATCAACGAAATGACCGCCAAGCTCCTCGCCACCCTGCAAAAAGAGAAAGTGCCCGCCGTCGGTTTCGTCAACGAACGCAAACTCTACAAGCTTGGCGAAGTGGACGAGCGGATCAAGGCGCTCAATCAATGGCTCGACGCCGGATTTGAACTGGGCAACCATACCTTCGGCCATACTTCGCTGAACAACGTCACCCTGCCGGCTTGGGAAGAGGATGTGATTCGCGGCGAAACGGTCACGCGCATTCTCCTGGCGCAACACCACATGAAGATGCGCTACCTCCGCCATCCGTATCTGGATACTGGCCGCGATCTGCAAACCCGTCGCGAAGCCGAAGCCTTTCTCGCCTCACGCGGCTACCGCATCGCGCCCGTTACGATGGACGCTTGGGACTGGATGTACGCGACCGTCTACGATGACGCCCGCAAGCGCGGTGATACCGGACTGCAACAACAACTTGTTGCCTCGTATCTCACTTATACCGGCGAGATGTTTGATTACTACGAAAAACTCTCCCGGGATCTTTTCGGCTACGAGCCCCGGCAAATCCTGCTCCTGCATGGCAATTGGCTGGAGGCGGATCACATCGCGGACCTGTTGGAAGTGTTGCGCAAACGCGGCTATGAGTTCGTCACCTTACACGACGCACTGAGCGACGCGGCCTACAGCTCACCAGATGACTACGTCGCCGAAGAAGGCGCGGGCTGGCTCGAGCATTGGGCCATCACCAGAGGCCGTCCGCTCCTCAACGCTCCGGCCTTTCCCCAGTGGGTAATCGATCGCGCCAAGGCCTTGCCACACGCGCCGCCGGAAGAGCCTATCTTCTGAGAGCCGTTCACATATTCTCGTTGGCACGGAATAACAAACGAATGAACCCTGAATGGGACTGGGTCAGTTTCCGATTAGGCAGCAAACTGAAAAGCTTGTTTCCACAATTGCGGGAATCCAAGGCAATGAAGGGGACGCCCCTCGGAGTAGAATGGACACTGTTCTGGAACTAACCGCAGCAATATTGGAGATGTTATGGAACACAATGGCCGGTCAGCTGGTGTGGGTTTTTGGGGCTTTGGAAGCATGCTCGCCATCACCATTTCGTGGAGCGTCAAGCATTCCATTCTTTGGATGATCCTCCACGGCATCTTCAGTTGGCTCTACGTCATTTATTACGCGATTAAGCGGTAACCGGGCAGCCATAAGCCCGATTGTCCCGGTTCGCGGACATGCCCGCTTTTCACAGGTATGTCCGCAATGGGAAAGTACTCGGCCTCCAGGAGCGAAATTTGTGCCACAGCGAACGAGCGGCTATTGCTCTGCTGGAGTCAGGACGATGTTGCGGAAGGCGACGTGGTTTTTTTCGCCGCCCTGCAGATAGATGGGCCCTGGCAATTCTTCGTGACTGTCCAGCGCGCCACCGGTGATGCCGGGAATTTCCTGATTATCAATCACGGTCTGGCCATTCTGGACGACGGTGATCGTTCGGCCGATGAGGGTAATGTCAAAGGTCTGCCATACGCCGCTCTTGCGTGGAAGTTCGGGCGTGGGCGCGATGAAGCCGTAGACGCCGCCGGTGTGATGGCTGGGAGGCTCAGCAACCGAGTCGGTTTCGATCTGCACTTCGTAGCGGCCGCGCAGATAGACACCGCTGTTGGAAGTAGGCCCGCAGTTGAATTCCACATGCAGCTTGAAATCCTGGTACTTCCCGTCATTGATCAGTTCGGGGCCGTTGCCGGGGGTAATCAATTTTCCATTTTCGACTTTCCAGACGGTTTTGGAATCCGATTTGGTTATGGTCCAGCCCGACAGATTCTTGCCGTTGAATAGTGGAATCGGTTTGCCCCATTTCACCGTGCCGGTTTCTTTCAAAGATGGCGCTCGCACACCGGTCCACGGCCAAGCTACGCCGTCTGGCCCTGTGGTGGTGCCCGTGAGAGTGTTGCCGTTCAACGTAGCGTCGAAAACCATATCGTCGGGGCGGCCCTCTTCCTCTTTCGGCGAAACGAATTTCAGGTGCGCATTCGCGAACTCGACTTTGGGCAGCGGGCGGGCGTTTCCCCAACGTCCCACCATTTGTGCTTTCAACTGGCCATTCTCCTGACTCAGTTCGAGCCAGGAAGGATATTCGCGATCCGGCGCTTTCAACGTCAAATCCCAGCGGCCCAGGTAGGACGCCACGGATTCGGCTGGATTCGGGGCGGCAGTCTTGCTCGAGTCCGCTTTCCGCGAGCATCCGGCTCCGCCCAAAAGCAACACGGCTACAACAAATAAGAATGCGCTTTTCTGCAATTTCATTGGATTAGGATCCCTTCTATGTTCGGCAAGACAGGAGCGCGCTGCCGCTTTGCCACTTTCCATGCGATCTGGCATTGAGCTTTATTCTACTCTTGCTTGCCGCATCCGTGACGTGCTGGTTTGCAAAGACCTGCCCACTGCCCCAGATGACCAAGCGCGCGAATCCCCTGCTCGTAGGGGTTCAGCACGCTGGACCCTATGTTGGCAATGTCGCTACCCGGCAATTCTCACCGCCCCAGACCAATCCGTGGCTCGCACCCTCAATTGCTTACCCAGTTCTAGAACCGCCCCCCTTTCCAGCCTGCCCCCACGGGGAAACCACGCCCCTTATCCGCGCTTCCGATGAAACGAATTCGCGTGTAGTATCACTACTCCCAAGGCAGCGCATATAAGCATGACGAATTCTCCTAATCCCGAAGCCCGCCACTCGGAGCGCGTGATCTCCAGGCAGCGCGCCAGTGTGGTCATCAAGAACCTGGACTCCAGCCAGAGAAGAATTCCCTGCTTGATCCTCGATTCGTCGAAAGAGGGCTTCCGACTGGGCGGAATTCACAATCTTCGGCGTGGCCAGGTGGTGGAACTCGTCCTGGGTGGATCCTCGCCCAGCTCCGCACGGTGCAGGGTTGTCTGGGTTGGGAAACCGGGCTCGAAGCAGGCGGGAGAAGCCGGTCTGGAAACGGCTTAGTCGTTCGGCGTCAGATTTCACCCGGACAGCTCTTCCGCGATAACTCAACGAATCGGCACCCAACTCACTACCCCGGATGAAGCAGTTGGCCTTCCGCAGATTGAGGGCTAGAATAACCACATGATGCGGCTCCGCCTCCTTCTTCCGCTCGCATTCCTTTTGTTTTTCGCGCTCCCCAGTTTACTCAGCGCCCAGACGGCCACTCTGAAAGAGATTCAAGTTGATGGCTTGCAGAAGCTCACAGAACCACAGGTCGAGGCGCTTGCCGGGCTTGCGCCAGGCGCGCAAATGGGCCGCAAGGAACTGCAGGACGCTGCGGATGTGCTGGTGCGCTCCGGCATGTTTGCCAAGGTCACTTACAACTTCAGCACGCACAATAATGATCTCATCCTGACGTTTCATCTTCAGGAGAATCCGCGCATCCCGGTGTCGTACGACAATTTTCCATGGTACGGGGATTCGGAGTTGGACGACGCCATCCGCAAAGACCTGCCGTTCTATGACGGAACGCTTCCCGAAGGCGGCGCCGTGGTCGAGCAAGCCGCCAACTCCCTGAAAGCTTTTCTTGCGGCACACGGCGCCAATGTGCAGGTGGAGCAAGCCGTGCTCGTCAACCCTCTGGCCGACGGAAATATGCACCAATTTCGCGAGGAGGGCATCGCTCCGCGGATCGCGAGCATGGAGTTCAGCGATGCTCACCTGAAGGAATCGCTTGCGGTTCAGCAGCATCTGCCAGAAATCCTGGGCAAGCCCTATTCGCGCCTGGCCATTGATATTTTTCTCGCTGAAGCGATCCGTCCCATCTACCAGGAAGAAGGCTACTTGCGCGCGAAGATAGGCCCCGCGGAAGTACGCCTTTCTGGAAATCCCAACCAGAAACTCCCCGAGGAAATCCCGTTATTCGTGCCGTGCCAGCCGGGAGCCGTGTATCACTTGAAAGACGTGGAGTGGAGCGGCAACCAGGCGCTTTCCACGATTACGATTGCCACGACGCTGGGGCTGAAGCCCGGTGACGTCGCCAACGGCATGGGAATTGAAGCGGGCTGGGACCGCATACGCGAAGAGTATGGCCAGCGCGGTTATCTGGAAGCGAAGCTGACCCCCGTGGCCACCTACGACGATCAGGCGCACACGGTTTCCTACGCGGTTGCCATCACGGAAGGACAAGCGTTCCACTTCAACCAGATGACCATCACGGGCATGTCTCTGGCCGGCGAACGCATGATCCGTGATGCCTGGCCCATGAAACCGGGCGATGTGTTCGACAAAAAAGTTTTCGAGCAATTCCTGAATCGCCTGGAAATCCACCGCGCCACGATTTTCAAGGATCTGCCCATACACTACGACACCGTGGGCCATTGGCTGCAAGACGAAACTGCCAAGGGCACGGTGGACGTTCTGCTCGATTTCAAGTGACCTGAGCTGCCTGCCAGTGGGAGGCTGCGGAATGCCCCCGTTGGCGCTATACTCGTCTGTGCGATGAAGCCACTGGTACAAATCCACAAGGAAGAGACTTCGACGCACGCGGCCCCCGAAAAGGAGCAACTCCTTTTCTCCAAGCTGGCCGGCCTCCCTTCCCTGATCGTCGCCCTATCGGGCGGCACCGATTCCGCCTACCTTGCCTGGGCCGCCCATCGCACCCTTGGGGAACGTGCCCTCAGCGTGACGGCTCTTAGCACAAGCTATTCCACCCACGACCGCGAGCAACTGGAAGAATTCCTGCAGACCACCGGCCTGCGCCACGAATTCATCGAAACGCACGAACTAGAGAATCCCGCCTACCGCGCCAACGCCTCTGACCGCTGCTACTTCTGCAAGGACGAGCTCTTCTCTGTACTGGACCAGGTCGCCGCTGACCGCCATTTTGCCGCTATCGCCTACGGGCTCAACGCGGACGACACCTCCGATTTTCGTCCTGGGCATCGCGCCGCTCACGAGCACCACATCCTGACCCCGCTGCTCGATGCGCAACTTCATAAGTCTGAGATACGCTTTCTCTCTCAGCGCGCGGGACTTCCCTCCTGGGACCGCCCCGCTTCCGCTTGTCTCTCCTCACGGCTTCCTTATGGCACGGAAGTCACTGAGGAACGCCTTTCTCTGGTGGAACGCGGCGAGGCGGCCCTCCGCGAACTGGGCTTCCGCCAATTCCGGGTCCGCCTGCACGAGAATCTGGCGCGTATCGAACTGGCACCTACCGAGCTTCCGCGGGCGCTGACGCCAGAAATGGCCGCGGCGGTCGCTAAAGCCTTGAAAGCAGCGGGTTTCACCTATGTGGCCCTGGACCTGGAAGGCTACCGGCAGGGCTCCCTGAATGAAACGCTGGCAAAATCTACGGGAACATAAATTCCAGTATTGCGTACATTATTGATAGAAGGCCCTGGAAACGCGGGCAGGAGCTAATTAATGCGCACCCACAAACTTGGTTTGCCTGGAATCATCCTTTTTGCCGCAGCATTCTTCTTGATCTCTCTGCAGGCTTCCGCAGCGGACAATACCTTCGACAAAACTTTCAGCGTATCCGGCCCCGTGCGGCTGGAACTCAGCAACGGCTCCGGCAACGTTTCGATACGCGGCACAGCGGACGGCAAGGTGCACATCCACGGAAGAGTGACCGGGGGCTGGTCGCTCTGGGGCAGTTCGGAAAAGAACATTGCAGAGGCGGTGAGCAATCCTCCACTTGAGCAGCGCGGCGACACCATTCGAGTCGGCAAGGACTCATCCTGGGTGAAGAATGTTTCCATTGACTACGAGATCGAAGTGCCGCGCGAAACGGAGATTGACGCCAGCGTGGCTTCCGGAGGTATCACCATCGATCAGGTGCGCGGCCCCGTGAAGTGCTCCTCGGCTTCGGGTTACGTGCATGTGTATCGCATCGAGCGCGACACGCAACTGAACGCGGCTAGCGGCGCGATTGATGTTTCCGGGATTGGCGGATTCCTGCGCGTTTCCACTGCATCGGGAAGCGTGAACATCGCCAACGTCAAGGGGGAAGTCAAGGCTTCGGCGGCGTCCGGCTCCATTGAGATTGAAAATCCAGGCGACCGCGTCGAAGCGTCGAATGCCAGCGGTTCGCTCAACATCACCGGGGCGAACAACGACGTGCGCGCTCATGTCATCTCCGGGCCGATCAACATTACCGGGAATCCCAGCGCCAATCGCCTGTGGGAACTGAAAACCGTATCGGGCTCGGTGGACATTCGCGTGCCCGCAAACTCCTCGTTTCTGCTTTCCGCCGACGCTACTTCCGGCAATATCCGCACCAACATTCCCGTGATGATTGAAGAGCAGGGCAAGCACTCTCTTCGCGCGCATGTGGGCGATTCCCGCGGGCGCATCGAAGTCCACACCGTCTCCGGCGGCATCAACGTGGAAGGCGGTTCCTGAGACCTCTGCAAATCCGCGCACCGCGCAGCCGCGATTTCCTGCAAGAGCGGCCGCGACCGGGTACAATGCTCCCGTGCTCCCGTTTCGCCCAACCCGCTCGAGCCAACTGGCGTTTTATCTGACGTTGCTGCTTGCCTGCCCCGCGCTGGCCCAGGAATCCTCGTCGTCCACTCCCGCCGGACTGCCCTCCAAATCAAGCCGTGCCAAACAAGACGGGGCAAAAGATGCGGCCAGGGAAGCTGCCACGGAGAAGGATGATCTCCAGAAAGCCATTGCCGAGGCAGGAAACGACCGCGCGGCGATGGTGCGCAACCTCGACGCGTTCCTGAAGAAATACCCGGAATCCAACCAGCGCCCACAAATCTACCGCGCCATCGTCGAGTCCAGCATTCAGTTGCGGGATTTTCCGCGCGCCACGGAATACGCCGAACGCATTGTGGCGCTGAATCCTGAAGACTCCTCGATGACCGTCCTCTCGATTCAATTATTGGATCACTATGGCGACTCGGCGGGATGGCGGCGCGCCGTTTCCTATTGCGGGCGCGTGCTGGACCTGCTGCAGCGCAGTTCCCCGGCGGATAAGTCGCCGCGCGTTTCAGCCGAGGAGTGGCAGAACGACCGCAAGCGCGACATCTCTTCGGTGCTGCTGGTGCGCGGACAGTTGTATCGGAAGCTGAACGAACTTGGGAGCGCGCAAAAAGATTTTGCAGCCAGCTTCGCGGAACAACCCAATGGCGCCGCCGCTGAGAGCCTGGGTGAAATTGCGGAGTTGAAAAATGACCTGAACGAAGCGCTGCGGCAGTACGCGCGCGCGTTTTCGCTGGATGATCGCGGCAACGGAGTTTCTCCCCAGAAGGAATTGCGCCAGAAAATCGGCAACGTGTGGCGGCTGGCGCATCGCTCCGAAGACGGGCTGGGAGATTACCTGCTGCATGCGTTCGACGAGACTGCCGCGGCGGCCAGTTCGGCAAAACCCTTACCGAATCAAGGCTTGAAGGAGGCCTACGAATTCACGGTGCGCAAGGCCACGGATGGTGCCCCCTTTCCTCTCGCGGATACCAAGGGCAAGGTCGTGGTGCTGAATTTCTGGGCCACGTGGTGCGGGCCTTGCCGAGAACTCGAGCCGCACTTTGAAAAAGTGGCCGCGCACTTTTCCGGAGATAAGGATGTGCTCTTTTTTGGGCTGAATTGCGATGAAGACGAATCGCTCGTTGCACCTTATCTCGCCGAAGAGCGGCCGAAAACCACGGTGCTGTTTGCCGATGGGCTGGATCGCTTGCTCAGTGTGAATGCGTTCCCCACGACGGTGATCCTGGATCGCGCCGGAAAAGTGGCCTACCGCTCCGACGGCTTCGATCCCGACGACATCGAAAGGGTGCTGACCGACGCAATTACGCGCGTGGCTCATCCCAACGCGAATCCCACCCCAACCACGGCCAACGCGCGGCCGTAGCAAAGCGTAGAACCGTGGTGTAGTAGAGGCGGTGTAGCGTTTACCCCGACCCGGTCGGGAAGGAGGGCGGGCTCGCTTTCCGGAAAATGAGTGATACCGATATCTTCAGTTCGATCGCTCATGGCACGCAGCACAAGGAGTATCCGCACGCGTTCCTGCACATTGGGATGACGGAGGAACAGATCCAAGGACTCGTAAAGTACATTCGGGTACGGCAGCGCAGCAGTCAACACGGCACCGCAAAAAGCACAGCGAAGCCCTGAAGCGGGGGCACCTTCCTTGCCAAGCACGGCTTGCCTGTCTTACCACTCCAATCCATGAAGTAGCCCGGTGTCACCCTTCTGTTTAGAGGGTTGGCGTGGGGATTTTCTCGTTCTGGCAAAGCGCGATTGCGGCTTGGGGGTGTCAGGGGAGCTTGCGATTGGGAGGAAATTTCTCGGCGGCGGATTTGGCGGCCAGGATGGTATTGAGATGGATCTGGACGGTGTCGGCGAGGCGACGGGCGTAGCCACCGGCCAGGGTGGTCACCACGGGAATGCTGCGCTGGCGGGCTTCCTCGAAGACGGCTTGGTCGCGTGTTTTCAGGCCATTCATGGTCAGGCTCAGGCCGCCTAACTGGTCCTCTTTATAGGGGTCGGCGCCGCCTACGTAGAAGAGCATGTCGGGGTGAAACCTCTCGAGGGCTTCTCGGACGGCGAGGAGCAGGGCTTGCAGATATTCGGCATCGCCGGCGCGGTCGTCCATGTTCAGGTCCACGGTCGAGGGCGGTTTGAGCAACGGATAATTGTTCCACTGGTGGATGGAGAGGGTGAAGACGGAAGTGTCGTGAGCGAAGATCGCGGCGGTGCCATTGCCGTGATGCACGTCGGTGTCAACGACCAGGGCTTTGCGGATGGTACCATCGGCTTGCATTTTGCGAATGGCGACGGCGACATCATGGATGGCACAGAAGCCTTCGCCATGGCTGGGAAAGGCGTGATGGAAGCCGCCGCCAATGTTGCAGCCGAAGCCATCGAGCGAGGCGGCTTGCGCGGCGAGGATGGTGCCGCCGGCGGCAAGCCAGAAGGCGGTGACGAGTTCCGGGGAGAATGGGACTTCGAGCTTCAATATGTCGTTGGGTGTGAGCGTACCGGTTTTGAGTTTGTTGACCCATTCGGGCGTGTGCACGCGGAGGATGTCAACGTCGGAGGCGGGTTCGGGGCGGAGGAAATTGTCGGGAAGGGCGATGCCCTCAGTGGCCAGGCGATCGGCGAGTAGGCGGTATTTTTGCGAGGGAAAGACGTGTGCGCCCAGGTTGAGGTCGTAGAGTTCGTGGTAGATGAGTTTGAAGGGCAACATGAGCGAATGCCTTGCGGAGTTGTTTTACCACGGACAAGGTGTGAAAAGCAGGTCCCTCGCTAGCCGCAATGACAACGGTGTCGGCCCAGCGGGAAAAGAGGGATTCCTCACTGCGCAGACTCCGTTCGGAATGACGAGTGATTATACGGCTTGGCGAGATGGGGTCGAGCCCTTCGCGGCTCAGGATAAACGATGCTGGACCCCTACAAGGGCGACGGAATTAGTTTTCGCGTTCGAGGATGAAATCGGGTAGCGTGAGCAGGGCTCGCGCATATTCGGAATCGCCGTGCCCATTGAGGCAAGCCTTGGCGCGGCCTGCGTAAACGAGGGCCAGGCTGCGGGCGCGATCGAGCGCGCCGGAATCGCGAACCAGCGCGACAAGCTTTTCCGGCTGCACGGAATGAAATTCCTTTTCTTCGAGCACACGCGCCACGAGTTCGCGCGCTTCGCCGTGGCCGTTTTCCATGGCGTAAATCAGCGGCAGGGTGACCTTCCCCTCTTTCAGATCACTGAGGACGGGCTTGCCGAGTTGTTCGCTGGAAGCGGTGAAGTCCAAAAGATCATCCACTAACTGAAAGGCGAGGCCCGCGTTGCGGCCGTACTCGGCGAGGGCTTCTTCGTGCTTGTTGCCCAGGCCGCCCAAGACGCCGCCGAGGCGCGCGCAACCGCTGAAGAGGCAGGCGGTCTTGTAGGTGGCCAGTTTGAGCGCGTCTTCTTCGGTGACATCCATGCGGCCGATCTTGGCGAGTTGCAAGAGTTCGCCTTCGACCATTTTCTGTGTGAGATCGATGAGGATATCGAGGACGTGGAAGTTGCGTTCTTCGAGGGCGATCTGGAAAGACTGCATATAGAGCCAGTCGCCGGCGAGGACGCTGCGATGATTGCCCCAACGGGAATTGGCGGAGGGACGGCCGCGGCGCGTGTCGGCGCTGTCAATCACGTCGTCGTGAATGAGCGTGGCGCTGTGCAGGAGTTCGACAACGGCGGCGAGGCGGATGGCGCCGCGCGTTTCCATGCGATTTCCGCTGGCGTAACCGTGACAGAGGAGGAGCAGCGCGGGACGCAGGCGCTTGCCGCCGCCACCGAGCAAATAACTGGTGATTTCGGAGACAGGCTGATATGCCGAGGCACTCTGACGGGAAAGTTCCTGTTCGACCTTCACGAGGTCTACGCGCACCAAGTCAAATATCTCTTTGACTGTGAGAACTGCGATGACTGGCCTCCTGAGACCGCTGCCCTGATTCAGCGGGACACCGCAGCCGGGGCCGTCCCTGACCGGGTGAGTGGAAAGAATCGCCGAAAATTATCCGCGGTGGCTTGGGCGACTTCCTCTACCGGTAAGTCTCTCACATTCGCGAGGACCTGCGCCACTTCCGCCACGTAGGCAGGCTCGTTGCGCTTGCCGCGGCGGGATTGCGGCGCGAGGTACGGAGAGTCCGTTTCGATCAAAATGTTCTGGAGGGGCAAAGCTTTCGCAACGTCGCGAAGATTCTGCATTTTTGGATAGGTCAAATTGCCGGTAAAGGAGATCATGAAGCCGAGGTCGAGGCCGCGCTTGGCGTCTTCGAGAGTGCTGGTGAAGCAGTGGAGGACGCCGCCGAGGCCGGTGGGCTTCCAGGCTTCTTCGAGGAGTCGGAGGCAATCGGGCCAGGCATCGCGGCAATGGATGATGATGGGAAGTTTGGCGGCGTGGGCTAGTTCCATTTGCTGGCGGAAGACTTGCTCCTGGATGTCTCGGGGAGAGTGATCGTAGAAATAGTCGAGACCGATTTCGCCCCAGGCGACGACTTTGTGATGCTGGGCTAGCCTCGCGAGAGTTTCGAGATGGTCTGGAGTGACTTCCTTGGCTTCGTGGGGATGGATGCCGACCGTAGTGTAAATCCAATCGTGGGCTTCGGCGTAGGGGAGGGCGGCATCGAGTTTTTCCGGGCCAGGGCCAGTGCCGATGGCAAGGATGGTGGAGACACCGGCGGCGCGGGCGCGTTCGAGCATGGCCTCGCGGTCGGGGTCGAACTGGGGGAAGTCGATGTGGGCGTGGGAGTCGATGAGGTTCATGAGGTTGAGTGCTCGGTGATTGTCGACTGATATCAGTTATCAGTTATCAGATATCAGGAAGCAGGCCTGGGACTATGGGCAATTTGCGATGACCCGGCGAGTTCTTGGTTCCTGATCACTGATATCTGGGCGCTGATATCCGTAAGCAACACCTCGAGACGGACATTTTTCTACTTCAGACGCGAACCGACTTCCACTTCTTCCAGGAAGCCGGCTAGGACGGGGCGGCCTTCGGGGCCAACGCTGGCGGCGATGATCATGCCGTTGGATTCGACGCCACGGAGTTTGCGCGGGGCGAGATTGACGACGACGGCGACTTTGCGGCCGATCAACGATTCGGGTTCGTAGTATTGCGCGATGCCGGCGCAAATCTGGCGAATTTCCGTGCCGATGTCCACGGTGAGTTTGAGGAGTTTGTCCGCGCCTACAATGCGTTCGGCGGTTTTGATCTGGCCAACGCGCATTTCGACTTTGGCGAAGTCTTCGATGCCGATTTTGTCGGGCACTGTGGGTGCTGTTGCAGTTGCAGCGGCGGGTGTGGCCGGGGCAGCAGGCGCGGTTGCAGGTTTCGGCGCGGTGGACGCGGAGTTTAGTTCTTCGTTTGCCATGGATTCGATCCTCTCTATTGCTTCGGTTTTATCTACACGCGGGAAAAGCGTTTGCGACTTGCCGAGGGCCGTGCCGGGAACCAATTGGCCCCAGCGTAAGCCGTCGAGCTCCACGGTATCCAGGGGAGTGGATTGCCCGAGGAGCGCCCAAACTTTTGCGGTGCTATCCGGCAGGACAGGGTGCGCGAGCACGGTGACGATACGCAGCAACTCCGCGGCGGTCCAGAGAATGGTGGCCTTGCGGGCAAGATCGGCTTCAGAAGTGCCAAGGGACCAGGGCTGCTCGGTGGTCAGATATTTATCGGCAGCGGCGATGACGGCCCAGATGGCTTCGAGGGCGCGCGCGAATTCCATTTTATCGAAGCGCTCGAGGACTTCGCCGATGGCGGACTGGGCTTCGTTGGCGAGGGCGTCGTCCTGCAGCATGCGTGCGGCAGGCTTGGGGACTTTGCCGGCAAAACTCTTTTCGATGAGCGCGGCGGTGCGGCTGGCGAGGTTGCCGAGGCCGTTGGCGAGATCGCTGTTGTAGCGGGTGACGAGGGCATCGTAGCTGAAGTTGCCGTCCTGGCCGAACACGACTTCACGGAGCATGAAGTAACGGAGAGCGTCCATACCGAGCATGTTGGCGATGGGGCGCGGGAGGACCACGTTGCCCTTGGACTTGCTCATTTTGGCGGCGTCCATGAGGAACCAGCCGTGGGCCCAGACTTGTTTGGGAAGCGGGAGCATGGCGGCCATCAGGAATGCAGGCCAATAGACGGTGTGGAAACGGATGATGTCTTTGCCGACGAAATGCACATCAGCGGGCCACATGCCGCGCTTCTCGTAGGTGGGTCCGCCGACGGCGGTAAGGTACGCGGTGAGCGCGTCGAACCAGACGTAGAAGACGTGCGGCTCTTCGCCGGGGACGGGAATGCCCCAGCGGATGGTGGTGCGAGTGATGCTGAGATCCTTCAGGCCGCCTTCGACGAAGCTGACGATTTCGTTTTTCCTGCTTTCGGGCTGAATGAAATCGGGATTTTTGCGATAGAAATCGAGCAACGGCTTTTGGAAGGCGGAAAGCTTGAAGAAATAGTTTTCTTCGGTGAGGGTTTCGAGCGGGCGGCCGCAGTCCGGGCAGTTTTCGCCGGGCTTGGCGTCGCTGACGAAGTTGTTGTCGTAGATGCAGTACTGGCCGGTGTAGTGGCCTTTGTAGACGAAACCGTTCTCCCTGCAGAGCTTGAAGAGCCATTGCACGGTGCGGACATGCTCGATGTCGGTGGTGCGAACGAATTCGTCAGCGGCGATGCCGAGCTCATCCCAGAGGGCGCGCCAGGCGGCGGCCATGTTGGCGACGAATTCGGATTCGGGGATTCCGGCTTTCTTGGCGGCGCGTTCGACGTTGACGCCGTGCTCGTCGGTGCCGGTGGTCATCACAACTTCGTAACCGCGCATGCGCTTGTAGCGGCGCACGGTGTCGCACACAACGGTGGTGTAGGTATGGCCGATGTGGGGCAGGCCGTTCGTGTAGTAGATCGGCGTGGTGAGATAGAATTTTTCTTTGCGCTCGGGCATTTGTGTCTTTAAGAATTATCGCATCTAACCCTAAAGGCTAAAGAATCTTCTTCAGGGGCTAAAGCCCACAGTGAGCCGAAGAGCTAATGTCGGAGCTAAAGCTCCGACCCCCTACTTGTGCGCTTCGCGCCACGTTTGCATGGCTTCCTGCATGACGCTTTGCAAGGGCACGGATTTCGCCTCTGCCAGTTTACGGCAATCCTCGTATTCGGGGGAAATCTGGACGACCCGGCCATTGACGCGGGCGATTTTCATGCGGACTTCGCCGTAGGGAGTGCTGACGGTTTCCCATTCACGAGGCAAGCAGCGGCGCTGGGTAGTGTGACTGCGGACGCCGAGGGTGGTCGTCTCCGCAAAAAGTAGATCCTGGAATTTGGATTCGTCGGCGGGATTACAGAGTACGGTGAGGAGCGTGCCGGGGCGATTCTTTTTCATCTGGATGGGCGTAGTGAAAACGTCCAGGGCGCCGGCAGCGAGGGCGCGTTCAAGGAAATATCCGTAGACCTGGGGATTGAGGTCGTCGAGGTTGGCTTCAATGACGCGGATTTCTTCGCTGGAGAGGCCAGATTGCGAGGCGGCATCGCCAATCATGAGGCGAAGTACGTTGGGCTGGGCTTCGAGTTCGGTCGTGCCCGCGCCGTAGCCGATGGCGGAAACGGCCATGGCAGGTTGTGGGCCGAAAGTGTCACACAAGGTGGCGACAATGGCCGCACCCGTGGGCGTGACCAGTTCCTTTTGGATGCCAGTGGAATAGGTGGGCCTGCCGAGGAGGAGGCGGGCGGTGGCGGGAGCGGGCACGGGAAGAACGCCGTGAGCCATTTTCGCGGTGCCACCGCCTACATTCAGGGGAGAGCAGGCGAAGCGCTCGATGCCGAGAAAAGTGAAGCCGATGCACGCGCCGACGATGTCCACCATGGCATCCACAGCGCCCACCTCGTGGAAATGGATTTTCTCGATGGGCACGTCGTGGACGGTGGCTTCGGCTTCGCCAAGTTTGCGAAAGATGGCGGCAGCGCGATCACGGACGGGAGCGGCAAGTTGCGATTTTTGCAGGATGGTTTCGATAGTGGAGAGCGAGCGGTGCGTGTGCGATTCCTGCGTGATGACGCGGACGTACGTGGCGGCCATGCCGTTTTTCCAAACGTTTTCCGCACGGATTTCCCAGCCGGGAACGTCGAGGGCCTTTAGTTCGTTGCGAAGATGATCGAGGGGGACGCCGGCGTGTACGAGTGCGCCCAGGGTCATGTCCCCGCTGATACCGCTAAAGCAGTCAAAATAGGCGAGTTTCATATGTTTGTGCGTTTTGAGTGCTTCTTGATACTAGCGACAGCGAGGAAGATCGTCAAACGGGGGTGGGGCGTGAATGGGGGAGTGGGAAAAGCGGGTCCCTCAGCCGCTTCGCGGATTCGGGATGACAAAGATTTTGCACCTTGCTTGACTGGGGTCGAGTTGTGCTCGACCCCTGCCTGGGCAAACCCAAGAAAAAGCCGCAGGGCTCGAGGACTCGCCCTGCGCTACAGGAGGCAACCCCAAGAACCGGTCTGAAGACCGGCCACTACAAAAGGACGGAGTCACCCGAATACGCCGCTATGAGAATGAACTCATCGCGAACGCGGTTCGCGCCTAGTGCTTGACGCTGGTGGGCGTCCAGAACGGCTGTTTGGCGGGAACAAATTCGATGGGGACGGATTTGACGAAGGTTTTCAGCCAGGCGGTGCACTCTTCCATGCCGGGTTGCTCGGAAGGCACGTGGCCGATGACGATTAGGGCTTTATGCTTGCCCAGAGTGACAGCATCGGCAGCGTATTCGACGGTTTCCCATTCGCGGGTTTCACCGACCAGGAGCACATCCACATCTTTTCTGGTGAGCGCTTGCATTTCGTGCTCGAATCCTGCAGCGCCGGGGCTCAGTGCGATTACGCGAACGGGCATTTGCGGATCGCCAACGACGCGTACGACCGGGGATTGCAAGTGCTCTGCTACATAAGCGGCAAGACTGCGGAGGGTTGTATCGGGGAGATGAAAGAGAAATTGGTTGTCGGGGGTTTGATATTTTTCCCAGCGCAACTGCTTGACGACGCCGGCTTCGATGCCGTCCGGGGTGCGCTCGTGCCAATGATCGTGGAAACGCCAGACGACGAGGCCGTGCTTTTCGATGAAGGCGCGTTTTTCTGCCCAGACGGGATCGTTTTGGTCGAGGCCTTCGGGCGTATCGAGATGGGCGTAGAACGTGGGCTCGTGGGTGATGACTAGGTTGAGATTTTGTGCGGCGGCGCGTTGCAGTACGTCCATGGTAGCCATCATGGTGACAGCGATGCCGGTGACGGGCGTGTCGGGATTGCCGGCTTTGAAGGTGTCCACCGTGTCGGCGTGCCAGGGGACGCCTACGTGGGATTGGATTGCGGAGATGACTTCGCGGGCGGTGGGGCGTTGATCCTGCGCGGCGGTTAAGAGTGGAAAGAAAAGCAGTAGAACGGCGATGCCCCAAAAATGTTTCCATGCCTGCGACGGAAATCTGGTTGCACTCATTGTTGCCTCCCGCGGAACCGATCATCATATCCTGCGGCTTGCAGTCGGATAGAAGAATTTAAGATTACATGGAGCGGGCAACAGCGGCGGCGCTGGACCAGGCCCATTGGAAGTTGAAGCCGCCCAGGTGGCCGGTTACGTCGACTACTTCACCGATGAAGAAGAGGCCGGGGACTCTGCGGGACTCCATGGATTTGCTGGAGAGTTCGTTGGTGTCTATGCCGCCTACGGTTACTTCGGCTTTTTCGAAGCCTTCGGTGGTGGAGGGCGCTAGCGTCCACGCGTGGGTTTTTTGTTCGAGGGCGGATAGGGCGGGGTTCGTGTAGGAGGTGGGCTTGTTATAGCGCAGCCAGGTTTCTGCCATGCGCTTGGGGAGGAATTGCTGGAAGGCTTTTTCGGCGGCGGCTTGATTGCGGGTGCCGGCTTCACGGATGGCGGCGGTGGCGTCGCGACCGGGAGCGAGATCGATTTGGATGGCTTCGCCTTCGTGCCAATAGTTGGAGATTTGCAGGATGGCCGGACCGCTCAGGCCGCGGTGGGTGAAAAGCATTCTTTCGCGGAAGGATTCCCCTGCGGCTTGCGCGATCACTTCGGTGGAGACACCGGCCAGATCGCTGTAGCGTTTGCGGTCGGCTGGGGCGAGGACGAGCGGGACTAGGCCGGGACGGGGCGTGACAATTTTGAGGCCGAATTGGCGGGCTAGATCGTAGCCGAAGCTGGTGGCGCCCATTTTGGGGATGGAGAGGCCGCCGGTGGCGACGACCAGCGCGGGGGCGCGATATTCGGCGGATTCGCAGCGGACGATGAATTCGGTGGTGCGGGTGACTTCGGTGACCTTGGCGTTCAAGATGAGTTTTACGTGGGCGGCGCGGCATTCGGATTCGAGCATGTTGGTGATGTCGGTGGCGGAACGGTCGCAGAAAAGTTGGCCGAGAGTTTTTTCATGGTAGGGGATGCGATGCTTTTCGACCAGGGCGATGAAATCCGCGGGGGTGTAGCGGGCCAGGGCGGATTTGGCGAAGTGAGGATTCGCGGAGAGGAAATTTAGCGGCTGGCAATGGATGTTGGTGAAGTTGCAGCGGCCTCCGCCAGAGATGAGGATTTTCTTGCCGATGCGGTCGGCGTGTTCGAGGACGGCGACGCGGCGGCCGCGCTTGGCGGCTTCGATGGCGCAGAGAAGGCCGGCTGCGCCGCCGCCGATTACCAGAACGTCGAATTTTTGCGGCAACAGACTCCTCGAAAGGTCCGTGAGTCACGCTGTAGGAAAGTTTAGCGCAGTTCGAGGCTGGAAAAATCTGGTGGCCTGGGTGGAAGGAAAACTGTATACTGCTGGGCAAGTTGGACCGGTGTATGTTCATTGAGAGGCGCTTACGAGGAGCGCCCAGGACGTGGCGGTGAATATGAAAAACGTCATCGTACGACCGTAAGCCGCAACTGTTGCGGACCTTCCCTTTCCTCGTTTCCATTTAGAGGCTGTCGCGTAGATTTTTGAGCGACGAAACCGCTGACCTCAGGGGTTGAAATCCCTGCATTGTCATGCATGATGGCACGGCTAAAGCCGTGCCCTGACGGGAGTCGTTTTTATGTCTGTGCAGGAAATACGATCGGCTGAAGTGTTGGCGAATGCGGCGGCACCATCGCTTTGGAGTTCGATAAAGGAATCGGTGCGCGGGTCCCATCAGGATTTCACTGCGGGGAGTTTGAACCGCGCGATTCTGCTGCTTGCGATTCCGATGGTGTTGGAGATGGTACTGGAATCGCTGTTCGCCGTGGTGGATGTGTTCTGGGTGAGCCGGCTGGGCGCGGACGCGGTGGCTACGGTGGGGCTGACGGAATCGCTGCTGAGCCTGGTGTTCGCAGTGGGATTGGGGCTGAGCCTTTCGACGACGGCGATGGTGGCGCGGCGAATTGGCGAAAAAGATCCGGCCGGAGCAGCTGTGGCGGGGGCGCAGGCGATTTTTATTGGGCTGGGCGTTTCATTCGCCGTGGGGATTCCGTGCTTCTTCTATGGGCCGGACTTGTTGCGGTTGATGGGAGCTTCGCCGCAGGTGGTGGCGACGGGCGGAGGGTACGCGCGCATTGCGCTGGGTGGCAGCGGCGCGCTGATGTTTTTATTTTTGAACAACGCGATCTTTCGCGGGGCGGGAGATGCGGCGATCGCGATGCGGCTGCTATGGGTGGCGAACATTATCAATTTAGTGCTGGACCCGTGCCTGATCTTCGGGCTGGGGCCGTTTCCAAAGCTGGGGGTGACGGGAGCGGCGTTGGCTACGTTTACGGGGCGGAGCCTGGGCGTGCTGTACCAGTTTTACCGGCTGCTGCGCGGGACAGAGCGCATACGGATCTTGCGCTCGCAATTGCGGGCGAACTGGACCGTTTTGCAACGGCTGGTGCGCGTCTCGTTGACGGGCATCGTGCAGTTTGCGATTGCGCATACAAGCTGGATCGGGCTGGTGCGCATCATCAGCGTGTTTGGGTCGGATGCGCTGGCGGGCTACACGATTGCGATCCGCATTTTAATTTTTGCGATGATGCCAT
>Ga0209039_10001597_pt1 | contig 20732 bp, 11 predicted proteins | sample BogFormECP12_OM1_FD_188238 | JGI IMG/M metagenome (GOLD analysis project Ga0209039, IMG submission 188238) | Bog forest soil microbial communities from Calvert Island, British Columbia, Canada - ECP12_OM1 (SPAdes) (version 2) | ecosystem: Environmental > Aquatic > Freshwater > Wetlands > Bog ...
CACAAACCATGAGGGACGAAGAACCAGAAAAACAAAACGCAAAAAGGGGACACTTCTAACCGGGTAAGCATGGGGACATTTCTAAATGGGCTTGACATCCCGGAAATAAATCCATTGACATCGCAAACGATGCAGTGTTATAGAGCGCCCACGCGGCGGGTAAGGTACATACCCAAACCAACTCGTCCCCACGAGTCGGGCCGCCATTAAGGTGCGAAGCCTGGTGGTTAACGGAAGGTCGGAAAGGCAAACGACGTCTCCCCGCCTGCTGTCTGCGCGCCCGAGGAGGAAAAAATGTCAAGTGGATGTTTTAGACGATGGTTCTCTCAGGTAGCCAAGCTATGCTCTTGGCTTATTTTGACCGAACTTATATTCTGTGTTGCCCTTTGGGGCCAGGGAAGCTTATCCACGCTGCGGGGCACCATAACCGACCCCTCGGGGGCTGTGGTGCCGCAAGCCAAAGTAACCGTTGAAGAACAGGGAACAGGTATCGTTGCAAGGACCGTCACCACTGACGCGCAGGGCAATTACGAGGTTCCAGCCCTCAAGGAGCGCACCTATACCGTGCGGGTGGCGATGACAGGGTTTGAAACTTATGTGGTGAGCGACGTCGCTTTGGCCGGCAATGAGACCAAGCGCGTGGATGTGACCCTGCGAGTGGGGGCGGCGGCCACGCAAGTCACGGTGAGCGGGGCGGCCCAAGTGATCGAGACCGAAGGTGCAAAAATAGGCGGGGAGGTTTCCGGCGAGCAGTACTGGCTCGCGCCCATGCCCGCCAATGCCTATTCCTCACCGCTCCCCGTCATCGCGGTCATGCCGCAAATTCAAACGGACTCGGGAAATGAGTTCGGCGTCACCATGGCCGGCCAAGGCGGCAGTGACATTCATATGGCCATGGACGGCGTCAAGGAGGAAAACCTCAACACGCAGACGGTGAACATGGAGGACGTGGAAGAGGTCAAAGTCAACGTGGTGGGCAACAGCCCCGAGTATTCCCGGGTCGGCATGTACGACACCATCACCAAACACGGCACCAACGACTACCACGCGGAAGCCTCCTACTATGACCGCAATTCCGCCTTGGGGGCGCGGGGGTTCTTCGAGCCGGAGAGACCCCAGGTGATTTACAACACCATCAACCTGAGCGGTTCGGGCCCCATCCGAAAGAATCGCACCTTCTTTTACGGCTTATGGAACGGCGAACGCGTGCACGAACAGACGTTTTACCTGGACAACGTGCCGACCGCCAAAATGCGCAACGGTGATTTCTCCGACTTGCTCACCGCCTCGCCGTCAATTCAAATCTTCAATCCCTACACCGGCCAGCCGTTTCAGGGGAACATTATTCCTCCCGGCATGCTCAGCGCGCTGCCCATGACGGTTCAGAACACATACATTCCTAAGCCCAACATTGGCGGACCCGGTAACTTGATCAGCAACTTTGGCTGGCTCCTTCCCTACCCGTCGGACCAGTACCGTGCCGACGTTCTCTCCACGCGCATCGACCACAAGATTTCTGATAAGAATTTCCTCTACGGCCGATATTCCGGCTACTGGCCGCGGTATATTCTGAACAATGGAAACTACCCGGACCTCAACTGGACGAAGCTGCGCCAATCCCACTCCTGGGCCATCGTTGACACGCACACGTTTACTCCCAACTTGATCAACAGCTTCACCTTGGGAGGAAATCGCGACCGGGCGGTGTACGGAGTCAAATTGAATGGCTTCCAGCCGCCCACTGCCGACAAAATCGTCTCGGCCATTGGCCTTCAGGGAGTCAATCCCAGCAGTTTGTCCGCCGAGGGAATTCCCAGCATGTATTTTAATGACATTAACAGCGTTTCGACTGCGGTGGGAGGTGTAAACGGGAAGGCTGCGGAGCTTTCGGAGAACTGGAGTGTCTCCGATGCGGTGACTTGGGCCAAAGGCCGGCACGTCATGAAGTTCGGAGGAGAACTCAGGACCTTCATGTATTACACCACCGACATTCCGGATGGCAGCTTCGGCTCCTTCTCTTTCAACGGTTCTCTTACCGGGTACGACTACGCCGACTTTCTGATGGGACTGCCTTTCGGCAGCACGCGGATAAACCCGCTGTACGGGAGGACGGAATCGGGCAAAGAATTGGGCATGTTTGCCATGGATACGTACAAGGTGAACCGCAAGCTGACGCTCGACTACGGCATTCGCTGGGATTATTTTGGTTCGTTCCGGTATGACGACGGGCTTCAGTACAATTATGACCCTGCGCAGGACGCCGTGGTGGTCCCCCAAGCAGCCCTGAGCCACATCAGCCCTCTCTATGACCCCGCCATTAAGGTGGTAACGGGGCAGGTGGTGCCGAACCCCTATAAGGGCAATTTTGTTCCGCGCTTGGGCGTCGCCTATCTGATTACGGAGAAAACTGTTATCCGAGGGGGGTACGGCATGTACACCTCGCGGGGACTCGGAGTTTACTCGCTCGTACAGGGGTCCGGGCCATTCTCAATTGCCGAGAATTACACCAATGTCAACAACAATGGCCAGGTGCAGTTCGCCTTTCCTGACCCGTTCCCCCCCGACCTCGGCCTCGCGGCGGTTCCCTCCCAGGGTGTTAATGGTTATCCGCTTGACACCACCAACGGCAAGATCCACCAATTCAATACCACCGTTGAACACCAAGTCAAGGATATCGGTTTCCGGTTGTCGTACGTCGGCTCCCGGACGCGGGGGCTGACGGGTTTCGGCCAGACCGACAAACCCGAGCCCAGCACCATAGCCTTTACCCCTGATCGGCGCCCAGTCCCTGAGTTCAATTCCATCCAACTGCTGCGGAAGGACCTGGCAGCCGACTACAATTCGATCACGCTGGAAGCCCGGCGCAAGGTGGGACAGGTGTCCTTTGACGCGTTCTGGACCTGGGCCGATAATATGGACAACTACGAAATGCTCTCCAGCGGGTACGGCTCTTTGTACGGTCCCGGGTACGGCGCCTTTGGGGATTTTAATCCTTACTCGCCGCTGCTCTGGAACCATGACCACGTCACGCCTCACCATCGCGTGGTCGTGAATGCCACTTGGAATGTCCCCGTGGGACGCGGACGCCGTTACCTCGCCAGCGCCCCAACCGCTGTGGACATGATCCTAGGCGGATGGACGGCCAACTGGATCATGTTCCTCCAGAGCGGTCAGTGGTTCTCGCCCTTCTTCTCGACGACTGATCCCTCCAATACGAATTCCTTTGGCGGTCTGCCGGACCGCATTGCCAACGGCAATTTACCTGCTGGCCAGCGCTCGATCAATCATTGGTTCGATACGAGCGCCTTCAAGGTTCCCGGCTGTCCCGACTCTGACCCGGCCTGCTCAAACCCCGACAACATCGGAAGGTTTGGAAATTCCGGCATTAACGTCTTGGAAGGGCCGGGCCTGAATACGGATAATTTGACCGTTCGGAAGCGCTTCAAAATCACGGAACGGGTGCATTTTGACCTCATGGGGACGTGCGGAAACCTCTTCAACCATCCGAACTTCTACTCCCCGAGCAGCACCATCGATGCGCCGGGGGCGGGAGTAATTTCCGGGCACCTCGGTCGCGATTACAATGGGGAAAAGAGCGGGCCTCGGGTGATCGAGATTCGGGGTCGCCTCGAGTTCTAAGACGGGCTGTTCAAAAGGAATACCCCCTTACGAAAAAGCAAGTCCTGGTCCCCGCAATTACTGAGCTTGAGAGCAATGTCGTGGATAACGACTGAGAGGAGGAACTATGCGCGCAGATAATGCTCGACTCCGCTTCAACTCAAAGGGCCTTTGGCTTGTGATCTTCGGACTCCTGGCTGCATCGATTCCGCCGGCACGGGGGGCTGCAAATCCGGTCAAGAACCTGGCGCTGGCCGCTATGGGGGCGAAGGCGCGATCGTGGGAGCCGGGCGTCCACGTGGTAGCCGAGCACGAGCCCGCCCGGGCTATCGATGGCAGTCTGCACACCTATTGGGCGGTGAAGGCAGCGGATTTGCCCGCCGACCTTGGGGTGGAGTGGCCTGAGCCGCAAACCCTCTCGAGCGTGGTGGTGCGGTACTTTGACGGCCACATGGTGCGCGGCCCGGCGATCGCGCGCACCCAGCAGTGGGCACGGCTCCAGTATTCGGACAAAGGGGATTGGACGGATATCGACGCACAGGTTGTGGGGCAAGAAACCTCTTCCGTGCGCTATACCTTCCCGCCGGTCACCACCACTCGTCTGCGTCTTTTGTTTACAGAGCCCCCAGACCCGGAGTCGCGCCGCACCCCCGACGATCTGGGAATTTATGTGTGCGAGTTGGAAGCCTATCGCGAAGCTCCGTTCCAGTCGGTGTCCCCCTCGGGGCGGCTGGTGACGGTCAATCGCTCCAATAAGGATTACAACGAATGGGGAAGTGACAATCCTTACGACATGGCCGGCGCGCTGGTCATCGAGCCCCGCCAAACTCGAATCTTTACCGACACGCTCTCGCCCACCCTGATTGTCTCCGAAAGCCGCTGGGCCCGCGCCTCGTGCAGTGTGGATTCGACACACCGGGGGACCGCCGCGCTTCAGAACGGTTTCCTGCGCTTGGAAGTCTCCACGGACGGAGCACTGAAGGAAACCCGGATCACGAACTTGGTCACGGGCGAAAGTGTTTCGGCGCCCAAAGCGCTGGCCTTCCGCATACGAACTTCGGCAGGAGATCTTCTGGCTAGCGATTTCAAGGTGGCGGGAGTCGATACCTCCGGGTCAAGCGCCGACAACGCTCATTTGCGGATCGATCTGACTTCACCCACCGCCAATGTCGCTGTCCATTACGAGCTGAAGCGCGAGGACCACTTCTACCACAAGTGGCTGACGCTGACGAATAAGGGTAGTGCCGACCTCCAGGTGCTGGATGTAACCGTGTCGTCCCTGGGCTTACCCGGCCTGCTGGATCTTATGGCTGGGCCGGAACTCACCTACCCGATCTTCCGGCAGGAAAAAGGCGGCTTTTTCACATGCCTGGAAACCGTTTACTGGGACCATCAGGGAGACTCCCTCACGTATTATCCGGGCGTGAAGGTCGGGCCGGGCAGAGCTTTGGAGAGTGACAAGGCGGTACTGGGCGTCTACCGCAACGCCGGCGAACAGGTGGAACGGTTCGATCGCGGCGTCCGCGATTGGGTTATCGAATACCACGCGCACGTTTCGCCGATTGCGAAGGAATGGCCCGATATCTATATTGAAGGCTGGTCGGCAAAGTTCGGCATGCAGGAGTTGGTCGAGCAGCCCCAGTGGGCGGAGCGGTTCTTTGCTACCGCGCACCGAATGAGTGTCCGTTACATGGACACTTACGAGCCCACCAATCTTGCGCTGCTCATGTCCCAGGACTTGCAGAAGCGCTGGGTGGATCTCGCCAACCGCAATGAGATCGGGACTGGCTGGTGGAACGATTTCGGCTCCGATTACGGTTGGGGATTCATGGTGCCGTACTTCAAGCCGTATCTCTGCAAGCTCTCACCGGAAGCGGAGGAGTACTTCCAGCAGATTGTTCAGCTCGTTGGAACGTACAAGCTGCGCGGCTTCCACTGGGCTGACTTCTGGACAGTCTGGCCCTGCGACAATCCCCATCACGGACACCTTCCGGGCAAATACTCGGTCTACGCGCAAGGACAGCGCATGCTTCGCTTCAATCAAGAAATGCACGAGGCGAGTCCGGGGCTGGTTTTAGGGGCGGACAGCGGCCTGGACAACCCCCAGTATGGTCGTTATGCCGATAGCCGCCACCACGGTGGTGGCGAAGACGCCGTGCCTTCCGTGGAGCCGGATATTCATCTCGACCGCCTTTATGCGGAAATGAACCGCGATTACCTGTACGGTCTCGCACACGAGACGATGCTTCGCCCGTGGTTCCGCCTGCTCAATTGCGTCAATCACTTCGGACAGGAGACCCATCATCATGACGTCGCGGGCTACCGTTACGCACTACTGAGTGCCATTAGTCTGGCGCCCCAATTGACCTTTGATGACGCGCCCGATGACATTCCCGACAACGAAATTGAATTCACCCGGAAGTGGGAAAACTGGGCCAGAGACCACAGAGATTATTTGAAAGAAGGCGATAGACTCTTCGACCGTACGTTCCGCTTTGACGATGCGGGGCGAGGCGGCGATGAGTCCCTGACGGGCTATGCGCATATCCGCGGAGATCGTGGCTACGTTTCCCTTCTCAACCCCGGGGCCGTCGAGCAGATCGCAGAACTGACGCTGGCACTCGATGCGCCCGCGACAGAAAAGTTCGTGGTGGAGGAAATCTATCCCGGCGGAATGACGCTTCAAGGTCCGGATGCAGGCCAATACCCTCAAGGGGGCAAGCTTCGCGTGACGGTTCCCGCCAAGCAAATCCGAATTCTATGGATCTCCCCGGCCTCAGCAGGAGCCCAGCCAAGCAATGTCCAGCCCGAGGACGCGCGAGCTGCGCAATGGCGGCGGTACGTAAGTGATTGGAATATCGTCGACCATGATGCCGAAGCCGCCACCTTGCGGGCGCGATTCGATTATCCATCCGGTGCAAAATCAAACCTCACCCAGTCGATTCCGGAATCGGCGTGGGTCAAAGAACCTTGGAATCATAGTAAGGGGTATCTGGTATTCCTGCTGAAGGACGAGACGCAGTCCTCGGATGAGAATTGGGTACGTGACGGCCTTGCGAGTTCGACAATCAGCGAACCAAATCCCGGTTCCATCACGGCCAAGGTCAATGGCATCGCCAAGACTGCTCATGCTTTCCTCACCGGCCGGCGTCAGGAAAAAGGAATGACTCGATGTTACTTCATCGACCTCGGCGCCGAGACCAAGCCCGGTGAAAGCAACGACCTTGAGGTCAGATTGCCGATTCAGCGGGGACTGACTTTTTCGGGCGCTTATCTGGATTTGCCGGATCAGGTGCCGTACGCTTTGCCGCCCGGGTAGTGAATATGGGACCGTCCCGACCGTTGAATGTCTGCGAAATACAGGGGAATCGGGGCTCCTTGCGTCGTCGATGCAATCAGTTCTTCATTGGCCTGACCGTGGTATTGTGGGCACTCTCCGTCTCAAATGCTGCGCAGGTTGCTCCCGCCTCATGGCAAGGTACGGTGCGCGACGCCAAGGGAAACGTCATGGCAGGGGCGCAGGTGGAATTGCGCGAAGCCGGGTCGGGTCCCACCTTCGCCGCCACCACCGACGCTCAAGGGGCGTTCAGGTTCCCCGAATTGCCTGCCGGGAATTATGCGGTGCGCCTCCACTGGCATAACCAGACGACCACGTCGCGTGAGTCGCTGAAAATCCGAGCGGGGAACCACCTGAACTCTTCCGTGCAGGTTGCCGCGGCTAGTGGAGGGCTGCTAATCCAGATGGCGACGGCAGGAGAGCAGCCGAAAGCAAGTGGTGGGGAGAAACTTTCCAGCCAGGAAGTTTCGGAGCTGCCCCTGAACAAGCGCGACTTCAGCCAACTGCTGCTGCTGGCTGCCGGCACCATGACCGACACCAACGGCTCCGCGAATTTCACCCAACAATTCGCCGTGAATGGCCAGCGCGGCACCACCGCCGTGTTTGCCATGGACGGCGTGGACACGACCGATCCGGAATTGGGCGGCGCCACCTTTACCAACTTCAACGTGGACGCGGTGCAGGAAATCGAGTCGCTCTCCGGCGTGATGCCTCCGGAAATCGGTCGCGGTGCTGCCGGCTTCACCAACATCAAGACCAAGGCCGGGACGAATTTACTTCACGGCTCGGTTTTTGAATTCGTGCGCAACGCGGCGTTTGATGGGCGCAATTTTTTCGATCATCGAACCCTCGCCGAACCCGGCCGCATTCCGCCCTTCGCCCGCAATGAATTCGGCTTCTCCCTTGGAGGGCCGGTCACACTGCCGGGAATATACCGGGGCCGCGATCGCACCTTTTTCTTCGGCCAGTATCAGGGTTTCCGCCAGGTGCTGGGGACCACGCAGGTGCTCTCCGTGCCTACCCCGGCCGAGCGCCAGGGAGAGGACACGACGGCTTTTCCTGGTGACACGCTCTACGTGCCCGTCAATCCGCAGATGGCGCCCATCCTGGCGGCCTATCCGATGCCCAACGATCTTCAAGGGCCCTACGGACCGCGCACCTACGCCACCTCCTCCAAGGTTTCGACGGATACGAACCAGTTTTCCATCCGCATTGACCATCGCGTTTCCGACCAGAGCCAACTTTTCGGGCGCTTCAACTTCGACAACGTGAACGGCCCGGTGACCAATCCCAGCCAGTCGGCCATCGATCCGAGCTTTGCCATCCAGTTCCATGACAACCAGCGCAACCTGGCGCTGAACCTCACGCGCATAGTATCGCCCCATTACACTTCCGAGACTTCGCTCGGTTACATTCGCAGCACGCCGCTCTTTCTTTCTCCCAATCACACCCAGCCCGCCATGACGTTCGCCGACAGTCTTTACGAGCCTTTCAACTCCGCCGCCGGGACTGCCACGGGCACTTACGGGAATCTCTATCAGCTTCGGCAGAATTTCACTTATACGCGGGGGACTCACGCGCTGAAATTCGGTGTGGAGATGCGCTTCAACCGTGACACGACCATCTTCGGAGCAAACCCTGACGGCACCTACATCTTTGGCGGTGGCGCCGCGTACGCCCCGGTGGAGATTCCCTCGGCGGGTGGCCAGCACGATACCCAGGTGGGCGATCCCCTCCCCGACACCCTTACGGGATTCCTTACCGCCGCCCCTTTCTCGTACAACACGACGGTGCCGGAGCCTTTCACGTCGCGCGGCGAGCACTTTAACGAGGCTAACGTCCGCCGTGAGGCCTATAACTTTTTCTTTCAGGACCTCTGGAAGGTCACGCCGCGATTCACGCTTATCTATGGCCTGCGTTACGAAGCGAACAGCCGCATGCACGAAGGCGCCAAGCGTGCGTCGAGCCTCATAACGCTGGGTCCGAGTGGCAAGCCGGTTCCCGTTTGGGAAGCCGGAGCCCGGCAGATTATTCTTATCAATCCGCAGCCGCCTTATGGGCAAGACCTGCGCGGGTGGGCGCCGCGGATCTCGGCGGAGTGGCGGGGCGCGGACCACACGGTGCTGCGCGCGGGTGGCGGAATCACCACGATCCTCCCTAACCTTTGGGTCGATAATTCCCTAACCGCCGGCTTCCCTTACATCGTCAATCCCTATCTCACCGCTCTGCCGGGCACTCCTGCCCCCTTTGCTGACGCCGTGACCACCCTGCAATTGCCGCCCATCTACACCACCTCGGGCCAGTTGATGTTTGCCACAGGCAATACGAGCGACGTGGCGCCCAACACTGAGATGGATGTGCCTCGCTTCCAGGCTGATCTCTCGGCGCTTATACCAGGCCACCAGCCGCAACCGCTCCTCGCATATGGAATGGCTAGAGATTTTCGCAACGGGTACATCGGCAACTATACGGCAGGGATTGAGCACACGTTCAAGGATGTGGTTTTCAGCGCCTCCTACGTGGCTACCGTGGGTGTGCATCTCGCCAGCGCCGTCAGCCCCAACAGTTATGCCGGCGCCTCGCCGCAGTTCGCGCCCTTCACCCAGTTCAATTCCTCCGGCCAAATTACGGGCGGGTACGGTCCGGAGTACCTCATCGCGACCCCATCCCACTCGACCTATCACTCCCTGCAGGTTTCGGCAATCAAGAATTCTCCGCGTCTGGGACTGGGTTTTCAATCCAGCTACACCCTCAGCAAAGCGCTCGACGATACCAGTACCGTCGTGGGGGGTTATGTTGTGCCTAACGGAACGGTTATTCAGCCCTTTTTTCAGGACCCGTGGAATCCCGGCGCTGACAAAGGGCCCTCAACGTTTGACATTACGCACGCATTTACGACGAGCGCCATCCAGGTACTGCCTTTCGACCGGGTGGGTTTTCTCCGCCCCCTGGGAAGGAAGCTCACCACGGGATGGCAGTTACTGAATATCACCACACTTACCAGCGGGTCGCCGTTTTCGGTTTATTCCGGGATTCAGCAGACTGGCGTGGGCTCTGCGGGCGCTGACCGGCCCGATCAGATCGCGACTCCGGATTTCTCCACCCGCCGCAAGGTTCGGGAGGACTACTTCGGCCGGGGCGCGCGCAACGCTTCCTTCTTTTCCATTCCCATTGACGTTCCTGGCGGCACGGGGCCCAACCAGGGCCGGTTCGGAACCTTGGGACGTGACACCTTCCGTGGCCCGGGCTTCTACAATCTCGACATGGCTTTGATCAAAGACCTCACCATGGGCCGCCGGGCGCGTTCGGAACCCGCGACACTTGAGTTCCGCGCCGAGTTTTTCAACGCCTTCAACCTGGTCAACTTCGCACTGCCAGTGAACATCTTACGGGGTTCGGGCTTCGGGGTCATCAATCATACCGCTGGCACTTCTCGCCAAATTCAGTTCTCGCTGAAATTGATCTTTTGATTCTCATCGGGCTTTCGTAAATGCACGAACTGCGCGAGCGCCTTCTGCAACAGGGGTTCGTGCGGGTAGCCATGGCCGAGGTGTTGGCGGAAGCCCTCCGCAAAGGCAAACCCACATTCGCGTCCAAAACCCGCCGCCCAAGCCGTCATTCTATCTAGATACTCGTCAACCCCGTGATGGGAACGAAGCCATTCCCGTTGCGAGGTGTGACGGGCTAGCATCTCTCGCTTGTCGGGAAGCGGTTTGCTGATGTCCACATAGAAATGGGGATAGATCCGCTGTCCCAATGGGTCCATCCCCTCGAGCGCATCCGCATAGTAAAGGGCAGGGGTTGCGCGGCCGACCTCGGCGGGCGGGTTCTGCCGAGTGCCGTAGTTCGGCATAGCCAATGCGAAGGTCGCTCCACGCACCAAGCGCGAGGCTTCCTCGTGGTCCAGCATGTAATCAACCGGCGAATGGGCGATCACCACGTCAGGGTCAAATCGTCGCATAGAGTCAACCACCCGGCGCAGGTTTTCGGCGTTGGCAAACACCTCAACATCCATCAAGCCGACGCAGGCATACATAGCACCCAGAAACCTCGCCGCCGCTTGGGCCTCGGCGTAGCGAATCCGTGCGATCTCCGGCGGCGGAGTGGTGACCGAGCCACAATCCCCTGCGGTCATGGTGAGTATCCCTAACTCCCAGCCCAGGGCTTTCAGGTGGAAGAGAGTTCCCCCGACCAGGATCTCGGTGTCATCGGGGTGAGCCATAACCGCCAGGAGGCGAGGAACTCGCGGGTCTGAAGGCATCAATTGGCCTCCGCGACCAATGGCCCGGCCAGCGCCTTGGTAAAGTAAAGGACACCGGGCCGCGTCGGCATCCAGGTGGAAGGAACATGGCGAGTGGCCGGGTGCCGCAGCGTAACCCATAACGACAGGCCTTGCCATTGCATGCCGCGACCGAGTTCGCCATCGGCGCCGCCTATCGCATAGTCGGCTTGAGTGAAGAAAGCCGGCCCGATGGTGTTAGCGCGGGCTGGCACTAGCGTAGTCCGGCTCTTGAAACTGGTGATGGCATTCTGTTCAACCGTCAGCGGGTGCAGCTTGGCGCCTAAACGATGGGTTTCCTTTCGCCATTCCTCGTCATTCGCGAATTCTGCGCCAAAGTGAGGCTCCCAAAAGGCGATATGGCAGACGCGCCCGATGCCATAAACCACCACGAGCTTCGCTCCTTCCTTGCGCAGAGAGGTGATCCGGTCCGGGTACTCAGGCAGCAGTTGCTTTGTGGCAAAAAAGCGCTGGCCGGGCGGCACCGTGAGTTCCTTGAGGGGGCCGTAAAAAGCCGATTGCATGGCATATTGGAATGCCCCCCGGTCGTCGCCGGCAAGTGTATTGCCGTCGCCGTCGCTCCACTCGTCCATGTTGAAGCCGTGCACGTGGTCGCAAGCAACGTTCCAGTCGCGCAAGAAATAGACGGTCCAGCGGTACATGCCCATGGGGCCGACGGGCAAAATCAGGGCCAGCTTACGGCCGGCTTCACGGCAGCGCCGAATCTCCATGGCTAGCTCGTGGCCCAACATCACGTCAAAATCCGCCACGTCATTGGCCATTCGAATGGAGAAGTCCTTGTGCCATTTGGGCTGCGGATCGAAGATGGCGTTGGGATCGTCGGCCACACAAGCATTCCACTGCGCCAAGTCCCAAGCAGCAGGAAAAAAGGATTCGAGCAATGAGCCTTTCAAGGTGGTTAGAAGATTGATCATAGTTGACCTCCTCATGATATATGTCTTGTGATAAGATGTGGTTATTATTAATAGTGGGGCAATCCCCCTCACGGTTGACCGGATGCGCTAACTTCAGTGAGCCCAACCCCTGGAAGATGCCTTGTGGCTTCTTGCGCGCGACTAGATATAGCAACATTTTGCGGTGCAAACATAACACATTCTTGAACCGAAATTCCATATCAAGCTCCCGTTTGAGGTAGCATGTCAGGGCGTTTCACGGCTATAGTCTGACAGGTCAGCGCCACCCGCGAAGCTGACAAAGTACGTGACGGGAGGTATCTATGGGTCGAATGTTATTGGGCATGGGCCTTATTTTGATTTTAGTTTTGCCTTTGCCGGCGTCGGCTGAGCACAACCCCTTGTTGCCACGACCGCGAAAGATACAGTACGGACCTGGAGGACTTGCTCTGCATGGACTGGCAATACGCCTGCCGACCGATGCAAGCCCCGAAGACCGCTTCACCGCCCAAGAACTTTCTTCCTCACTTACGAGGATAGCCGAAACTTCGATTCCCGTCTTGAACACTGGCGCCTCCGGGACTTTCATTAATTTGCAGCGAACTGGGGGTGTCGATCCACTGCCCACGCCCGGAGAAACCGCCGGGTCCGATTGCCGCGAATCATTCTCAATAAAAGTCACGCCCACGGGCGCCGAGGTGCAGGGGCGGTCCTCCGCTGCCGTGTACTACGGCGCCCTGACGTTGCTCCAGCTCGTCGAGGACACTGGCGCGCAAGCCAGGCTGCCGGAGGTCGAGATTCACGACTGGCCCTCGCTCGCCTATCGTGGAGTCATGGTCGACACCAGCCATGGACCGTTGCCGACCGAAGCGGAGGTGAAGCGTCAAATCGATTTTCTGGCGCGCTGGAAGATTAATCAATACTATCTGTATTCGGAGGCGAGCATTGCGCTGGAAGGGTATCCTCTCCTGAGCCCCGACGCGCAATTCAGCCAGGACGAGATTCGCCGCCTTGTGGCCTATGCCCGCGAGCGGCACGTCGATGTGGTCCCTTGCATGGAACTCTATGGCCACCTCCACGATCTCTTCCGGGTGGAACGCTATGCCGATCTGGCGATTCTCCCCCACGGCAGCGAGTTCGATCCGCGCAATCCGCAGGTGGCAGCGCTGTTGAGCAGTTGGGTCGAGCAGCTCACCGGTTTGTTTCCGAGTCCGTTCTTCCACATCGGGTTCGATGAGACAGGCGAAGCCCCGGTGGTGGCGGTGACGAATAAGGTCACGGCGGCCACGTTGTATCTGGAGCAGTTTCGGCTGGTGTCCGGACTGATCCAGCGGCGGGGCAAGACATTGCTGGTGTGGAGCGACATGTTCGCCCGCTACCCGGATTTGATCCCGCAGATCCCGGCCGGCACGATCGTGGTCCCGTGGGGGTACGATCGCACTGTTTATGAACCGTACTGGAAGCCTTTCGAGAATAGCTCTTTGCCGCGATTTATCGCTACGGGCGTGAGTATCTGGGACCAGGTTGCGCCCAGCTTTGACTTATCGTTCGATAACATTGACAGCTTTATGGCCAGGGGTCGCCAGCACGGAGTCTCCGGTCTGATCAATACCCTCTGGACAGATGACATTGCTGTCCTGATCAGGCCCGCATTTCCCGGGATTGCGTATGGTGGCATCGCGGCATGGCAGAGCGATCCCGTGAAGCGTGCAACGTTCTTTGCCGAGTACGCTGGTATCATGTATGGGGGGGCGGCGGCAGAAGCAGCGCCGGGGCTCGCGGCGCTCGACCGCGCGGAAGTCGAACTGGCCCGAGCGGTGGGCGGAGAATGGGAAGAGACTTCGCCCTCTTTCTGGGACGACCCGCTCACTCCAGAACATTTGGCGCGGGCCGCAGCGCAGCGGGAGCATTTCCGGCAAACCCGGCTGCTGGCGGAAGACGCCGAAGAACATCTTTCCCAGGCCCTCCGGCTGGGCGGAGACCCTTCCACTTTGTCAGATCTTCTCCTGGATGCTCGGCTGCTCGATTACGCGGGGATGAAGAACCTCTACGCCGCGGAAATGGCGAGTTTCTGGAGAGAACTCGGCTCGCATCCGGACCCCCGCAGAGTGACTTTCTATCTAAGCGGCGAGTCCAGTTCTCATGACCACAGCCGAATCGAGGACCTGATGGATTACAGTGGCGACCTGCAACAGGCTTACCGGGCGGCATGGCTGGATTCATATACTCCCTATCGCCTGGGCACGGTTATGGGCAAATGGAATTCCGAGTTCCAGTACTGGTGGAAACTCCAAAGACGCTTTCACGACTTTGCTGAGGCGTTCCGTCAGGGCGACGCACTTCCATCGCTTGAATCGTTCAGTCCAGGCTATTGAGGCTGCTGACTGACGTGCGAAAAGAAAACGATTGCCTTGCTCGGCGAACAAGCCTATCGTTTCATATTTTCGCAGTCAAAAGCGAATGGCGCGTACTCGTCGACTGGAAGGGGGTGCCACGGCCACGGCGCATAAGTCATCAGATGAACAAGCCAACCTAATATCAAAAGCGAGAGCAAACACCCAGGCGGCACAATATGGCATATCCAGGCGTAATGGACGACATCCGGGCTTGTGTGGCGTTGAAGAAGCCCCGGCGAATTCCGGTTTTCACAATGAGCGAGGAGTTCGACGTCAAATGGTACGGCAAGTATACGTACAACGAGGTCGTCCAGAGCGCGGACAAACTGGTGGAGGTGTGGAGCGCCGCAATCCGAGAGTTCGACTACGACTGGGCCTGGCTGCAACTGGATGACTGCATCGAATTCGAAGTTATAGGCGTGGGCTGCGTCGGCGAGGGCAATATCCTGCGAGCTACTCACGACTATCTCCCGGCCACCCGGGAGACGGTGGAATCGCTGAAGCTGCCCGATCCCACCCTCGACGGGCGTATGCCGATGAAGCTGGAGGCGCTGCGCCGGCTGAAGGCTGAGTTCGGCGATACCGTATGCGTCGTCGGCAGTAATGCCGCGCCCTATTCTTCCGCGGGCTTGTTGTTCGGGCTGGAAACACCTATGCTGCTCATGTATGACAATCCCGAGCTGCTGCGGGACACCATGAATTTCTTTGTGGACCTGCAGTCGCGCTGGAGCGTGGCGCAGATCCGGTCGGGCGCCGATGCCATCTGGCTGGGAGACTGTAACGCCTTCTCCAGTCTGCTCTCGGCAACTCAGTACAAAGAATTTGCCGCGGAGCCTTGCCGGAAAGTCATTCAGGCTTGCCAGAAGGCCGGGGGGATGGTGTTCCTGCATAATAGTGAAATTTCCATTCCGCATATCGAACTGGAATGTCAACTGAAGCCGGATGTTGTCAGTGTAGGACCAGCCGCCGATCTAAATGCTGTTTTCGGCGTGACGCGCGGCAAAACTTGCATAATGGGTAATATTGATCCCATCGAAGTCCTGATGCGGGGAACCCCGGCGCGAGTGGAAAAGGAAGTCGAGCGCATTATGGCAATGGGGCGCCAAGGGACGGGGTTCATGCTGGACAGCGGCGAAATGGTCCCGCGCGATGTGCCCGTGGAGAATATGCGCGCCATGATGCGCAAGGGCCATGAGTTGGCATAAAGATAGGAAGGAGGCGTTTTTCTTTGGGCACGGTCCAATAGAGCTGTTCCTCGCCTCTCCGACCTTTATCAGACCCAATCGCGTACAGAATGGGGCTGCAAATACCATTCCCCAGCTATCTATAGGTACACCATCATCCCCAGGGGTTTGTGTTGACCCTTCATTCAAGGAGTAACTCGTGCGATCCTGGCTTTTCCTTTTTAGCTGCAATCTGATGTGGGCCTTGCAGTTCACCTGTATCAAACTGGTTCAGGACCAGGTGGGCTCATTGTTCACCGTCTGGGCGCCCATGACCTTGGCCACGATTATGCTTTATCCCTTGATTCGAGCCGAGAGAAAAAACTTCCCGCCGCACGGAAAGCGGGGCTGGAAGGATGTCCTTCTTTTCTTCATCCTGGCCCTGTTTGGCGTCTTCCCCGGACAGGTATTGGTAACTTGGGGAACCCGCATGTCGTTGGCCAGCAACGCAGCCCTGCTGATGTTGGCGTTGCCTGTCTGCACCGCACTGTTGGCTTATCTCTTGCTGGGAGAAAAAATGACAGGCGTCCGATGGGTCAGTTTCGGTCTGGCTATCCTCGGCGTGCTCCTCTGCTCTAATTTCAATCTCGGGAATTTGAATTTCGGAAAAGGCTATTTGCTCGGCAACCTGCTCATCTTTTCAGGAGTCATGGGTAGTTCCTTCTACAACTCCTATGGGAAAAAGGTGTTGGAACGCTATTCGCCGATGGAAATGCTTTTCTACACCTATGTGGCAATGTTTATCATCATGACGCCACTGATTCTCCATCAGGAAAGGCACGTCTTTGCCCGGGTTCCGCACTTCACCCTCCACACATGGATTGGTTTGACATCACTGACCTTCTTTCACAACTTCCTTTCCATGGTGCTTTTTCTCAAAGCCCTGAAGCAATTAGACGCCATTCAAGCCGCTCTCTCCAATTACCTGATTACTTTCTTCGGCCTGCCTATCGCGGCCATCTGGCTTGGAGAACGGCTGACGGTCATGGCGATCTTTGGGGGGATACTCGTACTCGCCAGCACGCTGGCTATTACCATCTGGGACGAGCTTCGGAAGCCCATCCCGCAGTAACCCCTGAAATCCAAGAGACCATTAGGCGGAGGCGAGAGTGATGCATGTCGTTGCGGACTCATCCGGCGTCAAGGATGCGACCGCCGAATGAATCCGCAATTGGTATTGGCACATCACCTTAGCTTCGCGCAGGGCTGCGCGCGGTTTCCGTCCCTCGCCGCCTGCCTCAGCCCGTCACCCGATCCACGGCTTCCGCGATCGCCGCGCAGATGTACTCGTTATCCGCGTCGGGCATTTGCGGGTGCATCGGCGGGTTGAAGAGGCGCGCTCCAAGCTCCTCGGCCCGCGGGCAGGATTGCCCCTCGGTCATGCGCCGGACGAAGGCATCGTTCTGGTATACCGGTGGATTGGCCACCACGGTGTCCACCTTGTACTCCTCCCGGAGCAGCTTCATGAGCTGATCGCGTTTCGCGCCGGCCCATTCCTTCGGTACCAGCAGGTTGTATAGGTAGTAGACCGCCTCGTGTCCCGCCGGCACGAAGGGCAGCGTCAATTCCGGCACGTCGCTCAGCATCTCCGTGCGCTTCTTCGCCAAGGCCACCCGCGGGGCAATCATCTCATCCAGCCGCCGCAGTTGCACCAGCCCCACCGCCGCCTGGATCTTGGTCATCTTGTAGTTGGAGCCCCAGCCCATGTCGCCGGTCCCCTTCTTGCCGCGAGCAATCTCCAGGTCCTCCGACACGGCGATCCCCCACTGCCGGATCGCCCGCAGCCGCAACATCAGGTCCGGGTCGTCGGTGGTGATCATGCCGCCCTCGCCGAGGGTGGTCATCATCTTCATCGTGTGAAGGCTGAAGACGGTCATCCAGCCCTGCTTGCCGATTTTGGTACCCTGATAGCCGCCGCCCAGTGCGCGCGCGGCGTCGCCGATCACCTTCGGCGGTCCGTACTTGGGGTGCGGGTGCCGCTCGGCAATCTTCTGGTAATCCGCCATCGGCGCCGAGAGACCGTTCATGTGCGTCACCAGGATGGCCCGCGTCCGCGGCGTCATCTTGGCTTCCACATCGGCCGGATCGGCATTGAGAGTCCTCTCGTCGGAGTCGCAAAGAACCAGCTTCGCGCCAACACCCAGGACGGCGTAGGGCGCCGCCCGGAAATTCATGGCCGGCACGATCACCTCATCGCCCGGCTCCAGGTCCAGCGCGTGCACCGCCACATCCAGGCCGCTGCCTGCGGACGTCACCGAGAGAGCGTATCTGGTGCCGATGTATGCGGCGAACTTCTGCTCAAACTCTACGATCTCGTCGCAGAAAAAACCGAAGCCGACCGCCGGGTCCAGGGAACTGCGAATAGCCGCGACCGCGGCCTCGATTTCCTCTTCCGTGTACCAACCGCCCAGCATGGGCTCCGCCTGCCACGCCTGGCTAAGCCCACCCCGCGCCAAAATTTCTTTTCGTTTTGCCTGATCCATTCCTATAACCTCCTATGATTTGAACCACCAAACGTACGGGTGGAGTTTGTCTTGCTTCGCTCCACAACCGCCCCCACTGTAAATGTCTTCTGGGTTTCTAGATGACGTCGACAACTTTCCTGCTTCTTGCTGACTCGTAGCAGGCGGAAAGTATTTTCTGACTCCGCAGACCGACTTCTCCGCTGATCGTCGTTGGGCGCCCGTGCAAAATCGCTTGACTAAACTCCTCAATTTCCCCGCGGTAGATATTCACCGCATCAGGGGCTATTTCCACATCTCGGCCCGACGCGCGAGCCTGCTGGGCGTCATAACCCCTGTCGGCTTCCTCCAGACACGCGACCATCTCTCCGGCGCTCGCCTGCGAGATCGTCCCTTTGGCCAGAATGCTTCCCCGCGAGCCGTAAAGCTCGAGGACGTTTTTGCTGCTTTCGTCAGGAATACAAAAGAACGTGTCAACGGTTGCCAGGGCGCCATTCGCGAAGAAGAGTGTCGCCACGGCGCTGTCTTCGGATGCATAAGGGTGGACTGTCCGGTTGGTAAAGCAACTGACACTCTTCACTGCCCCGAAGAACATCTCCAGCAAATCGATGCAGTGGCCGCCCATGTCAATCAGCGAACCGCCGCCGCCCTGGGCCGGGTCCTGCCGCCAGGCGCCTTCCACCGGCGGGTACCAGCATGAAAGCTGGGCGCGGCCGTAGACCGGCTGGCCAAGTTTCCCGTCCTGAATGAGCTTCAACGCCTTTTGATTCTGAGATTGAAAACGCATCATGAAGCCGCAGCCTAACTGCACACCGGCGCACCGGCAGGCAGCAATCATCTCGTGGCTTTCTTCGACCGTCATCCCCAAGGGTTTTTCACACAAAACGTGCTTGCGGGCCTGCGCACACCTCAGCACCTGTTCGTGATGCCGATTGGCCGGCGTTGCCACATACACTGCGTCAATCTCTGCTGCGAGCAAATCATCGATACTGGCCGAGGCTTCGGATTTAAACTGCCGGGCGACATCAGTGTTCACTTTGGAATCGATGCCGAAGACCGCGACCAGTTCGGCGTTCCTGGCAGGAATGATCCCCTCGGGAATGGTTCGGCGGCGGGCAATTCCGCCGGACCCGATGACTCCCCACCTTACTTTGGTCGACATGATATGCTCCCCTCATCTGGAAAAAGTCTATTGAATTGCCACAGGGCGGAAGCGGTGAGCTCGTCCCCCACCGGAATCGCTAAATGTGAGGTGAAACTCACCATCGCAGCCGTGGGTTTTCGTCCTGCTCGATTGAGAGCGTAGCCACTTGCAGGTCAGTCGGTCCGAGCGGTTCCATGACGAACTCCGGGTCTAGTCCTTCCCAATTCATGTGCATCTTGCCGTCGTTGCAGCACTATCGGCGATGAAAGGAAACCCGATTCTCCTGTGTTTCGCCGACGGTCAACGGTCGGGACGGTACCACATTCAATGTACCCCTCGCAACTGCATTCCCCTGGTGGTGTCGTTCTCTTGAAGCGGGGAATTCGTTCCCCAGCGCTCGAAAAGTGACAAAAAAGCCGACGATTTCAGCAAAATATGTGTATCTCGGTGTAAAATGTTGCTCCGTTGTGTAGAAATGTCGCCTTTCTTATCGGGTAAATTGTCACTTTTTCCTTTGTTTTCATACACATTCAGGCTTCGCTCGTAATATATTAACATCTTTTTTCCCCCTGCTCGCTCCCCACGCGACTTTTCCCCTCCGCCGCCACCATGGAACCTCCCTTACGTCGGATAATTTGTCCTGCGTTTTCCGCGTCGCTCTGGGCATTCGTCCTTTCCTACGGGTGACCCGGTGGGGGTGCCGCGCTCCCCACCCCCCAGGGTAATCACGAGCCCAGGTGTCTTGTCAATAGAAATCTGGGCGGTTTTCCTACCGGTAGGAAAAGATTTTACAAATGGACCGCCCTTCTCCTGCCGGCAGGAAACCCGGAATTGCGGGCTGCCGATATTCAACTCCCTTGGCGCCCTCTCACCCCGGCCGGCGCCGCGGGAAAAATATAGAAACTCCAGGGCGTGGCCAGGATGGCCACGCCGGGGGCGGGAGCGGGACGCTCCCGTGACCGCGGGCGCGACGCCCGCGCTACAAGTCTTCGCCCTGGTCAGCAGGAGAGGCACAACCTCCAACTTCTATGTCGCGCACCCCCTTGGGTCGCTGCGTTCATTTCGAAATCGAATCGTGCTAGGATCAACCGTCGCGTCGCTTCGGGCGTTACGGCTGACTCTCAGGATGCTGCGCAGAGAACATCGAAGTAGCGGCCCTCTTGGCAGAAATGGAAACTAACGTCACGACAAGAACGAAAAGCAAAGAACTCTCTCGTGTCTCACCTTCCCAGGTTGAGATGCTTCCGGCAGGGGTAATCGATCTTGGCCCGGTGGTGGTAGGTATCTCCGCGTGTTTACTTGCCGCCGGACATCCTGTTGTGGCAATTGTGCGCATTCTATCTAACCACCGACGTGTGC
>Ga0209039_10001598_pt1 | contig 20717 bp, 15 predicted proteins | sample BogFormECP12_OM1_FD_188238 | JGI IMG/M metagenome (GOLD analysis project Ga0209039, IMG submission 188238) | Bog forest soil microbial communities from Calvert Island, British Columbia, Canada - ECP12_OM1 (SPAdes) (version 2) | ecosystem: Environmental > Aquatic > Freshwater > Wetlands > Bog ...
AGTTTCTGATCGGCTTGAAACTTCTTCAACGCTTCAACCGAGGTCTGGTCCCACTTTCCGCTGGCGTCTTCGGGCTGCAGATAGCCTTTCGAGGCCAGCGCCTCCTGGATCTCCTTGTAGCGGTCCGGGGTGGGCACAGCCTGGCGGTTGCGCCACGTGGTGGTGGGACGCCGGGGTGGGCCCGAGTTGGAGGCGCGCCGCGTTCCCGTACCGGTCCTGGCCCCACCCGTACCCGTGGCAGCCGGCTTGGACGGGACCCCCTGCCTGGGCGCGGTCTTGGAAACCGAGGTGGTCTTGCCGCCCGCCGCCGGCGCCGCTTTGGGCGCAGCCTGCGTCCTGGCGGGCGCGGCCGGCGCTTTATGCTGCGGCGCGGCTGTGTCGGCGGCATTCGCAGCCAGGATTAAGGCCGCCGTGGACGCCGCGCAACAAAGTAACTTCCGCATCGGTGAACTTCTATTTTACAGATAAAAAAAGGCCGGGCGAGGGCCCGGCCCTTAGAGAAGTACTAGCAGTTATCGCGGGTTGGCGGGCAATTCGCCGGCCCGGTAAGTGGACGTCCAGTTGCCGCGGCGCCCAAAAGCGTCCGGGGTGGCCGACAGGATCTTGAAGGCCACGGCATCGCCGGGTTTCAACCTGGCCTGCTCTTCCTTCAGATCCTGCACGGAATTGAGCGGCTTGTTGTTGATGCTCAGCAGGATATCGCCGGCGGCCAGGCGGATGTCTTCGGCGAAAGAGCCGGGCTCCACATCGATCACCTCCAGGCCGCCGGGCTCCTTGATGCCCAGGTTCTGGCGCCGCAGGTCGGTGAGCGGCTGCACGGACATGCCGAAGCTGACGGTGGTGCCTTCGTTCCTGTCGGAACCCGGGGATTGCTCCCTGCCCGCGCGATCCGGGTTGGCCTGGGCGCGGTCGGCGACCACCACCTTGCAGTCGCTCCGCTTGCCCTCGCGCACGATCCCCAAGTCCACCTGCGTGCCCACCGGCGTGTTGGAAACGATGTTCACCAGGTCGGTGCCGTCGTGCACGGTCTTGCCGTTGACCGACACGATGACGTCGCCGTCCTTCACCCCGGCCTTGTCCGCCGGGCCGCCGGCCGGCACGGAGTCCACAAACACTCCCTCCTTCACGCCGGCGCGCTTGAGCAGCGCCTCGTTGGTCTTGGCATCGGTGCCGTAGTTGACGCCGATGAAGCCGCGGGTCACCTTCCCGCTCTTGATGATATCGTTGTAAACCTTGGCGGCCGTGTTGATGGGCATGGCGAAGCCGATGCCTTCATAGTGGCCGGACTGCGACGCGATGGCGGTGTTGATGCCGATCACTTCGCCGCGCATGTTGAGCAGCGGTCCGCCGCTGTTGCCCGGATTGATGGCGGCGTCGGTTTGCAGGAAATGCTGGAACTGCGAGCTGTCCCCGGGGATGTCGCGCTGCTTGGCGCTGATGATGCCGGCCGTCACCGTGGCCTGGAAGCCGAATGGCGACCCGATGGCGATGGCCCAGTCGCCCACCTGCACGGCGTCGGAATTGCCGATCCTGGCCGGCACGAATTCGTGCCCCGGTTCCACCTTGATCACCGCCAGGTCGGTGGCCTGGTCCGCGCCCACCAGCGTGGCTGCGTAATCCTTGGGGCTGTCCATGAACTTCACCCGGATAATCGTGGCGCCGTCGATCACGTGGTTATTGGTCAGGACATAGCCGGCCTTGTCCACCACCACGCCCGATCCCAAGGCGCTCGATCGCTGCGCCTGGGGCATCTGGCCGCCGAAGGGATTCCCGAAGAAGCGGAAGAAGTTTTCCATTCCGCCGTTTTCGTCGTCAGGCGACTGTGGCTGTTGACGCCGCCGGCCGCTCCCGTTGTTCCGGGACTGCGTCCGCTGCTCCGGGATCGTTTCCGTCTGAATGTGCACCACCGAGGGTTCCACCTGTTTGGCGACGGGAGCGAAGTCGTTCGACAGCGGCACCGGGGCTGGAATGACCAGCGGTGTGGCGCCGGGCGCCGCGTTGTTGTCCTTCTCCGCCCTCACTCCGGAATTCACCAGCGTGCCGATGACGATCCCGCACGCCAGCGTGAAGAGCACGAGCGTGAACGAAAGCATCTTCTGTGTGCGTAACTTGTCTACGAATTTCATGGACCTTAAACTCCTTGGAAACGCAATCGGAAAAACTCCATCTCTAATCTTCCCGCCCGCGGCCTCTATCCCGATGGATGTGGCCGCGAGGCGAAGGGTTTCAATTCCACCAGCAATACGCCGGCGAGGATGAGGGCCGCTCCGGCGGCGGCGCGCGCCGCCAGGCCCTCTCCCACAAGTACATACGACGTCACCCAGGCAACCACGGGTTCCAGCAGGTAGATCAGCGCCGTCCGGGTCGCGGTGGTGTGCCGCTGGGCCCACGCCTGGATGGTGAAAGCCAACGCCGTGCAGAGCAACCCTGTAATCAGTATCCCGCAGACCACCGCCGGCCGCCACACCAGGTGGGCCGGCTGGGTCCACACCAGCCCCCACGACAAACCCGCCGCGGCGGCTACCTGGCTCAGCGACAACAGTTCGAAGCTCATCTGCCCGGAAAAGTGGCCCAGCGTCACGACGTGGGCGGCGAACCCAACCGCGCCGGCGAACGTGAGAAGGTCGCCCACGCCGATGGAAGCGGCAGCCCCTTCCAGCGTAAGCAAACCCAGTCCGGCCGTGGCCACCAGTACGCCGGCCACCTCGGAAACCTGAGGTCTAACCTTATAGACGCATGCCGCCAGGATTGGTACCATGGCCGACATCAACCCCGTGATGAAGGCCGACTTGGGCGCCGAGGTCAGCCGCAGTCCCAGGGTTTGACAGAGATACCCGGAGAACAGGAAGCCGCCCGCCAGCGCCCCGGCCCGCATGGTCTTCCAGGCGTGCGGCGTTTTCCAGGAGCCGCGAAAGAGAAGCAGCAGCGCCGCGGTGGCGAGCGAAAACCGCAGGGCCAGAAACAGCATCGGCGAAACATCGTGCAGCGCCGCCTTGACCAGCACGAAGGTGGCGCCCCAGACCGCCGTGTTCGCCACCAGGGCCGCTTCCGCCCGCCCGCGCAGACTCACCGTCCGGCGCCCTCGAGCGCCGGCGGCAGGCCATCGTTCATGGCCAGCAGCAGCGTGAGGAAGATGCGCTTGAGGGCCAGGTCGCGGCTTTCGGGACGGTACCACTCCTCGCTGGTATGCGCCCCGCCGCCCGCGCCGCCCGCGCCGATGGCGATGGCCGGCAATCCCAGCGACAGCGGAATGTTGGCGTCGGTCGAAGAGCAATCCAGATGCGAGCGGATTCCCAGGTGCGCATCCACCGCGCGGATGCACTGCACCAGGGCGGCGCTTTCCTCGATCGAAGCCGCGGGGCGCGAGCCGATGTCCTTCAGCTTCGAGGTTACCTTGCCGCCGGTGGCGCGCTGGTTTTCGGCGTCGCGCGCGCTCTCCACGGCCGCCGTGAGCTGGTCCACCAGTTCGTCCATTTTCCGATTGCTCTCCGACCGGATGTCCACCTTGGCGCGGGCCGTCTGCGGGATGGCGTTCACGCTCGACCCGCCCTCGATGAGCCCCACGTTGAAGGCCGAGCGGGGCGCCGCGCCGATGTGCGTTTCCGAAAACAGCGCCACCGCGCGGCACAGCGCATGCAGCGGGTTGCCCACGCCGTAATCGCTCCAGCTATGCCCGCCGGGACCCTGGAAGAGAATCTCGAAGCGGCGGCTGCCGAGCGCGCGGCTGGTGATGTGGTCGGCGCCCACGCCGTCCACCACCAGGAAGGCGGCGATCTTCCCGGCCAGCGGCGACTGCTTGCAAAGGTACCGCATGCCCAGCAGGTTGCCTTCGCCTTCCTCGCCCACGTTGGCCACCAGGAGCAGCCCGTGGGGCGATGCGGGAAGCCCGGGGCAGCTCTTCCACAGCCGCGCCACCGCCAGCAGCGCCGCCAGGCCGGCCCCGTTATCGGCCACGCCCGGCCCGCGGAACCGCCCGTCGGCCTCCACCGTAATCTCGTCCTGGTTGCGCGGTGCGATGACCGTGTCGAGGTGCGCCGTCAGCGCCACGTAAGGGCTGGGCCCGGCGGCGGCGGCGACGTTGCCCGCGCGGTCGATGTGCGCGTCCCACCCGAGGGCGCGGAAGCGTTCGAGGAACCACGCGGCGCGCTCCTGCTCCATGAAGGTAGGGGCGGGGACGCGGCAGAGTTGCAGGTGGACCTCGTCGATCCACCGCTTCTCGCGGGTGAACCACTGCAGGCACTCACGCACCCCACGGTGTTCGACCCATGCCCCGATCGCAATCCCCGCTGCGGAGTTGGCAGCCATGCTGATGACAGTGTAGCAGGGGGGACGAACTCCCGCCGCGCCGCCGGCCTACAGGGCCGCGGGAGCGTCGTTCATGTTCCAGGTATCCACGATCCGGCCGCCTTCCATGCGGACGAACACCACTCCGTGGAACTCGACGACGGCGCCATTTTGAGTGCCCCGAATGGTGATGCGCGCGGCCACCTTGTCCGCTTCGGCGATCAGGTCGTCCACCGCGACGCGCAAATCCGGGAGCAAGGCGCGCAGACGCGCGTCGGCGCCCGCGCCGAAGTCCGCCGCGGCGTCCTCGCGGCGGCCGTTCCATACGTGCTCGAACCAGTCTCTGAGGATGTTCTTGTTGGCCTCGGCGGCCATCGGCTCCAGAAGTTGGCGGGCCTGTTCGGCATAGGAAGCGGGGACCAGCAGCTTGCCGAGGCCGCAGGAGCCGATCAGGTAGGGAGCGATGTCCGCCATGTGCGCGTCGGGGCGGAAGCTGGGGATCCCCGCCGATTCCAGAATGCTCTGCGCCAGGTCGGAGTCCTGCTTGAGGCCGAAAGTGCCCACCTGGACCAGTTCGTCCACCGGCCCGGAAGGCCCGGCCGGTTCCGCGGGCCGCGCCGGTTGCGCCGGCGCCAGCGACCGGCTGGCCAACTCCTGGTCGTAACACTGGCGGGCGGATTCGATCAATTCGTCCCGGTCGATCTCCAGCAGCGCCTCGTCCCGCAGCTCGCGGAACTTCCGTTGGAACTCTTCGATGTTGCCGTGCATGCGCGGCGCCTCCTGGCACTGCCAATCTAACAGGGTGCGGAGGCGCCGTAAAGCGGAACTCGACCGCCGCCGCCGGCGATTTCCGCCGGGCCGCGCAGCATCTCCGCCAGCACAGCGTTTGGGGCGCGGTGGGAATTGGGGGAAGCCGCGGCCGGTGACGGCCGTCCGGCTCTCTCATCTTGGTTTCAGATCCATCCACTTATCTGCCAGCGGCGTCTCCTGCTCCAGCAGGCGAACGATCAGCGTTTCGGGATCGCTCTCGGCAATCACCATCCCGCGATGCACCGGTTTCAGAAAACGCTCGGCGACAGCGCGATCGAAAAGGGCCAGCAAGGGATCGTAGTACCCTTCCACGTTCAGAATGCCGCAGGGCTTCCGCTGCAAGCCGAGCTGCGTCCAGGTCAGCGCCTCGCAGAACTCCTCGAATGTGCCGAAGCCGCCCGGCAGGGCGATGAAGGCGCCGGACAGACCGGCCATCAGAGCCTTCCGCTCGTGCATGGAGCCGGCCACCCGCAAATCCGAAAGCCGCGCGTGGGCCACGTCCTTATCCACCAGGGATCGCGGCATGACGCCGATCACCTCGCCCCCCGCATCCAGCGCCGCGTCCGCCAGCGCTCCCATCAGCCCAACCCTGCCGCCACCGTAGACGATGCCGATCCCGCGCGCCACCAGAAGCCTTGCCAGCGCGGCCGCCGCGGCAGCGTACGACGGGCGGGCGCCGGGACTCGATCCGCAGAACACACAGATTCGCCGTGGCATTCTCATCACCATAGCGCAACCGGGGTTCTATGTGGGGCAGGCTGGCAGCCTGCGGCCGATTGTTAATCGGCCTTCTGGCGGGGGTGCGGGCTTGACCGACGTTTCGGTCCCGTGCAAGCGTCGAAAGGGCGGGTTGACAACCCGCCGCAGGCTGGCAGCCTGCCCCACAAAATCCGCCGCTACTGATACCGCAGCGCCTGCTCGGGCGCGGTATGCGCGGCGCGGCGCGCTGGAATCAGCGTCGCCGCCACGGCCACCGCCGTCAGCAGCAGAGCCACGCCGGCAAAGGTAACCGGGTCGGTGGCATGCACGCCGAACAGCAGGCTGCCGAGAAAGCGCGTCATGGCCCAGGCCAATCCCAGGCCCACCGCCACGCCGGCGCCCGCCAGCTTCATGCCCTGCGCCATCACCATGCGGAGCACCTGGCCTCCATCGGCTCCCAACGCCATGCGGATTCCAATTTCCTGGCGCCGCTGTTCCACGGCGTAGGCCATCAGGCCGTAGATCCCGATGGCCGCCAGCAGCAACGCCACGCCGGCGAAGATCCCCAGCAGCAGCATGTTGAAGTTCTGGCGCGCCACGGATTTCCCGATCACCTGCTCCATGGTCCGCTCGCCGGTGGGCGTCATGGCCGGGTCCACCGAGCGGAATTGCTTTTCCACCGGCGCGCGCATCTGCAGCGGATCCGCGGCCGTGCGCACCGCCCAACTGAGCGGCAGCATCTGGTTCAGCAGCCCCGTGACGCCCTCCTGCACCTGGCTTTGCGGGAGGTACATCACGCCCACATCGGCGGCGTCCAGCCCGGTCTCCCGCACATTGCCGGCGATGCCCACGATCTGGCGCGGCGGGTCTTCGAACTCCTTCGGTCCGAGGCCCTTGCCGATGACGATGGTCCGGCCCAGGGGATCTTCATTCGGCCAATAGCGGCGGGCCATGGCCTCGTTGATCACCACCACCCGCGCCGTGCCCGCGGTGTCGGTGCGGCGGAACCCGCGGCCGCGGAGCATGGGGATGCGGAACACCTGGAAGTAGTGCTCCGAGACCGAGCGCCACTGCTCGTCGCCATTGTACTGGCTTCCCTTGCCCGGCGGCTTCCCCACGATGTTGAACGGCAGATCGATCCCCATGGACACGGGGAGCGTGACGGACGAGGCGGCCGCCTCCACGCCGGGCAGGCTTTCGATGCGGCGGCACACATTGACCACGAAACCGTCGACTTTCGCCGTGGTGTTGTAGTTGCCGCCGCCCATGGGGGTCTGCATGGTGAGCACGTTGCGCGGGTCGAAGCCGGGCTTCACCGCGCTGAGGCCCACGAACGTGCGGATGAGCAGGGCCGCGCCCACCAGCAGCACCAGCGCCAGCGCCACTTCGGAAACCACCAGCACGCTGCGCGCGCGGTTATGGCGCAGACCGGCGCCCGCGCGGCCGCCGCCTTCCTTGATGCTGGAAGCCAGGTCGGGATTGGACGCGTGCAGCGCCGGGAACAGCCCGAACAGGATGCCCGTGAGCATCGCCAGGCCCACGGTGAAGACGGCGATGCGCCAGTCGATGGGCGGCGCCACGGCATGGCTGCCGTCGGCGGACATCAACCGCGGAATGTTGCCGGGCGCGAGCTTCAGCAGCGCGCCCACGCCCCATTGGCCCAGGCCGAATCCCAAAATGCCGCCGAGGGAGGCCAGCAGCAGGCTTTCCGTCAACAACTGCCGCAGCACGCGCCAGCGGCTGGCGCCAATGGCCGCGCGCACGGCCATCTCGCGCTGCCGCGAGGCCGCGCGGGCCAGCAGCAGGTTGGCCACATTGGCGCAGGCGATGAGCAGCACGAACCCCACCGCGCCCATCAGCACCGCCAGCGATGTCCTGACCCCGCGGACCGTGGCCTCCTGCATGGGCGACAAGCCGGCGCTTTCCGTCTTGTCCATCCACTTCGGATTCCCGCTGCGGAAGCGTTCGCCCGCAAGGTACATGTCGCTGCGCGCCGCCGCCAGGCTGACACCCGGCTTGAGCCGCGCCGCCGCGGCCAGGTAGTTCCCCTGGTTGCCGCTGTTCGGATCGGCCTGGAGGGCCACCCACACGTCGGCTTCGGGATCCGCCTGGAATCCCATGGGCAGCACGCCGATCACCACGTACGGCTCGCCGTCGAGCACCGCCGCTCGGCCCAGCACACTCCGGTCACCGCCGAACCCGGAGCGCCACAGGCCGTAGCTGAGGACCGCCGTTTTGGCGCCGCCGGGCAGGTCTTCGGCCTCGCTGAAGGCGCGGCCCAGCACCGGCGTCACGCCGAAGACGTGGAAGTAGCCGCTCGAAACCGGCAGCCCGCGGACCTGGCGCGGAGGGTCGCCGGTTCCCAGGTTCATGGCCTGCCCGAACAGCCCGTACAGGGCCATGGCCGAGAAGGAATGGGCGCTCGCCCGCCACGTCATGAACTTGGGGATGGAGGTGGCGTCTCCGATGCCGTCCGGAAACTGCCGGCCGAGCTTCACGATGCGGCCGGGTTCGGGGTATGGCAGCGGCTTCAGCAGAACCGCATCGGCCACGGTGAAGATGGCGGTGGTGGCGCCGATCCCCAGCGCCAGCGTGATCACGGCGACGGCCGTGAACCAGCGGTTATGCCCCAGCAGCCGGAATGCGTGGCGGAGGTCGAAGGCGAACGTTCCCATACCAATGGATTACGCAGGCGCCGGACGGGGAGTTCACGGCAGGATGAGGTCAGTCCCTCAGATCCCCGCTCCTCCGTCCCCAAACTCGTCGGCGAACACGCGCAGGTTGCGCGCCACCACGTCCACCTTGTCGCCGACGCTGAGGCCGAGTTCCCGGAGCCGTTCGCGGCCGATCTCGGCGTCGAGCGGCTTCCCGTTGTCCTCGCGCCGCAGTTCCAGCCGCACCACCGGGCCGGCCGCTCCGATGTAACTTACCGTGGCCACCACGGCGCCGGGGGCGGCGCCCGTGTGACGCGACACATCCAGCTCGTAGGGGCGCGCATAGGCGGCGGCGGACGGGAGGGGACCGGCGGGCAAACTGGCCGGCCCGGTCCGCTCGTGAAACAGGTTGACGTCGCCGATGAACTGGTACACGAAGGCGTTGGCGGGGTTGTCGTAAACCTCCAGCGGCGTGCCCACCTGCTCGATCCGCCCATGGTTCATGATGGCCACGCGGTCGGCCACTTCCAGAGCTTCTTCCTGGTCGTGGGTGACGAACAGGCTGGCGATATGCAGCTCGTCGTGCAGGCGGCGCAGCCAGCGCCGCAGCTCCTTGCGAACCTTGGCGTCCAGGGCGCCGAACGGCTCGTCCAGCAGCAGCACGCGCGGCTCCACGGCGAGGGCGCGCGCCAGGGCGACACGCTGCCGCTGGCCTCCCGACAACTGGTTGGGATAGCGGCCGCCCAGCCAGTCCAGTTGGATCAGTTGAAGCAATTCGTTCACCCGGCCGCGGATGCGCTCCTCGGAAGGCCGCGTGGCGCGCGGCCGCAGCCGCAACCCGAAGGCGATGTTCTCGAACACCGTCAGGTGCCGGAACAGGGCGTAGTGTTGAAACACGAAGCCCACCTGGCGCTGGCCGGGGCTGGCGTTGGTGGCGTCTTCGCCGTTGAGGCGGACGACGCCGCTGTCCGGCGCTTCGAGGCCGGCGACGATCCTGAGGAGCGTGGTCTTGCCCGAACCCGACGGCCCCAGCAGCGCCACCAGTTCGCCGCGCTCGATGCGCAGGCTCACGCCCTTCAGCGCCTCGAAGCTCCCATAGCTTTTGCGGACGCCGGCCGCCTCGATGCTCATCCGCCCTCCTGCCCGGTCTTCCATTCCAGGAGCTTCTTAAGGCCCAGGGCGATCAAGGCAACCGCGCTGAGCAAGGACGCCACCGCGAATGCGCCGGCGTAATTGTACTCGTTGTACAGGATCTCCACGTGAAGCGGCAGCGTGTTCGTCCGGCCGCGAATGTGCCCGGAGACCACCGACACCGCGCCGAATTCCCCCAGCGCGCGCGCCGTGCACAGAACCACTCCATAAAGCAGGCCCCACTTGATGTTGGGCAGGGTGATCCTGCGGAACATCTGCCAGGCGGTGGCGCCCAGCACCAGCGCCGCCTCTTCCTCTTCGGTTCCCTGCGACTCCATCAACGCGATCAGTTCCCGCGCCACGAAGGGGAAGGTGACGAATACGGTGGCGAGCACGATGCCGGGCACCGCGAAAACGATGCGGATGTCGTGCGCGGAAAGCCAATCGCCGAGCCATCCCTGCGCCCCGAAAACCAGCACGTACATGAGCCCGGCGACCACCGGCGATACGGCGAAGGGAATATCGATCAGCGAGATCAGGACATTCCTGCCCTTGAACTGGAATTTCGTCACCGCCCAGGCGGCCGCCACTCCGAACGCCAGGTTCAGCGGCACGGCGATGGCCGCTGCCAGGAGCGAAAGTTCGATCGCGGAAAGCGTGTCCGGCTGGCGAACGGCCGCCAGATACACGGCGGCGCCCTTGCGAAACGCCTCGACGAAGACGGCGGCCAGCGGCAGCCCGATGAACAACGCCAGCGCGCCCAGCGCCAGCGCGGTCAGGCCCCAGCGCACCAGGGGCGGATCCTGCGTTTGCCGGCCGGGGTCCGCAGTGCGCGCGGTCATTCCGCCTCCATGAAGCGGCGCGTCCGCCGCTGCAGCGCATTGACTCCCAGAAGCAGGAGGAAGGAAGCGATCAGCATCACGGAGGCGATGGCCGTGGCTCCGGCGTAGTCGTACTGTTCCAGTTTGCCGACGATCAGCAGCGGGGCGATCTCCGTCTTCATGGGCAGGTTGCCGGAAATGAAGATCACCGAGCCGTACTCGCCGAGCGCGCGCGCAAACGCCAGCGCAAAACCGGTCAACAGAGCCGGGCGGACGATGGGGAAAATCACGCGCCAGAATATCTGCCGGCGAGTCGCGCCCAGGCTGCGTGCGGCCTCTTCCAGTTCGCGGTCGGCATCGCCCAGAACCGGCTGCACGCTGCGCACCACGAACGGCAGCCCGATGAAGGTCAACGCCACCACCACGCCCAGCCGGGTGAACGCCACCCGGATGCCCAGCGGCGCCAGGTACCGGCCCACCCAGCCGCTTTCGGTATACAGGCTGGTGAGCGCGATGCCCGCCACCGCCGTCGGCAAAGCGAAGGGCAGATCAACCAGGGCGTCCGCCAGGGCCTTGCCCGGGAAGCGGTAGCGGACCAGCACCCAGGCCACCAGGAATCCCACCACCACGCTGACGAGGCCCGCCACCAGCGAGGCTCCGAAGCTCAAGCGGTACGAAGCCACCACGTTGGGCGCCGAGATCGTCTTCCAGACGTGGCCCCAACCCGACGCGGCCGACCTGAGAAAGACGGCGCTCAGCGGAATGAGGACGATCAGGCTCAGGTACAGCACCGTGTAGCTGAACGCCGGCCAGAAGCCGGGTAGAACGCTGGGACTGCGGAAATTAGTGCGCGGCATAAATGCGGTCGAAAACGCCGCCGTCCTCGAAGTGGCGCTGCTGCGCCTTCCGCCATCCGCCGAAGAGTTCGTCGATGGTGAAGAACTGGACTTTGGGAAAGCGGTTGGGGTACTTGGCGATGGCCTGCGCGGAGCGCGGCCGGTAGTAGTGTTTGGCCCCGATCTCCTGCCCTTCCCCGGTGTACAGGAACTCGAGATACGCCTTGGCGGCTTCGGTTGCGCCATGCCGGGCGGCCACTTTGTCCACTACCGCGACCGGCGGCTCCGCCAGAATGCTGACGGCCGGCGTGACGGCTTCGAACTTGTCCTTGCCCAGTTCGTCGAGGGCCAGGAAGGCTTCGTTTTCCCAGGTGAGCAGCACGTCCCCGATACCCCTCTGAGCGAAGGTGGTGGTGGCGCCGCGGGCGCCGGAGTCGAGCACCGGGACGTTTCGGTAGAGCCGCGCGACGAAATCCTCCGCCTTCCGGTCGTCGCCGTGGTTCTTCTTGAGAGCCTGGCCCCAGGCGGCCAGATAACTCCAGCGGGCGCCGCCGGAGGTTTTGGGATTGGGAGTGATGACCGCGACGCCGGGCTTCACCAGGTCGTCCCAATCCTGGATGTGCTTGGGGTTTCCCTTGCGCACCAGGAAGACGATGGTCGAGGTGTACGGCGTGCTGTTGAAGGGCAGCCGCGACTGCCAGTTGGCGGGGAGCAGGTGCGCGCGTTCCGCGATGGAATCGATATCGTAGGCCAGGGCAAGCGTGACCACGTCGGCCGGCAGCCCGTCGATGACGCTTCGCGCCTGCTTGCCCGAGCCGCCGTGCGACTGGCTGATTTCGACGTCCGCCCCGGTCTTCGCCTTCCATTGCCTGGCGAAGGCGGCGTCGATCTCCTGGTAGAGTTCGCGCGTAGGATCGTAGGACACATTGAGCAGCCGGATGGGTCCGGCGGCGTTCAGCACGGAGCCCGCTAACAGGGCCGCAAGCATCGGTAGCGAGCGTTTCATCGTGAATCTCCCGACTGTGGTGAGCGGCAGCTTCTCACGCCGGACAAGCGGAAGTGTCCGGACGGGGCGAAAACCGGTTGGCAGGCGAAAGCGCCTGCCCCACCTCGCGTGCAAGTCCTCCGGCAGCGATGTGGGACGGGGGCTTCCGGCTGTCAACCCGGCGGCACTGAGTTTCGCGGGCATATGACTAAATGAAGTTCACCTGGAAGCGGAGAATGACCGCCTTCTCCGCGGGCCTGTTTCCGCCGGCGGCACTGGTGGCGCCGCCGCCGAAGTTGGTGTGGCCGTAATCCAGCGAGGTTCGGAAGAGTCGGTTCAGATACCAGTTCACCCCGCCCACCCACTCGTGGGCGCGCCGCGCCGCGGTGGCGGCGGACGCGAAACCGTAGTTGTAAAGCCCCGGCTCCGCGCTGAAATCGCCAACGCGCACGGCCAGCTCCACGGCTCCCCAGCCGCGGTTCCGGGGGTCGAAGTTCTTCCCGGGGGTGGGGCCGGTGAACCCTTTCTTCTCGCCCGTGAGGAGGTACGCTCCCTGCACCTGCCAGGCGCGATACGCGATGTCGCGGCGAACGGCGCCTTTCTGCAAACCCTCTTCGGTGAGTCCGTACTCCGCCAGCAAGCCGAAGCTCCCGATGTAGTAGTAGGCCTGGGGCGCCAGGCGGGTGCGGTGGCCGGCCTCGATGACGCCCGCTGCGAAGGGCAGGAAGCTGTTCTGGCCGAAAGATTTGTAGGAAGGCAGCGCCTCGCCGTCCAGGTTGCCCGTGGATGCGCCGACACCCACGCCAAGGCCGGCCAGCGGATTGCGATGGTCCGGCTGAAACGGCGTGAAGAAGAGCCGGCCGGCATAGTCGCGATGGCCGCTGACGGCGGCATCGGACAGGCCGTTGTCCGGAACTCCGTTAAAAACTCCCACGGCATAGGCCACGCGTTGCCGCACCACGTCGCCCGAGATCTGGTAGCCGATATCGCGGCTGGGCGCCAGCAAGGTGGGAAGGCCGCGCTCGACGAAGTTGGTGTCGTCGTCAGACTGCAAGCGCTCCAGTCCCACCGGCGGCTTGAACTTGCCCACCCGCACCTTGGCCCGGTCGAAGTACTTCAATTCCACGTAGGCATCGTAGATGACCGTCTGCCCCTGGCCGAAGTCGGGACGGAACATGTAGTCGATGTACCGGTAAACCGTGCCGGAAAACGTGGGGCGGACGCGCCGCAAGAGGGTGGTGTCCACCAACGACTGGCTGCCTTCGCCCAGATACGTCCGGTTGTCCACCTGCAGGTCCGCGCCGACCTTGAGGAGGAAGTTGCCGTCGGCCGACTTGATGGTGAACCCGCTGGTGTCGGCCGTCACCGACGCGGCGGTCCTGGCCGTTTCGGCGGTCTGAAGGAGCATCCGGTCCAGTTCGTCGACCTTCTGCTCCAATCGCTGAATCTTCTGGTCCTGCGCGCCGGGGCCTGTCTGCGCCGCGATCGGCCACGCCGCCAAAAATATAAGGATGCTGCCTCGCCACTGTTTCATGAATTAGTCCTCTCGAAATGGATAATGGAGCCGCCGGTTAACGAGAGAGGCACCAACAGCGCGCGGCGGGTAGGAATATTGCCGGGGAAGGCTTCCGGGACGGGCTCGCGGCTAAACGTACCATTGTCTATTGAGATTAGTATAATTGAGACAGGGTGTCAAGGCAAGCGCAGTTTGGCGTGGCTCGGGCTATTCCATTTCGTCCTTGAACAGCGGCCGCCCGGCAAGCGAGGTACGGAAGCCGTAGATGGCGATCCCCGCGGCCAGCAGCAGCGGCAGCATGCCCATGGGCGCATACCACAGGGAGAAATCCAGCGTTCGCGGCACGTCCAACAGAAAGCTGTTCACTGCGCCGGCGGCAATCAGCGCCACCAGACCGTAGCGCATCAGCAGGAATACGCCCAGGCCGGCCTGCAACAGGTTGATGGTCCAGTCCACCGCGGGGTAGGCCGTGCCCGAGGAGTAGATTAGCGTCATCAACAGCGCGCACACAATGGCGGCGGCCCACTCCTTGCGCAGCAGGACTCGCAGCAGAAACAGCAGGAACAGGGTCAGCAGCGGGAGGAACAGCGAAGCCGCCAGAACCGAGAGAGCGCCGGCGGCGGCGATGCGCGGGCCGCTGAGCGGGTCCAGCGCGCCCATCAGCGGCTCGCCAGTGGGGCCGTGCAGCCTCAGCCGAAGCACCGTGAGCGCCGCCAACGGGCTGGCGAAGACCGCGCCGAACAGCAACCCGCGGCCCACCAGGGGATCGCGAATTCCTTTCACGGTGTAGCGCGTCCAGGAAATCAGGACGTGCGGCCAGCGGCGCCGCACCCAGGGCTCCAGGGCGACGTAGAACAGCCAGACCACGGCGCCGTTGATGGCTCCGTAGGCCATCAGCCGCCAGAAAACCGACAGTTCCGCGATGGTGATCACATGGTGCGAAGCCAGGGCGGCGCCGCCGGCCAGGCCGGCAAAGTACAGCAGCGCCAGACGGGTGGCGCCCTGCTTGTCGCCCCGCCCGGAGCGCAGGTTCCGCCACCCCAACACTCCGGCCGCGGCCAGCGCCAGGTAGATCACCACGAGCACCGGGACGCGGGCGGCCAGGGTGTCCTGCGTCATTCTCTCGGGCTCGCTCCAGGGGCCGACGACGCGGAAAAAGACCGGGCGCCCCCGCCATGCGGCCGCCTCGATGCGCAATTTGGCCCCGGTGGGCGCATCCGTGCCGGTCCACGCCGCGCGGGCGTCGGTGGAGGCCAGCGGAGTCCATTCCGGTTCGGCGGGCTGGAATTGGTTCTGGTCCAGCCCGGCCGCGCGGAACAGCACGCTCCAGTCGAAAGGCGGGGGCGGCGGCGCGGCAGGCTCCACTTGCGGCGGCGCCACTTCGAGCCGATACAGCTTCCCCTGCGTGTCCAACTGCACGCTGGCCATTCCGGATACGTCGAGCTCCGGGTCGGCGTAGTCGATGATGGTGTTGAAGCTGATGTGAGCGATCATGGGCCGCGGACTCTCGCGGTACCAGAAGTGGATAACCGGGGGCTGTCCGGCGGCCGGGTTGCGCCAGCGCGCCGCCGCCAGGTCGTGGTGCTGCTTCAGGTAGTTCTGATACTCGCCGTCGTAATCCATGCCCCAGGCCGTGTCGGCGGGGCGGGTGGCGTATCCGAAACGTTGCAGCAGACGGCGGGCGTCGCGCGCCAGGGCGTCGGGCGGGACATCCAGGGGCACCTTCCCGGCGAGGAAGTACGGCGCCGCCAGGCCGCCGACGATCGCGATGCCCGCCAGCGCGGCCGCCAGCCACCCGAGCGCCACCCGTGGCGGCAAGCCTTCGGTTTCGCCGGCCGCCGCGATCAGTTCCGGAGACGGGGTTTCGCCCGCGACCAGGGCCGCGGCCAGGGGATCGCCGCCGGGCAGGGCCGCCGCCACCGCCAGCGCGGAGGCCGGACGGCGGCGCGGGTCGTGCGCCATACACCGCAGGATCACGCGCTCGGCCGCGGGATCGAGATCCTTCGCCACGCTGGCGATGGAGGGCGGCGTGGCGCGCTCCTGCTGTTGCATCAGTTCCATCAGCGACGCGGCTTCATACGCGCGCTTGCCCGTGAACAGTTCGTAGAGCAGCAGGCCGAGGCCGTAGATATCGCTCCTGGCGGTGACTTCGGCGCCCGCCAGTTGCTCCGGCGACATGTAGGCCGGCGTGCCGCTGCGCGCGTCGCCCTGCAGTTGTTCGCTCAGGCCGGCCAGCCCGAAATCCATAATGATGACCTGGCCGCGGCCGTCGATCATCACGTTGGCGGGCTTCAGGTCGCGGTGCAGCACGCCCTTGTCATGCGCCGCGGCGAGGCCGGCGCACAGCCGCCGCGCGGTTTCCAGGGCCTTGTCCACCGGCAGGCGGCCGATGCGGCGCAGCAGGCTGGCCAGGTCCTCGCCGTCGACGAACTCCATGGAGATGTAGTGCAAACCCTCGAACGCGCCGATATCGTAGACGCGGCAGACGTTGGGATGGGTCACCTGGCGGGCCATGCGGACTTCGTTGTAGAACCGCGCCACCGCGCGTTCGTCGCGGCCCAGCGATTCCGGCAGGAACTTCAGGGCAACGGCCTGGCCGAGCGTGAGGTCGGTGGCGCGGTAGACCTCGCCCATCCCGCCGCGGCCCAACAGCCCGGCGATGCGGTAGCGGCCGGCGATCAGCGTGCCGGGCAGGAATCGTCCTTCGTCCACCTGCGAGGACGACGACGTCAGGCGCGCAGCCGGCCGGGTATCCATGGGCGTGGTTTCGTCCGACGCCGCGTCGAGCGGGGCGGCGCACCACGAGCAGAACCGCGCCGGGGAGGCCGATTCACGGGAGCAGGATGGGCAGCGGGTCATGGGATCAGATCGATTCTAGCGCCTTGCCGGGGCGCGCGCTCAACCGCCCGGATCGCTCCAAAGGGCCATTTCCCGGCACGCACATATGAGCTACAAAGGGATTGGAGGAAATCCATGCCCGTTTCCCGCACCTGGCGCGCGCCGGCGCTGGCGATGGCGATGCTGGCGTTGGCCGTCTCCGGCGCGGCCCAGCAGCCCTATCTGAACCTCGATTTCGAAACCGCCGTTCGCGGCCGGCCATGGGCGTGGTGCGAGTACGGGAACGGCTATCATCGCGCCCTCGATACCAGCACCAAGGTTTCCGGCGCACAGAGCGAGATGATTCAGGATCTCAACGCCACAACACTTGGCTCCGGCTGGTATGAGTACTTCCCGGTGAACGACGGAAAAGGCCACCACATCGCTTTAAGCGGATACATCAGGACCGACAGCGTCACGCAGGGCAGCGCCGATTTGTGGCTGGAGGTCGACGGCGCGGGTGGGATGATCTCCTACGACAGCGGCCCCCCGGACGGTGTCGCCGGAACCAAAGACTGGCAGGCGTTCACCATCGATCGCGACGTCAGCCCGGACGCCGTGGACATCTCGTTTGGCTTCGCCCTGAACGGCAACGGAACCGCCTGGTTCGACAATCTCTCCATCTCCGTGGATGGCGTGTCTTACCTGCAGGGGCCGCCGCCCTACATCGGCGAACCCACCGCCGAGCAGCTTGCCTGGGTGCAGAAGACCGCCAACCCGTTTTGGACCGAAGATCCCACCGTGCCTCCCGACGACCTGTGGCCGGTCGCGGGCATGGCCGGGAACGCCCACATCGTGGGGCTGGGCGAAGGCACCCACGGCACCAGCGAGTTCTTCCAGATGAAGCATCGCCTGCTGGAGTACCTGGCGGCCAACAAGGGATTCACCATCTTCGCCATCGAGGCCAACATGCCGGAAGCGCAACTCGTGAACGACTACGTTCGGTACGGCGTCGGCGACCCGCGCAAGGTTCTCGAAGGCATGTACTTCTGGACCTGGAACACGCAGGAAGTGCTGAACATGATCGAGTGGATGCGCGCCTACAATCAATCCGGCCAGGGGCAGATCCAGTTCATGGGATTCGACATGCAGTACGGCGCCGTGGCCATGCAGAATGTCCGCGCATTCGTGGCCTCCGCCGAGCCGGGCTATCTGCCCACCGTCAACGCCGCGTTCGCACTGGCGGCTCCGGTCGGGTACAACTACTTGAACGGCGTTACCCAGTCCAGCGGCACAGTTCAGGCCGCCGCGAACGCCGTGGACGCCGTCCGCCTGCACCTCATCGCCAACCGCTCCGCCTACCTGGCCGGCAACCCGGCATCCACGGTGGACTGGGTCATTCAGAATGCGCTGATCGTGGAACAGTCCACCTATGTCGCCATCGGCGACGGTTTCTACCGCGACGCGTGCATGGCCTCCAACATCGATTGGATTCTGCAACAGAATCCCGGCGCCAAGGTGGTGTTGTGGGCGCACGATTACCACGTGTCGCGCGCCGACGGCGCCATGGGCTCCTACCTGGCCGCCAATCACGGCAGCGACTACGTGGTGTTCGGCCAGATCTTCCACCAGGGGCAGTACAACGCCGTCAACAGCAGCGGCTTGGGGGCCAACGTTGCCACGGTTTCGTTTCCGGGCGCCATCGAGTACGTGCTCCACTCCACGGGCATGCCGAAGTTCATTCTGGACATGCGGCAGGCATCCCCGGCCGATCCGGGCTCCTCGTGGTTGTTCGGAACCACTCAGTACCGCTACATTGGAGCTTCCGCGGTGGACGGTTTCCTATACACCAACCACCTCACCACCGATTACGATGTGCTGATCTTTTTCGACCAGACCAATCCGTCCGCGTTGCTGCCGTTCAACTGAGCGCGGAGGCATCGAGTCCCGCCAGGGGGCTACCCACCGCGCCTTTTTGGTGTACACTGTAACTGACGTAGATCCCGCTTGTCTTACGTGCGCACCATTTCGGCTCTTCACGAGAGCGTCCCTCCGGGCGTTTTGCCCATGTCCGCTTACCTTCGAAATTCCGAACGAATCTGACACATGTATCCTGGACGAAATTTTCCTCCTCGCAGGCAGAATCGCAGAGAGAACGTAAACGAGTTCATTCGCGCGCGTGAAGTACGCGCCGTGTTTCCGGACGGCACCACGGAAGTGATGCCGACATCCGCCGCCCTCCGCAGAGCGCAGGAACTGGGCCTCGACCTGGTTCTGGTGGCGCCGACCGTCGTCCCCCCGGTGGCCAAGGTCGTGGATTTCGGGCACTATCAGTACGAGCAGAAAAAGAAGCAGCACGACGCCAAGAAGAAGCAGCACGTGGTCCAGGTCAAGGAACTGAAGTTCCGCCCCAACACCGACGACCATGACTACGACTTCAAGATGAATCACGCTATCCGGTTCCTGGCGGAAGGCAATCGCGTCAAGGCCGTGGTGCAGTTCCGGGGCCGCGAAATCGCACACGCCGACCTGGGCAAGAAGCTGCTCATGCGGTTCGCCGCCGATCTGGCTCCGCACGGCAGCGTAGAGGCCCTGCCGCGCCTGGAGGGCCGCAACGCGCACATCCTCATCAGCCCGTTGAAATCCGCCCCCAAGCCCGGCGAGAAGGCCGCGGGAGGCGAGAAGCCCCCGGGTCCGCCCGCCCCCAAGCCCGGCGAGAAGTAAGCCCCCAGCCGCCCCCGCCGCCATCGCCCGGCCGGTAGTTTCGCTTTATTCGGACGCAGTCCCGCGAGGCTCGCCGAGGCGTTGAAACGGGAGAGGTTGGGCGCCATCAGCCAGCGGTGGTTCGCGGCGGCATGCTAAGATTGCTACAAGGTCCCGGCCGCTTGCCGCCCTTATGTACAACGCGTTCTTCGGCTTTTCGCAAAACCCGTTCAACATGAGCCCGGACCCATCGTTCCTGTTCCGGAGCCCGCAGCACGAAGAGGCGTTGGCCAACCTGATTTACGGTGTCCGCAGCCGGAAGGGCTTCATTGTCCTGACGGGCGAGGTTGGCACCGGCAAGACGACCTTGCTGGAATGCCTCCGCGACCACCTCAATGCGCAGCAGGTGGCGTTCGCCTCCTTTTTCAATTCCCGGCTGACCGTGGGGCAGTTCTTTGAGTTGCTGGCATATGACTTCGACCTGCCGGCCAACCGGCTCTCCAAAACCGAAGTCCTTCTGGCCCTCAATCATATGCTGTTGGACCGTGCCGCCGAAGGGCGTACTACGGTTCTGATCGTGGACGAGGCTCACAATCTGGAGTGGGACGTACTTGAAGAAATCAGATTGCTGGGAAACTTCGAAAACCGGCGCGGCAAGCTTCTGCAGATCATCCTCTCGGGCCAGCAGGAGTTGGATTCCAAGCTGGAGAATCCCGAATACCGTCAGTTGAAGCAGCGGGTCGCCCTTCGCTGCGCCCTGCACGGCTTCGATTTGCCACAGACCAGCGCCTACATCGCCGCGCGCATGACCCGGGCCGGTCTCCGGGATCAGACCATTATCTCGCCGGAACTGATTGAAGAGATTCACTTTCGTTCTCAGGGAATTCCCCGTCTCATTAACTGCGTCTGCGATAATGTCCTCCTGACAGCCTTCGCACTCGAGAGCAAGGTAGTCACCCGCGCCATGCTCGACGAGGTCACCGCCGACATGCGCCTGGACTATCCCGGAGCACCTGTGTTCCGCCCTGACGCGCTGTTTCGCGAGCGGGTCCTCCGCCGCTCTTAGTGCTTTTGTTCACATTATGGCAGCGGAGTAGGGTGTATACCCGATACCTAAATAACCGTTTACCCACTAAAAGTACTAGTAGCGCCCGCACTATCGTTACTTAAAAAGATGGCAGGTCGGATACACTGCTGGAGAACCATACAACTCAGCGCATCCGGCTTCTCAGATCCGGGGATTGTTTAACCCGGCTACAGGGCAGGGCGGCTGCTGGCAAAGGAGATCTCAATGCTGAACCTATTCAATAGCAAGTTCGCTGTTGTTGCAGTCCTTCTGCTCTTCGCACTCGCGCTTGCCAGTGCAGGTCCGCTTTCCCCCGCCGCGAGGGGAGTGATTGCCAGCGCCGGGCCGTTCGATCCGCCCGATCCCTACAGCCTCCGCGCCACGGGGCCGTTCGA
>Ga0209039_10001599_pt1 | contig 20713 bp, 17 predicted proteins | sample BogFormECP12_OM1_FD_188238 | JGI IMG/M metagenome (GOLD analysis project Ga0209039, IMG submission 188238) | Bog forest soil microbial communities from Calvert Island, British Columbia, Canada - ECP12_OM1 (SPAdes) (version 2) | ecosystem: Environmental > Aquatic > Freshwater > Wetlands > Bog ...
AACGCGGCCGGGAACTTCGTCGCCCCGGCCGAGAAGATCACCACGAACGGCTGGAGGGCAGTGGTGGGAATCGTCCTCGACGGCACGTTCTACTGCTCGAAGTCGGCGCTTCCGCTCTTACGAAAGTCGCCCACTCCCGCGATCGTGAACATCGTGGCCTCCTACGCGTGGATGGCGGGTCCCGGCACCGCGCACTCCGCGTCCGCCAAGGCGGGGGTGCTCGCCCTCACGCGGACCCTGGCAGTGGAATGGGCCCGGTACGGGATCCGGGTCAACGCCGTCGCCCCCGGCCCGGTGCACACCGAGGGGACGGACGGGCGCTTGTGGACCTCGGAGGCCGTCGAGAAGTCGGTGATGGCCGCGGTCCCGCTCGGGCGATTCGGAACTCCCCAAGAGATCGCGGAGGCGGTCCGATTCCTCGCCAGCCCGCGCGCGAGCTACATCACCGGTCAGGTGCTCGCGGTGGACGGTGGCCAGTGGCTCGGAAAGGGCGTAATGGACCTCCTCGACCCGTTCTTCGCCGAAGAAGAGCGTACGCCGCGCTGAGCGAACCTGTTCGCGCGGCCCGAGCTCTCCGCTCCGTAGAGGTGGACGGCTGCGCGCGAGCGGGACGCCCCGCCCTCAGGTGGACGGGATGTTGCGCTCCACGAGGAAGCTGTGGACGAGAGCGATGAACTGGTCGGGGTTGCTCGCGTGGGGCACGTGGCCGACCCCGGGAAGGGTCTGGAGGGTGGCATTCCGAAGGCGTTCCGCCACCGCCGCCGTGATCCGATGCAAGTAGGGGGGACTCCGTTCCCCGGTCGTGAGGAGGACCGGGATCAGGAGCTCCGCGAGCTCGGCCCGGTCGGGCGAGGTCGCCTCCGGGTCGTCGATCTCCTCGACCCAGCGGTCCACGTTCCCCACGATCGAGCGTTGGGCGCCCGCGGGGAGGCGACCCCACGCGCCCTCCTCGACCGAGAGGGCGTCCACGATGTCGCGAGCGGCCGCTTCGCGTCGCCCGGACCGGGCCAGGTCCCGCATCGACGCGAGGGCGGCCCGGAGCCGGTCCGCCTCCGGCGCGGTCGCCGCGTCGTCCTCGAGGAGCCCCACGTACGGGGGCTCGTGCAACGAGAGACTGCGGACCATCTCGGGTCGGTCGGTGGCGAGCCGCACGGCCACCGCGCTCGCGTAGGAATGCGCGATGAGATGGACCGGGAATAGGTCGAGGGCCTCGAGAAGCGCCGAAAGGTCGCCCGCGTCATCGCGCACCGGATGCGTCCGGGTCGACCCAGTGCTCTCCCCGTAGCCTCGCCGGTCGTAGGCGAGGACGGTGAGCGACGGTTCGAGACCGGAGCGCACGACGCTCCAGGTGCGTCGGTCCACGAGCGAACCATGGATCAGGACCGTCGGGTCCCCGCGGCCGGAAAGGTCGTACCCGACCGAGGCGTTCGGAAGCGTGACAACGGGCATCGGGCTACGTCCATTCCGTCGAGGCGAGGAGCCTCGGGGACAGCCGAGCCGAGCCCCGGCCGGGGTCTTAGCTTCGGTGGTGCACGAGCCCGTCGAACGCTTCCCGAACGGTTTTGTAGGGGATGCATCGTCCCCGAGCAGGACCACCATGCCGTCGTACGTCATCTTGGTGAACTGGACCGCCGAAGGAATCCGAGCCGTGAAGCAGTCGCCGGAGCGCGGGGAAGCGTTCCGAAAGTCGGTCGAACAGGCCGGCGGAAAGGTCCTGTCGTTCCTCCATACGATGGGAGCGTTCGACCTCGTCATCGCGGTCGAACTCCCGTCGGACGACGTCGCGAACCAGTTGGCCCTCCGCGCGGGCATGCAGGGATTCGTCCGGACCACCACCCTCAAGGGGTGGAACGCGAGCGAGTTCGCCAAGATGGCCCGCGGCCTCTGACGCCCTCGAAACGGAAGTACCGGCGGGACGAGAGGGGGTCCACGTGAGCCACCTGTTCGAGCGGCCGTTGTGCGACATGGGCCGGGCGTACGACTTCGCCTTCCGGCCGGTGACCGGAGACCCTGTCACTGGGGACGGCGGCCCCTGCGATGACCGGCCCCACCGCATCGAGCTCTATGCCGCGGGGGTCGACCCCGCGGCCCCCGACGCCGCCTGGCAGGCGTTCGCCGTCTGTCCCGACCACGAACTCCAGCTTAGGAGGTACGATGAGCGGCTCGTTCGGGAGGGGGTTCCCCCCCGATTCCGCAACGTGAGCCCCTCACCCTCCCCACCCGGTGGCGGACGATAAACGCCCCCGGACCTCTCCCCCACCATGTCCCTCCCTCTCGGCACCACGATCGCCTCCCGCGTGCGCCTCAATCAGGGGCCCGAGATCCCCTGGCTCGGTCTCGGGGTCTTCCAAACGGAACCCGGGGTCACCACGCGGAACGCCGTGCGATACGCGCTCGAAGAGGGCTACCGCGCGGTCGACACGGCCGCGATGTACGCGAACGAAGCGGACGTCGGCGAGTCGGTCCGGGCGAGCGGCCTTCCGCGGGAGGACGTCTTCGTGACGACCAAGCTCTGGCACACCGACCACGGCTTTGAGCCCGCCCTGCGCGCCGGACGGGCGAGCGCGCAACGTCTCGGCCTCGGGGCGATCGACCTCTACCTCATCCACTGGCCCCGCGCGAACTCGCCGAAGGACCGCCTCGACTCCTGGAAGGCGTTCGTCCAGCTGCAGCGCGAGGGTGTGTGTCGGGCGATCGGGGTCAGCAACTACACCGTCCGCCACCTCGAGGAGCTCGCGGCCCATTCGGACGTGGTGCCCGCGGTGAACCAGGTCGAGTTCCACCCGTTCGTCTTCGACCCGGAGCTCCTCCGGTACTGCGACGCCCACGGGATCCGCCTCGAAGCCTGGGCGCCGCTCACGCGCGGCCGACGCCTCGAGGACCCGACAATCCTAACCATCGCCGCGGCCCACCACCGCACGCCGGCGCAGGTGCTCATCCGCTGGGGGCTCGAGCATGGCGTCCTTGAGATCCCGAAGTCGACGCACCGCGAGCGGATCCGGGAGAACGCTCAGGTGTTCGACTTCGCCCTGTCGGCCGCCGAAATGGCGGCGCTGGACGCCCTACGCGGCGGCCCGCGGGTCGGGATGTGGAATCCCGCCGACATCCCCTGACGGAACCCCGCGTCGCAGGCTAACACGACCGCCGGTCGGCGGTCCGAGCCTTCTCCACGGAACGACTTAATATACGCCGCTTCGGTGGGAATGCGGGTAGTCCATGGTCAGTGTGGAGGTTGCCCACGAGAAGTGCACCGGCTGCAGCCATTGTCGAGATGTTTGCCCCGTGACCGTCTTCGAGATGCAGCCGCGGGAGAATTGGCCGAACGTCGTGGACGACCCGGCGGTCGCGGCGAAGTTCCAGTTCCGCGCCGAGAAGTCGGCCGTGATCCACGGACCGGACTGCATCATGTGCGAAGCGTGCCTCTTCGAGTGCGAAGGGGAATGCATCACGATCGTCGACGACGAAGGCACGACCCACCTGTCGACCTACAAGTAGGCGGTCGGTCGTCCGGCCCCCCGTTGGGGCGTTCCCTCTTCCGGCCCTAGAGCGAGTGCTGTACCGGCCGGTAGAAGGTCGACCGCACGTCGGCGGGTCCGCCCTGGACGGGGAAGCGCACGCGCACCCCGGGCGAGCGACCGAACATCGTGAACTCGAGGGAGTACCAGACCGCGACCCACGTTCCCCCGGGTTCCTCGAACGCTTCCCCGAAGTGGTACGTCGTTTGCAGCACGCGGCTCGCACGGCGGGCGAGGGGGTACGACCACTCGAGCGCCTCGGTCGCGGTGGCCGGGGAGCCCGCGTGGGCGGTCTGCTCGAGGGGTCCCTCGGCGCTCACGGGTCCCTCGGTGATACCCCGACCCAGGACGTAGCGGGCCCAGGTCGTGCGGAGTCGGCCGTCGCGCAGCGATTCCGAGAGGAGCAGCCAGGAGAACGGGTTGCCGGTCGGTACCGGTTCGGCACGCTCGCCGAGCAGGTTCCGGTGCCGTCCGATGGCCGCGCGGCCGGCGAGCCGGATCGCGAAGTACGCCACGAAGAACGCGGCCATCACCCAGAGGGTGGCCACGTACACCCCGAACGCGACGTGGTTGCGCTCCACGCCGAGCAGGACGTAGAAACCGACCACGGAGACGACCAGGGTGACGAGGCTGATCGCCCGGTCCGCGTCGAGGTGCAGACGCCGGTCGGAGAACGGCAGCAGCGGCGGGACGGCGAACTGCGTGAAGCCGTCCTGGAGGATGTGGGCGACGCCCCCGAGCTCCATCACGGCGAAGTAGACGAGCGGAGCGCCGGGCAGGATCATCGGAGCGACGACCGCTCCGACGACCGCGACCACCGTCACGCCGAACAGCGAGTGGGTGATGCCGTGGTGGCGGAGGATGGGGAACCGCCGTGCGAGCGGGAAGAACAGCGCGTCCGCGTCGGGAAGACCGCCAGCGAGCGCCCCGGCCGCGAGGTACTGGGGCTGGGCCCCGAACAGTCCGTAGGTGACCAAGTAGGCAACGAGAACGTGCGAGAAGAGGTCCATGGCCGCCCCCGGGGAACGGCCCTCCCTAGAGGAGCCCCTCCTCCATCACTTCGACCGACTCGACATGGGGCACCTTGGCGAAGCCGCGCTCGGTCATCTCGAGGACGCCGCCCGAATCGTTCATGACCACCGCGACGAGGAGCGACTTCAGACCGAAGGCGATGTCCTTCACCTGCATGCCGCGGATCGTGACGCCCTCCGGGAGGACGGCCCGGACCCCCTTCGCGACCTCGTTGAGGTCGGTCTCCACGCCCTGGGGCATCAACCGGAACAGCACCGCGACCTGGCCCATCGGACGTGGCCCCCTACGGCCCCTCGAACCCGCACTTCGCGCACCGGTAGAGGACGCTCTGGTCCCGGCAGCGGGCGCAGCGGCCGATCGTGGTCTCGCCGCAGCTCGGGCACGGGAACTGGGTCGCCCCCTTGGCCGGCACCGAGCGTCCGCACGAGGAACAACGCAGCTCGATCCGTGCCGCCATCATGCTTCCCACCGGGGTCCTTCGGCGGTCAACGACGCGTCGTGCCCCGCCGGCGCGCGGCCACCCGGGATACGAATATAAAGATGGCCCCGAAGAACGCCACGATTCCGGCCACGTACCACAGGGTGTAGTTCGGGGGCGGCCCGGTGACGTAGAACGTCGCGGAGTAGACCGTCTGCCCGTTCGCGAACGTCACGAGCCCGTGCTCGTTCGCGAGCGAGATCGCGAACGTATGGTCGCCGGGCGACAGCCCGAGGGTCGGGTACTTGAACTTGATCGGGAACGTGCCGCCGGGCACCAGGCTCGAGACGGTGATCTCACCCACGACCGTGCCGTCGAGCGTCACGTAGACGGTGAAGGCCGTCACGGTCGACGAGGACGGGTTGACGATCGTCGCCGAGACCACGTACGGTTGGACGACGTTCACGGTGTAGGAGAGGTTGGTCGACTCGTTCTTCCCTTGGTACGTCGACGAGATCATCATGTCGATCACGATCGTCTCGGTGGCGTTCCCGACGGAGAGGTCGGCCACGACCGACTTGTTCCCGGAGAAGTTGGAGGAGGCCGGACTGAAGCTGACGCCCGTGAGGTTCTGGCCCGTCGGGGTCGCGTAGTAGGTGATGTTCCCGACCACGGTCCCGTTCGACGCGACCGCCGGACCGCCGTAGCCGAAGACCGTGTACGGGGTCGTCGTGCTGACGGAGACCACGGTCGGCCCCGTGATCGACCCGGTCACCGCCGGCGTCCCCGCCGCCCTCGCCCCCGGGGCCAGGACCCCCACGCCGGCCCAGAAGGCCGGCACGACGAGCAGCAGCACGAGGGCGACGGTCGACCAGGGTCGGGACCTCATCGGCGGGTCCACCTCCGGGTGCGCCACCAGCGGTAGGCGAGCACGCCCGCCACGAGGGCGATCGCCGGAACGAACGCGAGGAGCGCCACGAGCCAGTCGGGCAGCAGGTTCGGTGCCGACCCGATGGACGGACCGGTGACCGTGACGGGTGGGGTTCCCGTCGTGCCGGAGCGGACGGCGACGACCGGAACGGGGATCGTGACCGATGTCGCCACGCTGCCCGACGCGTTGAGCACGGAGAGCGAAAGCGTCACCGAGCCCGGCGGCACGAAGATCGACGAGGTCGCGGTCAGGTTCACGTAGACCGTGCTGTTGGCCCCGGCGGCGAGGCCCTTCTCGATCGGTCCGGGCAGGAGGGCGCCGGAGGCGGAGCTGCGAAGATCGCTCGTCCAGCCGAGCCCGGCGAGGCGGACCGCGTCCGCGATCGAGATCACGACAATCTCGCCCTGGTTGCCGGTGTTGTCGACGTAGACGGGGAGCAACACGCTCGCCGACGCGACCGCGGGCACGATGGTGGACGGTCCGGCGGTGACCCCGTAGTAGCCGACGACGTTGACGGTCGGGCTGACCCCGCCGAGGACGGTGCCGTTGGCGGTCACGAACTCGATCGTGACCGGGGGATGGGTCACGAACGTCCCGCCCGGCACGACCACGTGGACCGAGCCCGCGTAGGCGGTGCCCGAGGGGCCCGGAAGCAAGGTCACGTTCGCGAAACTGAAGTTGAAGCCCCAGTACGATGGGGTCCCGACCGGATGCACCGTGACCGGGACGTTACCGGAGTTGCGGAGCGAGAACGCGAACGAAGCGCTCCCACCCGCGGTCACGGTGGCGGTCGTCGGGCCGGCCAGCGCGCCGGCCACGGCCGCCCGGGTCGCGTAGGAGAGCGAGAGGACCGTTCCCACGTTGCCGCTCACGATCGCCACGGTGGCGGCGGCGGACGCGGTCGTCGCGACCCCACCGAGCGACCCGAGAGCCTGGGCCCGGATCGTGTACGTTCCGAGCGGGAGGGCGAGCGAGAGCGGCGAATTGAGCGGCTGGTCCGCGTAGATGGCTCGGACCCCGAGCGAGTTCGTGACTGTCACGGACACGGGTCCGAGACCGGCACCGCCGCTCGGAGGAGCGACCGACACGGTGTCGACCCACGACGGGACGAGCGCGACCGAGACGGGCGCGACCGAGGTCGCGGGTAGGGCTAGGACGCTCGTCATCGCGGCGAGCGTCTGCGCGGTTCCCGAGCCCGTGGCGTAGACCGAGTAGGCGCCTGGCAGGAGTTGCACCGAGAAGCTCCCGTTCGAGGTCGAGAGCACCGTCGTGTTCGTGGAAGGGTACGGGCCGACGAATCGCAGCGACGCCGGTACCGGGCCCGAGACCCCCGACGCGGTCAGGGTCCCGTTGATCTCGACCGGTTGGGGACCGCCCACGAGCGTCACCGTGCACGCGGTCGCCGTCGACCCGAGCGTGCAGGTGGCACCGACGGGCGAGCGCCAGGATTCGACGTAACTCCCGTTCGGTCCGTTCCCGGCGGTCGTGCCGTTGACGAACACGGCGTAGGTGGTCGAGGGGTTGAGCGCGAGCGAGAACGTTCCGTTGACGGCGTGCACGACCGCGACGGCGCCTCCCGGAGCGACCAGCGTGACCGTGGACGAGAGCGCCACCGTCGCTCCCGACGGGCTCGTGAGCGTCCCGGTGAGCATCGGTCCGGCCACCGTGAGGACGATCGCCGGAGCGACCGCTCCGTTCGATGCGACCGTGACGCGGGAGAGGCTCGCGTACGTGGTCCCCCCGACAACGGCCGTGGCATACGCGGAGTACGTGCCCGCCGCGGCGCGGAACCCGCTCTCGAACGCCGTGCCGCTTACGCTCAGGTCGAGCGTCGGGGACGACAGCGCGACCGTGACGTTCGCCGCGGGGACGCCCGAAGGGAGGGAGAGGCTGCCGGCGGCGCTCAGCTGGGGGATCAGCACCAGGGTCAGCCGGGAACTGGTCGCGCCGAGCGGAATCGTGGTGGAGAGCGGACCCGCGGGCAGGTAGACGACCGTCCCCGGACCGACCACCGCCCAGGCGCTGACCGTGTAGAGGCCGGGGAGCATGGAGAAGGAGAAGGTGGACACTCCCGAGAACGAACGGCTCACGGCGGTCGGGCTCTCCGCGGTGAGGTTGACGACCACCGAGGTTCCGCTCGGCAACCCGAGCACGGTGAGCGTCACCGCGACGGGCAGCAGCGAGGACGGGAGCTGCGTCAGCGCCGCGAGGGCGCTCGGCGAGAAGCCGCATTGGCTGGTCGAGGCGAACCCCAAGGTCGACGACCGCAGGCAGTACGACCCAGCGGTCAACGGCAGCGTGCCGGGGACGTAGAGGGCGACCGCCCCCGAATCGTTGGCGGTCGTGGGGACCGCGGGGCCGACCGGACCCGCGCTCACCGAAACGGACGACCCCGCCGCTGGGTAGAAGGCGCCGCTCGGAAGCGCGGCACCGACCGTGAAGGCGGCCCGAACGGCGGCGACCGGGGAAAGTGGGAGCGAGGTGGTGGCCGTCAGCGAGACTCCGGCGAGGGCGGCCCCCACGGAGGAGGCATCGCTCGGGAGGCCCTCGAGGGCCAAGACCGAGTAGCTACCGGCGGGGAGAAAGAACGAGTACGTTCCGCCGGGGGCCCACGTGACCGCCTCGCCACCGTTCGTGGAGTAGGCGATGACCGCGGTGGAGCTGCGGGCGCCCGCTCCACCGACCGGTGTCACCGACCCCGAGAGGAGAACGGCCGGCGCGAGCGAGAGCGATGAGGGGGACGAGCTGACCCCCGCGACGATCGTGGTGGTCCCGAGCCCGACATAGAGCTGGCCGCCGACCATTCCGGACGCGTAGACCGCGTAGCTACCGGCCGGCAAGTTCGCCGTGACGGTGCCGCCGGGCGAGCTCACGACGACCGAGGCGTTCTTCGAGGCGTTCGCGAGGGTCGCGAGAGGCGAGGCGCCGGGGTCGAGGTACGTCGCGATCGGGGTGAAACGTACGGCGATGCCCCCCGCGGGGACACCGTTCACGCTGAGTCCGAACGATGAGCTTCCCGAGGGGTACAGCGTGAGGTTGAGAGTGACGTTCGACGAGGTCGAGGCGAGCACCACCGGCACGCCCGCGGAGCGCAGGTCGGTCTGAGGCACGAGCGCGGTGACCGTGTAGTTGCCGGGTCCCACGCTTCCGAGCTGGAAACGGCCTGACGAGTTCGTGAGGGTGCTCGAGATGACTCCGCCCGGCCCGCTCAGCGTGACGTTCGCGCCGCTCAGCGTCGCTCCGATCGCGCTGTTCACTCGGCCGCCCACAGTCGCCGAGTGGAGGCCGGCGGTAGCGTTCGCGCTCGCGCCGGGACCTACCGTCACGCGGGACTGGGAGAAGTTCTGGCCCGCCGTAAGGATCGCGTAGTTGTATCCCCCGGGCGCCACATCGGTGAGGTCGAAGGCGCCGCTCGCGTCGGTCGTCGCGGAGTGCCGCGTAAGGTTCGCGCCCCAGAAAACGACCTGAGCCCCCGAGACGAGGGTGTCCGCCGGGGGTCGGTACGAGGAGGTCCCTCCGTTCTGCCAGTAGACGAATCCCTGGATCGACCCTGCCCCCACGGTCACCGTGGTCACGAGTGCGGGGGCATCGTAGCTGAACCCGAGCGCGTCCGGGACCACGAGCTTCTCCGACTTCAGCAGGATGTCACCCTGCTGCGACGACGCCAGGAACCCGCCCGTGGTGACGTTCAGCGTGTCGTTGCCCGGCGGGAGCACGAGGGAGAACGACCCGTCCGGCGCCGTCAGCACGGTCTGGTGCGGGATCCCCCAGCCGTCGATCACCGTCACGCGCGCGCCTCCGACCGGAGACCCGTCCGCCAGCTGGACCGTCCCGAGCATGGTCTGGCCGGGGTAGTACTCGAGCATCGACTCCCCGCCGCCGAAGTAGCTGAACGGTCGGGTATCCGCGGAGCGGTTCGTCTGGCTCGCCCCGGCGACCGCCGCCGGCGTGTTGGTCGCGACGCAGGTTCCGAGGTAGTTCGGTTGCGAGCAGAGGTACGCGGTCCGGTAGACGACCTCGAAGTGCTGGAGCATCCAGCCGGGCTCGATCGAGGCGTTGAGCGAGAGCCCCGGGATCCCGGCGCTCTGCCCGACGTCCGTGCCGTTGTACCCGATGTACGTTCGGTAGATCATCGAGTTGTAGAAGGGGGCGTAGTAGTTGATCACCGGGGAACCGATCTGCGTGACCCCGGCCGGAAGGTTGCCGTAGGGATGGTACGCACCGTCCGAGCCGAGGACGCTCAGGTTGAAGAACGCGGACGGCATGCCCGTCGCATCGATCACGCGGCCGGTGAGGTCGGCCGGCGCGTAGAAGATTCCCGTGTCCGTCCCGCTGAACGGGAAGAGGCGCGAATCCGCCATCGCGTAGCGGATCGACCAGCCCGTGTACGCCTGGACGTCGTTGTAGACCTTCGCCACTCCGCTCAGGGGCAACGAGGTGGCGAGGAAGTACTCCATCGCGATGTACATCGCGTTGTCGTTCGTGAGCGTGTTCGGGTTGACCGGCAGGTACCGTTCGGGATGGGCGACGACGAGCGTGTAGTCCGCGCTCGTGTTCACGAGGAGGTTGTGAACGGCGTTGAGATTGAGACCGTCCTGGGCGAGGAGCGTGTTGAGCGACGCGGGGAGGTACGGCTGTCCGGTCCCTTTCTGCTCCGCCTGAAGGAGGGTCGTGATGAGGACGCCGATCGCCTGCGACTCGTTCTGGGAGAGGAGGAACTGCCCCGCGGGGTCGATGCCGTGCTGGAAATTGTCCGCGACGCTGGGATGATTCCCCTGGTCGATCGCCTGGAACCCGTAGTCCCACCAGCTCACGAAGGCGGGTCGTTGCGCGGGCGGTAAGTTGACGTCCTGCTGGGCGAGCCAATTGTAGCCGGCGCTATCGTACTGGTTCGGCGTATCGAGGGAACCGCCCACCGCTCCGAAGTAGTAGCTCGAAGGGCTGGACGCGTTGAGCTGGAGCCAGGAAGGGATCGAGGCGCCGACCTGGGAGCCGTACTGCGCCTTCGAGTTTCCGGGGATGCCGGCATCGATCGATGCCCATACGTTCGGGAGGACGACGATGAGCACGAGCGCCATGACGAGGACGTGGCGCGGCTTGAACGCCTTGCGGAACGCCGAGAGCTGGCTCCGACGGTCGGACAGCGACGCCGCGGTCCGTCGGAGCTGCCCGTAGCCGGCGACGTCAAGCGCCCGACGGATCGCCACGGCGGGAAGGAGAGCGAAGATCGGCGAGGCGACCAGGAAGAACTTCGCGGCCGAGATGGGAAGATAGAGGGAGAGGAGAGCGAAGACCAGGAAGACGATGTGGTGGCGTTTGAAGCGGCCCCGAATGAGGAGGTAGACGAAGATCGCGAGTCCTACGAACGCGAGGAAGAAGGTGACCACGCCGAACGCGAGGACCAGCTGGTCGATCGACGGGGCCTGAGCTTCGGCGACGGTCGAGTAGATGAGGTTCTTGACGAAGTAGCCCTGGCCCGTGGTCAGGGACGTGTAGGCGACCGGGTTCACGAGGTAGAGAACACCCACCCCCGCGGCCACCAGCCCGACGAGGAACGGGACCGAGAACACCCAGGGGACGTCCCGCATCATCAGGAACGGAAGCAGGAGGGCGAGGACCCCGAAGAACAGGAGAAGCGGCAGGTCGAACCACGTCGTGAACTGGCGTTGCACGATGTAGTACGGCATCGCCATCGGGAACCCGACGAGCCCCACGATGGCCGTGGCGATGTAGAGCCCGAACGAATCGACCCGGCGGATCCGCTCGATCACCATCGCGGCGACGAGGGAGATCGCGATCACGACGACGCCGTAGGTGTACCCCTGCCAGGCCAGGGCCAGAGTGCCGAGCCCGACCCCCGTGAAGACGGCCCACTTCACCGCGGAGCGTTCCGTCCGGAGGAACGCGCGAAGCGCGGGCCAGTACTGCCGGGGCTGACGGTAGTCCGCGACCCATCGATGGCTCCCCACCACCTTCACGGTGCGCAGGTACGAGTAGACGACGACGAGGATGATGAACGTGTAGAACGAGAGGTAGTTCGCGTACCCGAAGATCGACGAGTCGATGTTGCCGCTCAGGAACGGGAAGATCATGGCGGCGATCAGGGCCATCCGCCGGTCGGCGACCTCGCGACCGATGAGATAGACCGGGAAGACCCCGAGGGCGGACCAGAGCGGCGCCTGCAGGTCGAGGAACCACGCGCCGGCCGAGACCGCGTTCCCGCCAAAGAACGGGGCGAAGACGATCCCCAGGACCGCGTTCATCCAGTCGAAGAGCGGCTCTCGGGGATTGATCCCGCCGACCGGGAAGTTGAGCAGGGGGTCGAAGACCAGGTTGCGGTGGTTCGCGATGATGTACTGCATCACCCGCGAGTGGTAGTACGAGTCTGACCCGCCGCCGTAGGTGTAGAGGGCTCCCCATTGGGCCACGACGGGGTAGGCCCAGATCGAACGGATCGCGAACGCGATTCCAAAAGCGGAGAGCAGGATCGCCACGGTCCAGCCGTGACGGTGCCACCACCCCGAGTTGCTCGATTCCATGCGAGGCCGGCGCCCCGAGCCGGCGGCGCGCGAGACCTAGGGGGTGTATAAATAGCCTACTCCGATTAAACCGTCAGTAACGCGGCCTTCGGCCCCCGGACCGGAGTCGCCTCCTCCGAGGAGAGAGGACCCGCGCCGACGGAGTCCGGTTCAACCGCTCGTCCGGAATCGGTAGAACATCCGACCGTCCCCGATGTCGTACGCCTCGGTTCGGACGGGTTCGCCGATCCTCAGCTCGGTCCACGGGCGCCCTTCGATGCGACCGAACAGTCGGAGCGGGACCCCGTCCAGGTCGACGAGCCCGACCGCGAACGGGACCTCCGCTTCCATACCGAGCGGCGCGCCAACAAGGACAGCGCTGAAGGCGTACACGTGACCGCTCTCGGGGAGGTCGACCCACTCGAGCTCCTCCGTGCGGCAGCTGGGACAGGCGGTGCGGGGTGGCCAGTGAAGCTCCCCGTCCCGCGGACACCGGGTCGTCGAGAGACGTCCCTCCCGAAGCCGCTCGTAGAATCGGTGGAGTCGCGTCTGGTCCGGGGTCTCGAGCGGAAAGAAGTCGAGGAGGAACGGCCGCTTCTCGGGCGTCTTCGCCGCGGGCGGGGGGGATTCCGGAGCGCGGGTTTCCGAAGGGGTCGTTGTCGGGGAGGCCATCACGGAAGCCCTCGGTCGGTGGGGCCGCGGTTCGGAGCTCATGCCGCCCCTCCCCGCTGGTAGACCATGACCGAGTGCACGTTCGCGCTCCCCGAGAGATTGTGGACGAGCGCCCACTCTGGGTCGGGGACCTGACGGGCGGCCGGCACGGTCGAGGAGAACTGCTGGAACACCTCCACGGCCTGGGCGACGCCGGTGGCGCCGAGCGGGTGGCCGCAGCCGAGGAGTCCGCCGCGCGGGTTCACGACCAGGTCGCCGCCGAGGTCCCCGCGACCGTCCGCCGCGAACCGGCCCCCTTCGCCTGGGGGGCAGAGACCGAGCGCTTCGTACTCCACGATCTCGGAGATCGAGAAGCAATCGTGCACCTCGGCGAGGTCGAGGTCGCCGACCCCGATGCCCGCGCGCCCGAGGGCCTCGCGCGCCGCCCGAGAAAGCCCCGTCCACTCCGTGAGGGACCCGGCGTGCGCCAGGTTGTGGAACCCCGAGTACTGTCCGCTTCCACGGATCCACGCGGGGGAATCGGTGAACCGACGGGCGTGCTCGTCGGACGTGAGCACGACCGCCGCCGCGCCGTCGGTCATCGAGGAGCAGTCGCCGAGACGGAGCGGGGGCGCGATGACCGGAAGCCGCAGGAGCTTGTCGCGGGTGAACGTCTTTTCGTGGAACTGCGCGGTCGGGTTCGTGTTGGCGAACCGATGGTTCTTCTCCGACACGGCCGCGAGTTGCTCGGCCGTCGTTCCGTACTCGAGCATGTGGCGCTGGGCGACCATCGCAAAGAACGGGGGCGCGGTCGCGCCGGCGGGACCGTCCCACGGGCGGTCCATCACGCACCCCATGGCGGAGTTGGCCTCCGCCATCGAGGGGAGGTTCATCTTCTCGACGCCGACCACGACGGCGATGTCCGACAGCCCGCTCGCAATCGCCGCGTACGCGGAGCGGATCGCCGACTGTCCCGATGCGCAGGCGAGCTCGTTGCGCTGCAGGATCCGGTACGGCTTCAACCCCAGCTGCTCGGCCGCCAGCGGCGCGACATGGGATTGGAACGCGAACCGCTCGGGCTCAGCCGCCCCGACGAAGAGCGAATCGACCTCCTCCGACCGGAGCTCGGGGACGGCACGGAAGAGCGCCGCGCCTACCTCCTGGACGAGCTCGGACCAGGTGGCCGCACGCACGCCGAACTTGGTCGTGACTCCGCCGACGATCGCGACGGGGCGTCCGCTCATCGGGCCTCACCCCGGACTGCCTCAATCACGCGGTCGCCCGCGCCTTGGGTCGTCACGCTTCCACCCTGGTCGAACGTGCGGGCCTGTCCGGCCGCGAGAGTCCGGGCGAGGGCGTGCTCCAGCCGGTCCGCCTGCCGCACGAGTCGCGCGTCGGCGTGACGGCTCCCGAGCCACCGGAGCATCTGTTCCACTGCGAAGAACGTGGCGAACGGATTCACCTGGTTCTTGCCGGCGTATTTGGGCGCGCTGCCGTGCACCGGCTCGAACATGGCGTGGCCGGTCCCGATGTTTCCACCGGCGGCGAACCCCATGCCTCCCTGAAGGACCGCAGCGAGGTCCGTGAGGATGTCGCCCATCATGTTCGTGGCCACCACGACGTTGTAGCGCTCCGGGTTGCGGACGAGCCACTGGGCAAACGCGTCCACGTACGCGTAGTCGCGCTCGAGGTCGGAGTACTCGGCGGCGATGCGGTCGAACGTCTCCCGGAAGAATCGGCACCCCTCCATCACGTTGGATTTGTCGACGCACGTGACCCGCCGTACCCCGTCCTCGGGGGCGCCTCGGCTCCGGGCCCGCGCCAGCTCGAACGCGTAGCGGATCACCCGCTCCGAGCCCTTGCGGGTGATGATCCGGGTATCGATCGCGACCTCGGTCTCGCCGCCTCGCCGCAGGCGTCCGCGCGCCGGGGTGTAGAGGTCCTCGGTGTTCTCTCGCACGACCACCATGTCCACGTTCTTCGGAGCCCAGACCTCGCGATACTCACCGCTGATCCGGTGGCGGACGCCGGGATAGAGCTTGCACGGTCGCACGTTCGCGAAGAGGTCGAGCCCTTCCCGAAGCCCGAGCACGAGGGCCCGTCCGGCGAGGTCCCCGTTCGGCAAGGTCGCGCCGGGCCATCCCACCGCGCCGACGAGGATGGCGTCCGCGCTCCGGGCCGCCGCCTCGGCCTCCGGCTCCCATTCCCGCCCGGTGCGCAGGTAATACTGGCCCCCCCCGGGGTACTCGGTGCAGTGCCACGGCGATGGTCCACCTTCAGCGAGGGCGTCCAAGACCCGTCGTCCCTCCCGAACCACCTCGGGCCCCGTCCCGTCGCCGGGATATACCGCGAGTTCGTACCCTGCCTCCTTCATGGGGAAGCTCCCGGAGCCGCACGGCTGGCGAGCTCGCTTCGCACCTTCTCGACCAGCCCTCCCGCCTCGAGGAGGTCGAGGAGGTGGCGGGGAAGCGGCGGGAACGAAACGCTGGTCCCGGTCCTCAAGTTGGTGACACGACCCGTCGTCATCTCGATACGCGCGGTGTCGCCCTTCTCGAAGATCGCACGGACGCCACGGGCCTCGATCGCCGGGATGCCGAGGTTGATCGCGTTGCGGAAGAAGATCCGCGCGAACGAGTCCGCCACGACCGCCCCCACGCCGATCGCGCGCATCGCCTGGGGCGCGTGTTCGCGGCTCGACCCGCATCCGAAGTTCTCGTCCGCGATGAGGATGTCCCCGGCGCGGGCCTCCTTCGCGAACTCGGGGAGCGCGATCTCGAAGACGTGCTTCTTGAGCTCCTCGGGGTCGATGATCGTGAGGTACTTCCCGGAGATGATCTGGTCGGTGTCGACGTCCGGACCGAGCGTCCAGACCCGCCCTTCGATGACGTCCTGCATGGCACCCTCTACAGAAACTCCCGAGGGTCCGCGATCTCGCCCTTGATCGCCGTCGCGACGACCGCCGCGGGGGACATCAGATAGATGCGGGCCTCTTTCGCTCCCATGCGGCCCGGGAAATTCCGGTTCGAGGACGAGGCGCAGACCTCCTCAGGGGCTAGGATCCCCATGTTCCCCCCGAAGCAGGCCGAGCAGCTCGAGTTGGTGAACACCGCGCCGGCCTCGGTGAAGGTCTCGATGATGCCCTCGTGGAGGCATTGGTCGTAGATCCGAGTGGAGGCGGGCGAGACGATGAACCGCACTCCGGGCGCCACCTTGTGGCCCTTCATGAGGGCGGCTCCCTCCCTTAGGTCCTCGATCCGGGCGTTGGTACACGACCCCAGGAACACCTGGTCGACCGCTATGTGTTCCCGCACCACGTCGGGCAGGGGCCGCACGTTGTCCGGAGAGTACGGGCACGCCACCATCGGGGGCATGCCGTCGACGTCGATGTCGATGGTCCGTTCGTAGTGCGCGTCGGAGTCGGAGCTCATTGGGTGCATCGGATGCTTCGCGATCTTCGCGAGGTAGTCGGTCGTCGTCCCATCGGGTCCGACGATACCGGTCTTCGCCCCCATCTCGGTCGTCATGTTGCAGATGGTGAATCGCTCGGGCATCGAGAGGTGCTGGGTGGTGGGCCCTGTGAACTCGACCGCCTTGTACGTCGCGCCGGTGGTCCGCACCTCGCCCAGGATACGGAGAACGAGGTCCTTCGCGGTGACACCCTTCCCGAACGAGCCCCGAACGCGAACTTGGAGGGTAGGGGGGACCTTGAGCCAGAGGCGACCGAGGGCGAGCACGGCGGCCATTTCGGTCGGTCCGATCCCGGTGGCGACCGCCCCCATCGCTCCGAGCATGTTCGTGTGCGAGTCCGTCCCGACGGCCAGGTCGCCCGGAACGACCCAGCCGTTCTCGGCGAGGATCTGATGGCAGATGCCGTGTCGGCCCACGTCGTAGAAGTGGGGAAGGCCGGTCTCGGCGGCGAACTTCCGCAGGATGCGGTGCAGGACCGCCGCCCCTTCCGTGGACGCGGGAACCCAGTGGTCGATGGCGATCACCACACGGTCCGGGTCCCAGACCTTGACCGCTCCCATCTGGTGGAACGGAGCGACCGTCTGGGCCCCCTGTTCGTGCATCATCGCGAGGTCGACCGAACCCTCCACGATCTGACCCGGAACGACCTTGTCGAGGCCGGACGCCCGGGCGAGCACCTTTTCCGCGAGGGTCGCCCCGTGCCCGTTCGAGCCGGTCATGGCTTCGTAGGCCGTATCCCGACGGCCTCCACGATCGCCCAGAACTCTACGTCACTAAGTCCGGGCGCCTCGAACATCGACCGGTAGTACTGGAGGAACTTGCGAAGGCCGCTCTTCGATTGCGACTCAGTCTCCGTCTTCACCCGACGCAGGAGCTCGAGGAGAAGCGGGTCGGACGCGGAGATCCCTCGTTCCTTCAGCTTCTCGACGAGCGCGGCCTTTCCGGTATGCTTTCCGAGGATCATCTTGCGCTGGCGACCGACCGCCCCGGGCTGCAGCGGCTCGTACGTGAGCGCGTGGGCGAGGATCCCGTGCGTGTGGATCCCGGCCTCGTGCGAGAAGGCGTTGTATCCCACGAGGGCCTTGTTGGCCGCCACCGGCACTCCCGAGAGCTCCTCCACGAGGCGAGAGAGGTCGTGGAGCTTCTCGGTCTTGATGCCGGTCCGGATCCCGTACAGCGTCTCGAGCCCGAGGACGACCTCTTCGAGCGCCGCGTTGCCCGCCCGTTCGCCGATCCCGTTCACGCACACGTGGGGTGCCCGTGCCCCGCACTCGACCGCCGTGATGGTGTTCGCGGTCGCCAGCCCGAAATCATCGTGGCAGTGGACCGAGAGGTCCTTCGGCCGGACGCGACGTTGGAACTCAGTGAGGTACCACCGGAACGTGAGGGGCGTCATCGTCCCCACGGTGTCGGCGACCACCAACCGGTCGGCGCCGGCGTCCTGCACGTCCCGGTACAGCCGCTCTACGAAGTCGAACGGGGCCCGAACGGTGTCCTCGGTCACGAACGCGACGTGAAGGCCCGCGTCCTTCGCCTGCCGTACGGTCTTGATCGAGGCGGCGTGAACTTCCGCCTGGCTCATCCGAAGCTTGAACTTCAAGTGGACGTGGCTCGCGGCGACGAAGATCGCGATGTGGGTCGCGCCGCTCTTGATGACGGCGTCCACGTCCGCCGGGACCGTTCGCGCGGCCGCGAGGATGTGGGCCTTCAGTCCGGCCGCGGCCACCTCGCGGACCGCCCGAGCTTCCTCCTCCGAGACCACGGGGATCCCCGCGTTGATGATACTCACCCCGACGTCCGAGAGCGCGGTCGCGATCCGGACCTTCTCCGCGGGAGAGAAGTGAACCCCCGGCATCTGCTCGCCGTCCCGGAGGGTCTCGTCCCAGACCTCGATCCGTGGTGAGATGCGCCGCTCGTGATGGGTCTCCGAGTGATAGTTCTCGACGAGGCGCGTCCTGGCCATTCTCCCTTCTACGAGCCGCGGTGAATTAACCTTTCTCAGCATGGATTCCGGGGTTTCGAGCCGAGCTCGACCTCGGCGGGCTTCTGACTTAAATATCCAACGCACCTGAAACTTCTCACAAGTCGGCGACGACCTGTTCCTGGAGAACTCGATGTCCCCCGCGGCGGCCCAAATCGCACCGATCGCAGAACAGACCGGCCCGGGTGCCGCCCGGCCTCCCCTCGAGCTCAGCGACGTGAGCGTGATGATCGGCGGGCAGGGTGGCGACGGAACGCTCACCGTCTCCGACCTGCTCGGACGCTACTTCCGGAAGAGGGGACTCTACGTCTACCTCTCGAGGAACGTGCTGTCCCGGATCCGGGGCGGCCATGCCGACGCCTCGGTGCGCGCGAGCCGCGACCCGCTGCTCGCGGTCAAGTCGCAGGTCGACGTCCTAGTCGCCTTCGACAACGAGGCCGTCGAGATGGGCAAGGTCGAGATGGCGCCCCACGGCTTCATCCTCTACGACTCCACCACGTTCCACATCGCCGAGCCGCACTCGGCGGGGTTCCCGTTCGCCACCCTCGTCGGCGGACCGCTCGGCCAGCCGATCTTCAAGAACACGGCCGCCTACGGCGCGCTCTCGGTGCTGTTCGGCTTCGACGCAGCGCTGACCCGGAGCGTCATCGAGGAGCGTTTCAAGCGTCGCGGCGGCGAGGCCCTCGACAAGAACCTCAAGGCTCTCGAGATCGGGCGCAAGGCCGCGCTCTCGATGCCCGGCGTCGAGAACCGCTACTCGATCACCAGCGGCGATGCCCACAACATGATCCTCACGACCGGCAACCAGGCCGTGGCCCTTGGGTTCGTCGTCGGCGGGGGTCGGTTCTTCGCCGGCTACCCGATCACGCCCGCGACGGAGGTCATGGAGTACCTCCAGCGGTACTTGCCGGCGTTCGGCGGCGTGGTCCGCCAGGCCGAAGACGAGCTCGCGGCCATCAACATGGTGATCGGAGCGGCGTATGCCGGCGCCCGGGTGATGACTTCCACGAGCGGCCCCGGACTCGCGCTCATGACCGAGGGACTCTCGCACGCGGGGACCGCCGAGCTCCCCATCGTGGTCGCGGACTGCCAGCGGGTCGGGCCCTCGACGGGCCAGCCAACGCGGCACGAGCAGTCGGACCTGTCGCATCTCGCGAACCTGGGCCACGGGGAGTACCCCCGCTTCATCCTGGCCCCGTCGGACCCGGTCGACTGTTTCGAGCTCACCGTCGACGCGCTCAATCTCGCGGAGCGTTGGCGCGTACCGGTGATCCTGCTCCTCGACCAGGCGCTTTCTCAGAACACCACCACGAGCCCGCGGTTCGACCTCTCGAAGGTCCATCTGGACCGTGGCAAGCGGCTCAGCCACGAGGCGGCCGCCAAGCTCGCCCACTACAAGATCTACGAGTTCGCCCCGGACGGGGTGAGCGCCTATGCGCCGCCCGGAACCCCCGGCCTCTGGGCCGAGGTCACGGGGAACGAGCACGATGAGTGGGGGCACGTCTCGGTCAACCCGGTCAACCGCGTGAAGATGATGAAGAAGCGGATGGAGAAGATGGTGCACGCCCGCGGAGAGCTCCCGCCGTGCCGCTTCTTCGGTCCCGCGTCGGCGAAGGTCGGAATCGTGGGCTTCGGCAGCACTTCCGGCCCGATCCTCGAAGCCCAGCACCTGCTCCAACGACGCGGGGTCCCGACGCGGTACCTCCAAGTCCGGACGGTCTTCCCGGTGCCGACCCATGAGATCGACCCGTTCCTCAAGGAAGTGGACGTCGCCTACATCGTCGAGCACAATTACACGGGCCAGCTCGCGCGGCTCTTCCGCGAGACGATGCCCTGGCATCACGCGAAGCTCCGCTCGGTCGTGAAGTACGATGGGTTGACGTTCCGGGCGCCCCAGATCGTCTCGGAGATCAAGGAGGTCTCGTAGGATGGTCCAGTCCGCGAAGCCCGTCCAGCCGATCTGGTGCCCCGGGTGCGGCGACTTCGGCGTGCTCGCCGCCGTCAAGCGCGCGGCCGCGGAGCTCAAGATCCCGACGCACGACTTCGTGCTCGTCGGCGGGATCGGCTGTTCCGGGTCGATCCACAACTTCCTCGAGGTCAACGGGATCCACGCCTTGCACGGCCGACTCCTCGCCCAGGCGGTCGGCGTCAAGCTCGCCAATCCCGCGCTCACCGTGGTCGCCGCGGGCGGCGACGGGG